>Ga0126342_10000744_pt1 | contig 39443 bp, 25 predicted proteins | sample Cyp1metagenome_FD_92528 | JGI IMG/M metagenome (GOLD analysis project Ga0126342, IMG submission 92528) | Coral microbial communities from Lord Howe Island, Old Settlement Bay, Australia - Cyphastrea 1 metagenome | ecosystem: Host-associated > Invertebrates > Cnidaria > Coral ...
CATCCATTCATTCATTCATTCATTCATGCATTCATGCATTCATGCATTCATGCATTCATGCATTCATGCATTCATGCATTCATGCATTCATGCATTCATGCATTCATGCATTCATGCATTCATTCATTCATTCATTCACTCATTCATTCATTTCATTTCATTTCATTTCATTCCATTCCATTCCATTCCATTCCATTCCATTCCATTCCATTCCATTCCATTCCATTCCATTCCATTCCATTCATTCATTCATTCATTTGTTGATTCATTCATTCATTCATTCATTCATTCATTCATTCATTCGTTGATTCATTCATTCATTCATCCATTCATTCATTCATTCATTCACTCATCCATTCATTCATTCATTCATTCGTTCGTTCGTTCGTTCGTTCGTTCGTTCGTTCGTTCGTTCATTCGTTGATTCAATGATTCGTTGGTTCATTGGTTAGTTGATTCAGTGGTTCAGTCATTTCATTGGCATCTCGGCCACCAATTTGCTCATGCACCTCACAACTTCCATACTTCATTGTTTCTGCATCTCAAAAGAATCCTACAAACCATTGATTGCTTATAGCCGTTTGTTTTTTTTCGAAACTTCCGTCGGCGCGGGCCGGGCACGACCTGGGGTATATATACATATACAAAGAAGTAGAAAGTTGGCCAAAAAAGTACGTCCATGTCTGATACCTCAAATGTACCTTTTGACGTCCCGGACCTCAAAGGGAACGTTGCTGTAAACACCCTTTAAATGTACCTTTTGAGGTCCTGGACCTCAAAAGGAACATTGGTATATAGCATCCTTAATCGTGAGTAATCGTGAGCATGAGCCAGAAGGTACAGCCCTAGGGCCCGAAAAGGTACGTAAAGGCCCTAAAAGGTACACATAGCGGTTCAAAAATCGTGTGAAATCGTGAGTGAATTGTGAGTGAACATTGCTATGAACCTTCAGCCGTAGAACCCATGACATTGCTAACATATATTTACATATATTTACATATATTTGCATATATTTGCATATATTTGCATATATTTACATTTATTTACATTTATTTACATATATTTACATTTATTTACATTTATTTACATATATTTACATGTATTTACATGTATTGTGTCATTCGTCCAGAACTATTATCCATGAATTATCCCTTATTTAGTCATTATTCATCCGTTCATTTTCCAGTGATCATCCGTTGGTGCAGTGGATGAACAAAAATCGTCAGCAGGCTTGGAGTCTTAGTTACCCCACCAATGCAAACTTACAACCTTTGCAATTGATAGGAGTTTTCATTGTTCTGTTTACTATGCATGAATCATCAATCAAGGAATTGTTTTTTCATGTTTTTCTGTGGTCATGAATCTTTCAAGAAGGTGTGTTAAAGTTTACCAGGACTACCCATTCTGAACAGAAAAAAATATTATCGAATGCCTCGAGATGACGAAAGAAAATCGCCACCAGTCTGGTGCAGAGTGAAACACAAACATCGCACTCGTGGCAGACATTTTTTCGACGCGGGTGAAGATCCGATAGTGACGAGGAAAATCAAAACTGGTTGGTGGTTTGGAACCATCATATATTTCCATATTAATTGGGAATGTCATCATCCCAACTGACTAATATTTTTCAGATGGATTATAGTGGTTTAATGGATTTTAATGGATTTTAATGGATTTTTCCATTAATTTTGGGAATTTCATCATCCCAACTGACTTTCACTCCATGATTTTTCAGAGGGGTTGAGTTGAAACCACCAACCAGTAATTAGTTTCTCAACTTTATTGTAATTGGTTATTACACCTTTTTATCCACCAGCCCACCCAATGAAGGGTTAAAAATCGAACCGTGTTGTGCAACATGACTTGCCGTCACTTCTGACTTGGATGGTCCAATACCATCCATGACCCGCAGGAATGGCTAGGTGCCAACACATTGAAAATACATTGCCTTCACTGGAGCAAAAGTCAGCGGCGAAGTCCTTCCAACTTGGCACTTGGGTCTTGTTTCCATAGGTAGATCGTCCAGATTAGGTGATAAGACTCATGAATCCATTCCTACATAGTGGGGTCCTAAGTATGAGTGGGTTCATAACCCCCATTTAACTGATATATCGTAACATATCCCCCTAATCAATCCTAGTTATTGTAGCTAGCAACCAACTTAGCCATGGTGGGGGCTCCACATTGTAGGGATTTATCATGACATAATATCCCATGATTGGATGGATGACCATACCACATGTACTAAGTTTTGACCATGGCTCGGAAATGGGGGTGCAAATGATGGAAATCACTGAACAAAAAGGGTCTGGGACATGGTTTCGGCCGGCACGAGCCGGCACGAGGTACTTGAATGAAAGTACTGAGTTAGTACTGTGCCATTCCCTTGCATTGGACTTCGACTTTCAAAATTTTCAAAGTTCCCTGGAAACTGAATGCCAAACATGGGTTTACTACTCAAAATGTCCAAGTCTGTTGGTCCCAGGGCCTTAGTTCTTTAGAACAATGCCTGCACTGCAGAGTCACTGACAATTTCATTTTCTCAACCAGGAGATACCAGGAGTTTAGAGTGATGTTGACATGGCCATGGAATGCCATCTGGATACGTTTTGGATTTGCCATCGGAAAACATCCCCCTTTTAGGGTGGTAAAAAAGACTCAAAATGAAGACCCGTAAGTTTCACCCACAAAAAAGCCACGTAACTTTGAGGCTGTTCAAAGCCTTCCATTGTCCTTTTTTGGGACCCCATTCTGGTGCATTCTGCTGTCTAGTTTGGACCAGAAAATATATAATTGGTGGATTCAACGATTCCAACCATTTCAACCATGCGTGGGATGATACTCCCAACTCAAAACCATTTTGCAGGGTGGTTGATTCCAAAACACCACGCAGTAGTTGTGTTTTAGTCGTTCAAATCGTTGAAACAACGGGGTTTCGGCTATTTAGTGAGTATCAAACAATCAAAGAATTCAGTACGAAGTAAAAAATATCCTCCAGGGGGGTTGTCGAGGTCACCTAAGGATGACTGCGGCGGTTTCCATAGCCATGGAGGTACCCTAATCACTGGAGGCTTTTTTTCATGGAAAATCCCTATGATAAATGGATGATAAGTGGAGGTGTTTCCTCATGACTTAGGAAACCCCAATTTTTTCCCTGATTTGGATCAGGAAGAGAACTTACCCTCTGGTAAACTAACATAGCAATGGAAAATCACCATTTTTAATGGGTAAATCCACTATAAATGGTCATTTTGAATAGCTATGTTAAATTACCAGAGGGTACATGGCCATGAAACATGGTCATTTATAGTTGATTTACCTATTAACAATGGTGATGGTCAATAATAGCTACCCTCTGGTTATTTGTTACATAGCCATGGAATATGGCCCATAGAAATAGATGATTTTCCCAGCTAGAAATCTTCATTTCTGAGGGATTTTCCATGACTATGTTAAATTACCTGAGGCTACTGCTGCAATGGTCCCTTCAATCCAGACAGGTCATCGATCGAGATTTGGGGAATCCCAATTAGCCAACTAGAACCAGGTTAGCCAATGATCTTTAATTTTTCCATGTATAATCTTAATATAATTTAATTATATATATATGTATTATATACATGACTCTGCATATATATATATACTGTAACTGCTATCCCACTTAATTCAGTCAGCGAAGTATCGGCAATGTGGTCTACCAGGTCTTGAGACGACTGCGCAAGACGGTTCCTTGGCATGGGCAAAGCGGGAGATTGTTGGAGTAACATGGGATATGGTTGACAGTATTTATGGCTTTATATAATCGTTGAACATGTGTAATTCCATATATATATAATATATATATATACATGGTAACTTCATGTAACTTCTCCGAGGTTGAATGTTTGGTCTATGGGGTTTGATCGCGGTTGTATACTTTTTCAGGAGCTCCACTAGCTCCACTTTTTTTTGGCGGTCATTTGGGTATAACCAACAATGGTCAGAGGTAAGTTTGGCGAACAAACAATGGTGATGTCACTCATACAGGGAACAGCTGGTGAGTAAAGGTTTTCTCTTTGGCAATTCAAGATAGCCGTGGAATATTCATGGCCCATTTCGTTTGACGATTTATTTAATGGTGATTTTTCATGGTTATGTTATTGTATTGATTATATGGTTAAATTCCCAGAGGGTAGGACGCATAAATGTACTGAGCTTCCGAAGTCTTGGTGTCCCATGGCCGGACTTGGGGACTTTGCAGGATGGGAAATCAGTTGAGCAGCTTTTGTGCCAGGGAGCCATGTTGGTTTATGGCTAGTTTGACAGTTATACTTCCTAGTGTTCATGGGATTAGGGATTACCAGCATCCAGGAAGTGGGAATCAAGTTCTTAGCCAGGATTAAATGAAATGAGGCTTGTGAACGATGCATAACGATGCTCAATTTTACCAAATCTGCTGGAGAATTCTTCCACAATCTTGTGATATGCCGAGAAAAACGCAGTTCTTGATATGCCCAGTGAATCGCGTCAGGCCAAATCCGGTCTTTGCTGATGAAATCTGCGGGTTTCAACGCATACACCAAAAGGTCAAGAAACAATGCCAGGAACTGACAGTACAACATACAAGAGCGACGCCACGAACTGCTCTTTTTTGTGACATCATTGATGAATCGAGAGACAAGGCATGGGTAATTTAAGATAACTATGGAACATCATATTTTTAAATAGGTAAACAATCTGTGAATGGGCCATTTTCCGTAGCTATGTTGGTTTATTGGAGGGTACTCAGAAGAATGAGGTCATGACTACAAATCCAATCAACATGGTGAACTGGGGACCCACATGAATGCCACTTTCCAACACACTGGAGCAATAGGTTTCCATTCATCTCAATGACCAGAGTTGATTATTTTGTTGGAGCGGTCCTGCAGGTTTGCCTATAACTTCAGTTTAATCTAAGCTGTAGTAATCAAACCGTTTCCAAGCTGGCACTGGAACATTTCAACATGTTCCCGCAGTTGCAAAACTCCCCTTTGAGAGGTTTGCCAGAGGATGTTGGTACAGGAGTCCAAGACGCGAACGCTCAAGCGTCCGTAGTTTTGTTTCCTAGATGCAAAATATGTACCCTCTGGGAACTAAAATGACTATAGAAAATCACCATTTTCAATTGGTAAATCCACTATAAAAGGTATTCACCTCACCGCTGCAATCTACCTTGCTGGGAGGGCTTTTTGCTTGGTGACCAATGATGACCGCATTGGTCACGGTCACAGCAGTTCATGGGGGTTAAGCAACACTTATGACATAGGCAGGGCAGGAGAGACACCTTAAGAAGGTGGTTCCCTCGTTATCTTTGCACCGCTTAGAGGAGCCAAATTGTTACTGTAGTATAGTTGTAATCAGATATTTTCATATAACCATCTAAGTATGGTTATAATATATGATGCCAAATAAACTTATAGGTCTAGTCAGATATAACCCTGGTTCATTAGACCTCTGACTATAGTGAAGAAATATAATGAACCATGGGTTATATCTGATTTATGGTGGTTATACCATACTAAAAAAAAAACACAGTATCATAGTGGTGGCTTTAGTATATTAATAATAGTATCATAGTGGTTACTATCATAGTGGTGACTATATAATCTATATAACTATCGGTAATATGTTGCAAGCACGATTTTTGTCAATCCTACTTAAGCTACAAAGTTTTTCGAAACGCAACGACATGGCACGACCATTTTTCGAACTGAGGCGCCTTCTTCAAGGAGACTAAGATAAATCATATCAATGGGCAGAAAAGCCCCACTTGAGCCCCTCACGTCTTCTTCCCGGGCCGAGGCTGGCAGCCCACGCGTCAGGGATCTCGGTTTCAGATCGTGGGCATCCACATTTTGGATGGTTTATAATGATCAATGTTACTAGATGTCCTTTTCCCACTGGTTGGTCGATTAATAGAGGGGTTAGTTTACCCCTTTAGCTACAGGTAAATGATGATAGATGGTATACCTGGTTTATACCACCCATTGATGGTTAAATTGGGGATGGTGAATCTTGCTTTACTATTGCCAGATCTTCTATTTCCATCAAGCCGCCAGGTTGGGATGTTCCAGCCATCTTCAATTGCCGGTACGGGGTTGTAAGTTTTGCTTTCGCGATGCAGTAAGTAGGCATTGCTAGGCGTTCATATGTACCAATGGCTGGTGTTAGTAGGTATATTGTATGAATAAGTTTCTTTTGTGTTCATGATTGAACAGAATTCAGATTTGGTATATTTAGGTATCAGATCATCAATGGTATGATGAATGATTGCTGATGTTGCCTGTGTGAAGTATTCATTGTGTAGTCAAACCGTTCGACAATTGTTCAATCCTCACCGTACCTAGAGGTAGCCATTCGGAAATTGCCATTCCCTTGGGCTCAGCACATGAGTTTGTCTGAAACCTCAAAATTCATGGAGTTGACCATCATTTTTCCGACATTTTCCGCCATTCTGGGGATACCGGGATACCCCCATGTTCAGTCACGCTGCAATAGGAGGCACCTGATATCATGCCGTTTCTATGAATGGGCCTTTTTTTCCGTAGCTATGTTAAATTGCCAAAGGGTACATCATCTTAAATACCAAGTAACCCCGATGATTTCCCATTAAACACTATCTCAGATATCTCTTATACATATTTATTCTAGATGGTATCCCATTCATACCACATTAAACCACTATGAAATCCCATAAAATCCCATTGGTGATATCTTCCCATTCTTGTTGGGCCATTTTTGGGCTGACTGTAGCACAACACTTTGGCGAGAACGGATCATTCTGAGTATCAGTCCCGTGAGTATTATCTGAATTCCTTCCTTTGCTGTTGAAATCGTTCCTTTTTATGGTGAAACAAGTTTCTGTTTAGGTGAAATTCCAAGGTTGTTCCCGATCTACCAGGTGAGGGTCTCTAGATTTTAACAAAGGTGCTGCTCTTCATCTTCCGCCTCCGCCTCTCCTTCGTCTCCTCCTCTTCCTTCTCCTCCTCTTCGCTTCTTGCTGCACTCGCTCCATATCGCCAGCTCCGGATACCGTGGGGTCCCCATATCGCAAGCTCAGGATGCTGTGGAGTGGGCCTGGACCCGAACTCATGCCAGAGAGAATGCTAGACAGAATGCCCGATGGAATGCCGGATAGAATGCCAGAAAGAATGTCAGCCAGATAGAATGCCAGAAAGAACGTCATATAGCATGTCAGAGTATGAGCCAGAAAGAATGTCAGAATAAATATGCATAAATATGCCATATATACTTCCAGATGGTATGTCAGAAACCATGTCAGAATAGTGTGTCAGGGTGGGGATCACTCGAAGAAAGTAATTTCTGACTAAATCCTGGTTTTGGCAGTCGAAATAAATATATCTGGGTAAATTATAACGACCTCACTGCGACCTCACTGCGACCTCACTGGAATCATGGTTAGTAAGGGGAATCATCCCCAAATGGCCTTAATTCAGGTTAGTGAAATATTATAATTTACCCAGATATATGAAGTTTTTTCCCAGTTTGTTCTGTTGCAATATCACCCGTCGCCGTTGAAATCAACATTTTCATGGTGAATTTCCACACTTTGGGATAGTGAACTCCAGAATTTTGGTGGTTAAATCGCCATGTGTGATGGTGAAATCTTAAGCTTTTTAAGTGATGCTTCCGAATTCTTGATGGTTAATCTGAAGTTTTTGATGTTTACGTATAAATACATTTCTTAATGTTTAACCGTTTAACCCGATGCTCTCTTTCTCAGGCGCGAAAACTTCGTGAGCAACTTGCAGCACACCGAGAAGCCAAGGAGGAAGCTACGGGCTGAGGTGATGATCAAGTTAACATAAAATATGATATGGTTATGGAATGGTATGGATATCTGCGGTAGCAGCAATTGACATTCATGGCCAGCAATTGACATTCATGGATTCATTGTATGTATATATATATAATCCTGATGGATCCAGCACAAGGTAGGGCCCCCGATCTATAGCTAAGTTGGTAAACATAACTCCAACAATACAATAACTAGGGTTGATGATAGATATCTGAGATATGATACATCTGTAGTCATGGGACTTATAAACCAATAATCATAAACTTTATAGTCACTCTACTATTCAAACTATCGTTTTTCATCGTTTTTCGTTGGGTTTTGGTGGTTCTAACTATAGTTAAGATGAAGCAACTTATAACTGGACCACGCAAGGTGCCTTTTTTTCAGAGATGGATCACCCTGAAGAAATCAGGATTTTTTCAGAAAGTTTCCATGGGGTATGGGTATGAATGGGATACCATGGGATGTCTATATGTATGTATATATATATATGTATATATATATTGTAACCAACTACATCCAAGTTGGTGTGTGATTGAAAATGCAGTATACCCCCAAGGTATGGCGATTTTTTTGGGGGATGGCGATGATTCAACACGGCAACCAGAGGTAGCCTTTGTTCAAAGATATCCAAAGAAGTGAAATTGGGATACTAATGGATGCTCATGAATATTCATGGATCTTAGTGGATATTATCATATATTAACCATCAGCTTTTGGGGATACTTACCAGCAATTTGCGGATTTTCAATGATCAGCAATCATGGGGATATGATCGTGGGTTGGTTGGGAAGTGGATCCTCATCCAAAACTGGTTGGTGGTTTGGAACATGAATTTTATTTTTCCATATATTGGGAATGTCATCATCCCAATTGGCGAACTCACTCTATCATTTTTCAGAGGGGTTGGTTGAAACCACCAACCAGAAAACATCTTGATTTTTGACAGGGAATATCGTGGCTGGTGGATTTTATAGGTTCCCTACCCAATTTTTACAGAGATGAACAGAAGAAACGTGTTGGGGTCGAGTCGCACAACACACATTAGGGAAATTAGGTATGGTTCATGGGTATAAAACGAATGTAGAACTGCTTGTTGACTTGAATTTTGTGTCAAATGCGTTGTAAAACTAATAAAATCATATTGACATCAATGAGTTTAACAATATGAGAACTACAATAACAATGATGTTCTTTGCAATGACTTCAACTGTTCTCATATTGAAATGACTTCAAATCATAATATACAAGGCGGCTCGACCACCAGCAATCGGAATGTTTCGGCCGCAACTGGCTTGACATGTCCATATTAACAATGCGATACCATAAATAGTCCATATACTATAGTAAGATATAGTACTGGTTGGTGGTTTCAAGCATGATTTTTATTTTCCATAATATATGGAATAATTTTCCCATTGGCTAATATTTTTCAAGATGGTTAAAACCACCGACCAGAGTAAGATTGTTTGTTGATATAGTATATCAGATTATTTAGATTACCCTCTGGTTATTTAACATAGCCATGGAAAATGGCCCATTTATAGATGGTTTACCTATTACACATGGTGATTTTCCATAGCTATGTTAAATAACCAGTGGGTAAATGATCAAGTTTTAAACGTCAATGTATGTCAGTCTTACGATACTTCGGTCACAGACATGGATGGTTGCACAAGTGAAGGGGAGGCGTGCGGCAAGCAGACATGCAAAAAAAGGGGAGCCCGGGGAGCCATCAAGACAACTGAGATTCCATGCTGGAGTTTTTCACGTTACTTGCTTGTTCAGTACTGGAGTGTTTCCCTAATTTCTCGCCAGTAATTCAACCTGGTTTGCTATTCAGAACATATATATATATATATATATCGCAAATGCAGATTTTCCTGCAAAATCAGCCAAGCATGTTTCCTAGAGCTTATACACATGGCACTGCGAATCATCTCAGTCAGGCAGCTCGACAGCGATCGCGATCGGTGAGTGCAGGCCATGGTTACCCCCAAGTGCCCCAGTTCGTTAGCTAAGTTGGTTTGCACATATACCCTCTGGTTATTTAACATAGCCATGGGAAATAGCCCATTTAAAGATGGTTTACCTATTAAAAATCACGATTTTCCATGGCTATGTTAAAGAACCAAATGGTAGGATTTGTGGTGGATCTATTCAACTAGGTACAAAAAAAGGCCTTATAAACCAACTTATAGCTGGGGTCACCACCTTTTTTTAGGTGTGTGGTTTGGGGGTTCCATTAAAGAAACAGTCATTCCCAGTGGGCAACCCTCGGTGAACCAGGGCACGGGGGTTGAAATTTCTGGACCTTTGGGACCTTTGGTATTAGATTCTGCTAAGAAAAGACCAACAGGCCAACAGGCCATGAACCGGCCGATTTAGCAGCCGGGACCTAGCTGACTCTGTGGATTTGTGGCGGCAAACAATCCATCTTTCCAAGGAACAATATTTTTTGCGTCAGTTTTTTTCAAGGGATTCAACATGATTCAACCGTTGCCCCAATAAATCCCTTGATCGATTCAGGGTGTTAACCATCAACAGCCACTAATAACCTTGGGGCTGGGAATCCCATTAACCATCAACCATTAACCATTTCAAGAGCACCATTAACCATCAACCATCCGCTAGTTGAATCCTCGGCTCTTCGAAAGGTGGAGGATTTTAGGATCAGCTGGCTAGTTCTGCTGGAGAATGATGGTGAAAATCCGAAGTTTATTGGCTATATATGGCTATATGATGCTATATGTATATTATATATATATATATATATATTATAGACATCACTTCTCTCCGCATGTGTGTTGTCATGTAGGTCATGGCTCCTTTTCAACGCTTTTGTCGATCCATATTTTGAGTGGAACTCCCCATGGAGAACAAGCAATATAGTTACTCTGATTGGTGGTGACTGGAACATGAATGGATTATGACTTTCCAGAAACAGTTGGGAATTTCATCATCCCAACTGACTTTCACTCACTCCATGATTTTTCAGTACGGGCTAGGTTGAAACCACCAACCAGGTATCCATTAAGATTCCCATTAGATCCCAAAAAAAAACACCATTAAATATCCCATTAAACCACCATAATATGCCATTAAACCACCATTAAATGCCATTAAATATCCTATTACGCCAGTAGGATGGCAGCCATGGGTCAGTCGTCCCGGCGAAGTCACCGCAGTCACAGTCCGGGCCAGGAAGGGAGTCCAAAGCCATGGTCCCTTTGAGCAACTTGGCCGCCCTTTAACGACTGGTCCTGGGATATGAAACCAAGAATTTATGGGAACATCTATCTGGGTAAATTTTAACATTAGTGATAATTAGATATATACATTAGTGATAATTGGATGATATCAATCGTGTATAATATAGACATTTCATGGTGTATAATTGCATGCATATATATATATATATCTGGGTAAATTATAACGACCTCACTGTTCTCCCTCACTGGAAATCATGGTTAATAGAGGAAATCATCCCCAAATGGCCGCAACAATTCAGGTTAGTGAAATATTGTAATTTACCCAGATTTATAGGATATATGATATATGAGAATATATATATATAACCAGCTTGAATATGAACGGTAACTCATGGAAACCATCTATGTGTTTGAAATTTTACGTCTTTTTGCTAGGTTTATGGTAGATAATGTCTATACTTCGATGGGTTTATAAACCAACTTATATCTAGGGGGACCCATTATGTCTATATATATAATGTATATATATATAGTATATCTCTAAATGTTCCATTAATTATCCGAGAAGTATCCAATAAACAAGTAGTGTTGGCTATTCGTTAATTCTCCCTAGTATATATATCTGATGTTTTTTCCCGATAGGAGAAGGATCTCCGCTGGGTCAAGCTGCGCAGTGGCACAAGCCCGGACGGATTCACAGTGCCATGAAGGAACCACCCGCAGGCGTTCGGGTTTAGCCGCCTTCGCCACATCTGGGGACACGTGTTGACACCCTGCAGATATCAATGATGTGGGTATCTCATCAGTGATTTTCCTGGATTTGATGAAGATTTTTTTGTTTTTGCCCATGGGAAATCCGCTACTTGCGGATTTTTTTTCAAGCTCCTTAAGCAAACCCAAGGTTTTTCATGGGGAAATGTATGGGATGGATTTTGGGAATGGCCATCAAAACAGATATATTCACCATGGAAATGGGTCCCAATTAACCAGCACTGAATGGTGGTATTGATCATGAACCACCGGGATATTGACCGGCATTTTTTTTGGGGTATTGATACCCAGCAATAACTCATGGGTGGTTCATACAAGGTGGTGCCCCATAGTTAGCTAAGTTGGTTTATAACTACAATAACTATGGTTTATGGTAGTTATAACATGTTATAACCATAGTTAGATGGGGTTATAAACCAACTTATAACTAGGGGGCCCACATTACAGCCTATGTGGGATCCCCAAATCATGCAACAATCGTTGCTTTGAGTTGGAAAAACATTGGTAGGACCTTTTTCCTGTCAGATCATGGGCGACTGGCTAGCCCCTTGGGCATCTATGTATGGTACGCTATCCGTTCCCCATGTTTTGGTCCATACTTGGACGCCTAGAAAGTGGTTGATAACCGAGATTTAATGAGATATGTAAATATATGTAAGATATGTATGTAAATGTAATATGAGATACATCGAAATTATGTATGTTATATACTCATGACGATGCCTCCGCGAAGACCAATGATGCCAATGATTCTGAAGTAAGGGAGAAGAAGATAGAACAAGGTTCTTGAAGACCATCCAGTGACTGTGATATCTATATCTATATTGCGGTAAAGATCCCATGGCCAAGATCTATATAACTAAATCCCCAATTGTCCTTTATATAAGGGAAAATGTGCAGGAACCAACGAAGAAATAGAGGTTATTCAGCCAGGGTTTGTTGTAGATGTTACCTTGAAAACAATCTATTGACTAACTAAGACAGTAGAACCCCCCTGCAATCATTCTGCAATTATTCTTAATTCCCCCATGTTTTTTAAATGCTTCAACCCCGTTGAAAACACACTGGTCAATATCCCGATGATGGTAGATCAACTTCATATTTTATCCCAAAAAACTCCAAGCAACTTCCACTAGCCACCGAATAAACTTCAACAATAGAACAGTTAAAGTTAATAAACCCATCATTCAAAAACCATCAAAAACCACGGCTTTTCCTGCTTTTTCACCTCAACCGTTCCATCCTCGCAGGTGCTTGGTCCCCTCGCCGGCCCTCACGGCACTGGACAGTCCCAAACGCGACGCCGCGGACACGACGTGTGACCCAGCCCGGCAAGCCCAGAGACATCGGAATTTGGCATCCTGATCCTGGAAGTCATGCAATTTACCGAGCCATAGACATTGTGAAAGATGTGAAAACACATGGATATTATAGCCATTTTATACCAATGATATAGCCATTTTAAAGCCATTTTACATGATGTGTCAATTTTTCAGGCCCGGGAAGAGTGGGTGGTCGGGATCTTGTGTGTCTACATTCATTTGAGCGGCATATCTTCAGCGTCTACAGTGCTGGTTAAAGTTGGTAAAACTATCAAAAGTGAACATATCTGTTAGACCATCAGCCGCTATCAGCCAAAAACGATATACTTTGACGGCGATGTTTTATGATATTTTATGGCCTCTATCGTATGTCGCAGAATCATTGCGACGGCGATTAGTCACTCCCAAGGTGACAGCGGCGACTGCGCGGCCCAACTGTGGCCATGCTGAGAAACTCGGGGCGTTGGACACGGTGGATTGATCCGTTTCCCCATCGAAGTGTGGTTGGTTGCCTTGTTGTTAAATCAAACATGCCCATTTTGAGATGAGGATCCCCCTTGATTTATATGGGGTTTTTCAACCGGAAACTATAGGAATGTCAACCCCGGATAAACCATGGTTTAATAATTAATTAGGGGCTATTCCCCCAATAGTCATTTCATCTGATACTTAAATGGTAGCCTCCCAATTAAACAGCCGTAAAAGGGGTTTATTCATCCAGGGTTGACATTTTTTCATCACCGGGGATGATCCGTTTGGGAATCAGTCAACCGAAGCAATCTTTTTGGGGCCGTGACGGTCCGTGGTGCCCCAAAAGGCGGTAGCCCCAAATCATTCAAGTTATGGATGAGCATTTTACCTGTTGAATCATGGTCTGGTTGGTGCTTTGGAACATGAATTTTATGACTTTCCATTCAGTTGGGAATTTCATCATCCCATTTGACTTTCATATGTTTCAGGGGGTAGGTATACCACCACCCAGTTATCCATTAAGATTCCCATTAGATCCCAAAAAGAACCACCATAATATCCCATTAAACCACCATTAAACCACCATTAAACCACCAACCAGTGGTGTTTTGGGATCCCCATTTTTTGTAACGAACCCCCGATGATTCCCACGGCCGCTTTGTAGCGTTCTCCAAGACCTCCAAGCAGCCAGAACGGCCAGTCGGTGGAGCAAAGATTTCCACCGTGAACCGAGCAGAAAGGGATGTGTTCCATTAGTAAGTTGGGATTATGACATTCCCAACTGAATGGAAAGTCATAAAATAAACCAAGGTTCCAGTCACCACCAACCAGTTATGATGATGATGATGATGATGATGATTATATTTATATTACTGGATGATTGATCATCAATTATCATAATTCCTTATACTCATGAATATCATAAATGATTATCATTACTATTTCATTATTGGGAGGTGATGATTGATGGGAGAAACCCAATATATAAACCATGATAAACCTACCATTTGGGGATGGTTTATAGCAGTGCTATAAACCATAACAACGGTGATTTTGGGGATAGTTTATTACCGGGTTTACCACGTTAGTATTTGTTATCACCAAACAATGGATTGTTTCTTTTTCTCTTAATATATCCTATGATTCGCAATGCTGGAATACCGAGATGGGCATGATTTTCATGTACCCTCTGGTAATTTAACATAGCTATTGAACATGACCATTTATAAGTGGATTTTTTGATTGAACATGGTGATTTCCCATAGTTACGTTAGTTTACCAGAGGGTAATAAGCGATGGAACATCCAAAACATCAAGCAATTTTGGTGTGAACAAAAACAAGGCTTCCACAGTGCATTGACCATCATAGACCCAGCTATGCTTCTTTTTGGGGCGATAAAAGACCTGACTCTTTGGTGGTGAAGAGTTGTGGTATCCTCTGGTTATTCAACACAGCTATAGCAGCTATGGAGAATCAGCATGATTCATAGGTTTTTTTCATCGATTTCTATGGGCCATTCTCCATAGCTTCAATAAAACCAGTGGTTTCGTAGCGCTTCACCCCAGAAAATGTAGGCCATTGGAGGAGGATTTTTGATCACGTCGCAATGTCGTAATGTCGATGATCCGTGGCAAAATTTGAGAAAAAGACTGGTTGGTGGTTTGGTATTGTAGATCATCAACCAAATGGAGGGCTGTTAACAAATGGTCCATAAATATTATAGGACCATTTATGACTGGTTGGTGGTTTCAAACATGGCTTTTATTTTCCATTTCATATATGGGATGTCATCCTTCCCATTGATGAACTCCATGATTTTTCAGAGGGGTAGGTCAACCACCAACCAGAAGACCTCTAGAATCGTTCTTTTCGGGAACACCGCAATAGAATGATTTATCGATTTTTTTGATCCGAAAGAATCCCAGTCCCCAAAATCGCACATGGTTTGCAGATGAGTTCCCTTCTGGCCGCTGAAAAATCGCTTAGATTTGCGCGCACTCGCGGCGTTGGGGGTGCTAGACAACCGAAGCTGTCAACAGCCAGTTTTTACATGTTTATTTTTGGGTAGTGCAGCATTGGAATTGTCCCCCATGAATGGAATCTCTCACCGTTGGAACCTAAAGATTGGGGTATCCACCATTTTGATACAGACCCAAATGGCAGCTCAACTGCTGGTTACACAGTACCTCCACGTGTAAATCATCCTATGAGGACCCTCAAAAAGATAGAAGTATAGACAATTTGAAATAATAATAATAATCATCATCATCATCATCATAAATAATAGCAATTTATCACCAAAATATTGCGGGATTTCACTTTTCTACCTTTTTCGGGGTTGCTAGAAATGCCATTTGGAGAGATATCCCCATTGAAACAGACACCAGCGGCGCAACCCAACGGCGTTCCAATCCTGGCAAGTTGATGATGAGGGCAAAGTTGAATTGATGTACTGGAACTTGTGTATTGTCAACTATTGATTAATACATCTTATTAGAATAATAGAAGGGGAATATATGTGTTTGATATTAGAACTGGAAGTTAGGTTAATAGTTCATTAGAATCTGCAAGAAGATCCTCCCTGAGAATGCAAGAATTTTGTCTGATGTATTAGATTAATGTTAGATACTGCAATGCTACTAATAGCAATAAAAACCAACTATATTTTGATTGGTTAATATACAACCCGTTTATAAGCTGACAATTGGGTTTATTGCTTTACTAATATTACCATCTGGTTATTTAACATAGCCATGGAAAGATCCACATTTTTTTCATAGGTAAACCATCTATAAATGGGCCATGGATTTCATGGCTATGTTAAATAACCAGAGGGTAACAATGTAATTAGACCCTCCAGGTAGCCTTAAAATTGTGTTTTATCAGTTTTACCCTCTGGTAAATTAACTTGTTGACCCTGAAAATAGCCTAGTTTTAATGGTTTCACTAATCTTCCAATCCCGACTACTGCCAGGGTCTATGTTAATTTACCAGACGGTATCCATATTTTTTTGTGCTTTTCCCAATGTCAGGACTTTCTCTCTGCTGGTTTCAATTTTTTTTGGCTTTTGAACCATACAAAAGGTCATTGGTTGTGGGATGGGGTAAAATCACCAACCTGTGATGTATAAGACTCGTGTATAAAGAACTCACGAAATAGTGAAATAACATGAAATAACTCTCAATGAGCCGCACACTTAAAAAAAGTATACGTCATCTAGACACATGCTCATATGTACGGTGGAAAGAAGAACTACAGTAATAACTAATACATCGAATCTAGATAAATTGACATGTACACCATGTACATATCGTCCATTGCCATACAGTTTGTTAAAACAATCATTTGGAGAGAATGGATATCTACTGCTCCGTAATCATCTTCCCTTTCAGAGGCGATCTGTAATACCGTAGATCTCAAATCGGTGAAACACTGTATTTACAATCTATAATCATTATGTAACACATCTCTACAGAGTTACAGAGGTGTTCTTCTTTGATATGTATAGGTTGCGGTGTACATCATATTATATCCGTCATGGTTGATTTTCTTCGCCCCCCGTATCAACAATGTGAGAATGCGTCAAAATTGGGCAGCCTGGACATGTTTTTGGAATGGCACTGCTCAACCTGGATTGATTTCTGCAGACATCATAGCCGACTTATACTTGTGGGATACACCCGTTTCCTTGAACTAGTCGACTCTGGGACAAAATCCCGGACATTGTCAACCGAATGCAATTCTTACCTAGGGTCTGGTTGGTGTCTTCGTCTTCAACTAATTACGTACCTTTTTCAATTCATGGGATGATGCCTACTTGACTACCTCATATATTTTTGGCAGGTGAGAAACCAGCCAGCAGTGTATCATGATTTTGGCCGTCCTCCTTGTCGTCAGTTGCCGAAACAAGTCATGCAAATGCACACAGGCTTCGAAACGAAGCAGCGACCACAAAAAGGGCTTCAGATGGGATGGCTCCAGCGTCCAGCGTCATTGGCTTACACAGACTCTCAGGATTATTGGTATATCTATTATTATATTTATTATAAGTGTTCTGTATAACAATATTATAATTATATAATAATCAATAATATAGCCAAGAATCTACTTCAGGATGTGAAGAAGTGAGTGGTTAAAAACATGACCCATGCGCTCGCTCCATGTTTCATGCTCCGGCTGCTAGAAATTTATGGTGCAAAATCGACAACATTTCCTGGAGATCCCCCGACAGAGGATTCAGTTGCTGCGAGAAAGGCCAAGGCAGTCGGACATAGACATCGTTATAGAACTGGATGATGGGATTTTTTTAACCGGAAACCCCTCTATTTGATGGTAAAAACCATGGTTTCCGGTGTAGATTTTCCCTTAAACCAATCCATTGACATAGCCGCTATAGCAAGGAATTCCGGATCCTCACGAAACTGCTTGGTAGTTTCATGATAGTTTTGGGACCCAGGGGATGAACAGTTCCCCTTTTCGACAACTGCTGAAGTTGAACCCCCTTTTTGTATTTGCATCAATTGGTTGTAGTTGGCGATATCCCATGACATTCACATGATATTCCCATTATATACAATGTGTTAAATCCCCATTATAACCCATGATATTCCCATACGTTCCATAAAATCCCCACTATATCCAGATGGTTAAATACCATTTAATCACCATATTTCATCATATGTCACCATTTCTTGCTTGTGAAATCATGTGAAATCCCAGCGTTTCACCACTTTTTATCGTTAGTTAAACTCACATTGTTCATCAGTTTCAATGATTACATATTTTTTTTTAATGGTTCAATGGTTAATTCATGTGAATTCCAGGCGTTTTTCACCATTTTCCCTTCATTTTCCTCATCCATAAGCTGGGCAGGACTTTGAGCCAGCTCTGGAGCATGGCGCGGACCGGGTTTCCGATGCGGAGCGCAAGGCCAATGCGAAGGATGGCAGGTTTCCATAGCCATGGAGGTACCCCAAGACTTCAAAATGCTTGATTTCGAATGGAAAAGCCTATGAAATTGGATGATTTAGGGGTACCCCTATTTAAAACTCTCATTTTTTGTTTTTTTTTTTAATGATACTGTGGATAATTGTGAAATCCTGTACCAGTTGAAAACGGTGGTTTATCCCATTATTTTTAGGGTTTCAACCATCTAGGGTGATGCAGGATTTCTTCCATCCACAGTATCACAGGAATATAGGGATATATATACATACATACACACATATAGGGATATCATCAAAAAAACCTACTGTAGTTTTTTTTGATGATATCCCTATATGTGGTGATATAATAGGGATACAAAACCAACAATATAGTAATTTGTTTTTTGCCAACAATGGGGATATGTTTGTAGATAAAATCGAAACGTTTAAGCATCGTTCAAAATACCGAAAATTCCATTGGTTAGTTCATAGAGATAACCCCCATCAACCAACAGGGGTTTTGAACACGGCTCAAGTGAATTGGCTAAAGTGATAGCTATTTGGGGATGTTTTATGTTTTTTGGTTGAATAGAATTTTACTTGGTGAGATTATTTAGAGAATTAGTGGTAGCATTATTTTAGTTACCCAATAGCAATCCTGAAACACAATGGTAGGAATTTACTCTTCCATATTGTTTTGGGGGTTTGCTATAGGGTAACTATGGCAATATGAGACATTAGTGGAAGTGAATCGAATATGTTAACATTGGGATAAATGGATATAGACGGAGATTCAATATACCCACAATGGGGATTAGGATAGCATTGCTTTTTGATGGGAATCAGAAGGGGAAATTTATATTTTGGATATAGCCTTTGAAATTTTACATAGCCATGGAAGCCATGGTCCGTTTGTAGATGAATTACCTATGAAAAAACATGTTTGATTAGCAGAGGATATCGCAAAATGGCCGAACTTGAAAGAAGATAGTGAAGCATCGACAATTTTCCATATCTATACCGAACAAATGGACTGTGGCAATCAAGCATACGGATTTAAGAATCATTTGGGCGTCAAGTATGGTGTTTCAGCGAACAAAACATCCAGTTTATTTGGATGAGTGTTCTCCTTTGCTATTTTATAGTACCATTTTGTGTACACATGGACTGTCAAAGTGCCTAACAAGAGGAGAAACAGAACCAATCTTCTGTGGGACTCACTCCCAATCTTTCCAACTAAATTCAGGGTGTGAGCATAGGTCTACATACACTATGATACATTTACATCATGTACTGTATAATATATTATGATATACTACATCATAATATAATATATTATACTATAATATAATATACAATACCATATAATATAATAGAATATAATAGAATATAATATATAATATATAATATATTATATATATATACACACTACAGATCTGTGTGCATTTGAAGTAAGTGCAAGATGATCCCTGGAGAGGTAGGTGTTTCAAACTTGTAACCGGAACCGGAACCCCATTAAAATTCAACCAGGTCCTAAAAAAAAAAAACAAATCATCCACTCATCCACTGCATAATTCTATAGGGTTGGTTTGTCCGAAAATAGTGTACGTCCAACATTTCCATTGGTGAATCGCATCCCTTTCCTAAGCTTGCTATTTTGAGGGTATTTTCCATGACACACCCAGATAGATCGATCTTTTATTCCAAAAAATAAACTTGTCCACATAGATTTTATATCCCACAAAGTTCTATCACTCCATTCATAGATCTATCCGTTATCCATTTTTAGTTTTTTTGTCAACGAAAACGATCGATCACTAACACACTGTAATAATTGTATAGATAGATGTTTCATATTTTTTGTTCAACCCATTATAAAGAATATCCCATAAAAAATGTAATTATACACTGTTATAATCTATTTATGGATTGTAATTTTTTGTTCAACCCATTATAAAGATAGATTATCCATCTTTAATCCATGTAGATTTTCATCCCACAAACCCATCAGAAATTTGTGGCCTTAAGCAGGCCTTGGAAGAGCAGCTGACCAAGATGCGCAGGCAGCATGAGGAGGCCGCTTCAGCCGCTCCATTGTCGAGTTTGACTGGGAGAATGGTGAGGTAAGTATGGGAAAAAATGATGAAAAATGCTGATTGTGTGGGATTTTCATGGGATATATATATATATATATATATATATGTATATAATATATGCTGTGTATGAAATGAAGGAATGGAAACCGAGAGAAAATACACGTTGCCGCTTCATGAATAGACGTTAATGCTTCTATCATTTTTGTGTTGATATATTCCCCCTATGGACCCAGGGACTTCCTGAGAAGGGACTCAATTTGACTTCTACCCCTCATCACCCAAATACTTCAGAAGGTTCCAGAGGGGAAAATGATGTTGTTTGAGGTTTGTGTTCTGCAATACATTTTTATACGTACACCTAAACTAAAACTATCTCAAACTATTTTATGCATATATATATATACAAAGCTTGGCAAGTTTGGTTTTGGTCTGATAGAAACAAGTCGTGAATTGCTTGATCCATCCGAAGGTGTTCAAATACATAGCAACCAACCCAATCTTGTCTGAAAATTATGTTGCACCTTCTGATTATTATGGCAATGTTTATGTGAAAATGTTGATTAACCAGTCAATTTCGGTGCTTTACCAAACCCATGTGAGCAGACTTTATACTTGTTTGTTGATGGTATTTCGGATTCTGCCAGCCCTCAATATCAAGGGCCGTAGTTCCCCCGAACTAACAATGAAGATCAATTTAATTCATTGTATCCAACCATGAACATCAATTGACGATTCAAAACCCTATAAAACATGGTTAAATCCCTATAAATCATGGTTAAATCCCTATAAATCATGGTGAACTCCCACAAATCATGGTTAAATCCCCATTCACCAAGGGTTTTTTCATCCCTTACTCATGCCCCCCTTGGCGTCCCTTGGTGTTTCATCGGTCACTTGGATCTGGCCATTTTTTGCGAAGGCCGAGCTGAAGTCGCAGAAAAGGATTGTCCCTTGGAGAATGTTTTGGAAACGGTGGGTCTTGGGATCACGACATGGATACCCCCTGGTAAACATACAAAAAGCTAGTGAACATGGCCATTGAAATAGTGAGTTTTCCCATTAAAAATGGTGATGTTCCATAGCTATGTAAACGTTTACCGGGCCGGGTATCTTCGGTGGGAATCTCGCATCCGGTGCTGGTGGTATCTGGTCGCAGGGGATCACTGCTGGTGGCACCTGGTTGTGCGGTTGTGTACTTTGGAGCGCCTTAAATTTCTATTTCCCGAGGATGCAATAAAGAAAGAGGTATCTACCAGATTCTACCAGCAACATTTACAGACCATTTTAGATCAACATGATTTCAGCTTTTGGTTCAACAGTCAGGAACAACATCCTCCACAGCAACATACAGCAACCATGAGACGAACAAAAACACATGTGTAAAGTTATGTGACTTTTCCCTGAAAATACGGTGGCCAAAAATCTGATGGTTATATAATTATCATTTTCCATTTAAAGCGGTTATGAATTAGGAGCTTCATTTCCCATTGTCAGACACCTCCAAATCTTCCGTTACCAATGTATATTGGTTCAATCATATTAAATCCCTGTCGGTGCTTAAATCCTAATGTTTCACCTTAGTTTATATACTTAAATTCCTATAATTCCCTAGGTGTTCACCATGTTTTTGTGTTTTTTCATCCAGATCCGCATGGTTTGCTTCCAGGCGTTTCAATCCATTTTTTTGTGGCGCTGTGAACCAACGCCACAGGTGGAGTTGTTGGAGAAGCAGGCGGAACAACAGAAAGCTCTAGATGAAGCTAAGGACCGGGATGGTTTCTCCGCATCCATGGTCCAAGGCACGTCATTTTGGGTTTGTCTGAAAATCATGGGCAATTTTATGAGGAACATGGCCATTCTGTGACAACAAATTGATGAACAACCATCACATCGATACCCAAACTGGCTCTTTTATGGGGAAAATGATGATCAACTATGGCTCTGAAAGTTTTCAGGGAACCCACCCCATTTTTTTGGTTTATCCTCATTTTCCCTAAAAAAAAAATGCAATTTGGGGTATATACTGTATCATTTTCAGACAAAGCTGTTTGAGCCATTAAGAATACTTCTGTCGATCTGAGAGGGGACCATACCCTTGGAGGAATATCATGGAATGATAATAGAAATATTCTTTTAAAAATACACGCGTATTGATATATTAGCCATTAAAAATCCCATAGTGCATTGGTAATTTAATAGGGATTTAGCCATCACTCATAGGGGGTATGACATATTATAACCATCAAATATATGGGGATATGGGTGATAACTGATGATTGATGGGTTAATACTGGCTTATGGATTATGATTATCAACCACACTAGTACATAAATGTATGTAAATGTGACTAATCAACCAGTACAATGGAATTGGATAGGGATATTTTTCATGGCTCATTGAAGATAAGGGCTGCTCTACTATAGGATAGCCACACTGGGGACATTGTTTTTTTTTTTTGGAGCTGCCGTGGGAAAGATCTCCGGAACCCTGGACTTATGGTTTACTTTAGGGAAATCATCCCCTTTTATGGCCTTAAGATTCAGGTTTGTGAACTATTATACTGTAATTTACCCAGATAAACATGGATATGAATGAGGATATCATGGTGATAAAAGGAGGTAACATGATAAGCATCTGGATTTAGCAATCAAGATTAGGGAACACATGAATCATGGATATATGTCTGTCTGAAAATTGGGTACAGCCAGAAAGTAGACAGAATCCCATTCTTCAACAGGACCAATGATGATTAATCAGATTTTGGGGTACCCTATTTTTTCGACAAACCCACATTTTATATGCTGGCTCCAAGATGCGGCCGCAATTTTCTGCCAAGAAGAGATCCAGTTGGTCCAACATGTTGCAAATACCGTACACATTAGCGAGTTTTAAGGAAACAATACCGTGTAAATGAATGTAAATGAGATATGTTAGTTGTAAAATGCAGCAACTGGCAAAAAAAAAACTGTACCAGACTGAACATCAAAAAACAAGCACAAAACAAGTAAAACGCAAAACCCGAAAAACTTCATCCATCTATTGAACTATTAATCATCCAATCGCTCAGTTTTTGTAAAAGCCAATCCAACTTGCTGGGGTGTCTAATGACTTTACCTGGCTTTGTGAGATTTTTTTTTTAAATAGTAGGTCTTATTCTGTTCCAATTGGTTCCAAGTTCTAGGTTTATGGCAGCCAATGTAGTTGAAGCGTATGGCAGTTGACATTTTTTCAGAAATACGGCAGCCACTGGGCTGGGCTGGCTGGGGTTGGCCTTTCGGGGTGGACAAGGCGGCCACTGCCCGGGCCCCACAAGGTGACACTTTGGGGAGTTCACCTTGGGGAAATTTAAAGAACTAGACTATAGCCCATTATACATACCCCATTATACATATATATATACACAGAATATATATATATATATAACTACATTATATATATTATATATAATAATTACATAATATATCATTATATATATATCCCACTTAGTGTGGGGTCAACTACCATAGATACCATAAGTTAGAATCCGATGATAGATGGGATCACCGACTGAATGGGGACTTACTAACCAGGGTTCTTAACCTCGTACTAAGTGGGATGATGCTCCATTATTTCGTGATTTCCCATCCATCCTGGAGAGTTCCCAAAATGGGGGACCCCAAATCATCCAATTTATTTTGGTGACTTGGGGATCCACCATTTTAGGAAAAAACCCGATATATTCAAGGCTTAAATCCCCTTGCACGGCCGAAGCGGCAAGGGCAAGCAACGGAAGTACCAACTGAACCACACGGAATTGCAGAATCTTGGCGAAACCATTCTTAGTGGAAGGTTGAAAGAAAATGGTTGATACCCATGATTACAATCTAAATATATATATATATATATATACATACATATATGTGTACATAGATGTATGTGTATATATATACATACATGTGTATGAATGAATGAATCAATCAATCAATCAACCAATCAAGCAAGCTCGCTATCTATGTATCTATCTATCTATCGATCGATCTATCTATCTATCTATCTATCTGAACCGACCTCTGTAGAACCATGTTGAAACAGGTTTCTTCCACATGCAGTTTATTACTAGATATGTATATATATATACATATTATATATACATATGATATACACATATTATATATATACATATGACCAGATGATATGTACATATGATATGTATATATATATGATATATATATATATATATATAGATATGATATATAGATATGATGTATAACTATATATGTATATGATGTATATATATAATTTTTACCCATTTTTATCCCAGTTTGAGATTATTGTTATTATGCCCAAATGATTCAAGATGTTCTAAGGCCGTAGATATCATTGGTAAGAAACCCATGTTCGTGGCATTCCGGGAATTCCAACTATCGCCCCTTTGGCTCTTGACCAACAACAACAACAACAACAACAAAATTTGAACCTCTTGGCCCAGTGGAGAAAACACATGCCCCCATATCTAAATTGGATCATTCTATCAAAAATGCCTGGTTTCCAGTGCTATCTTCACCAGGGAGTAGCACTTGAATCCACCGATATTATGTGTTGTTTGAACTACAAGATCAATCTCGTGTTTTTGCTGCTTGGGCATCCCAGCTTTTCTTCCAAGCAATCTCAGGATGAAAGTGGATGAACTCGAAAGTCGCCACCGCTCCAGCGTCTTGCGGGCGCAGGCGTGTTATCCGTTGGTGCTGCAGTTCCAGTGTGGAGACCAGACTAACCCGAGTGATAAGAAATCATATCCCAAATGATTGAGGTTATCCGAGGTTATCCTCATCATGATTCATTGGATATTAGTTGACCAATTCATTGTACCCATTCGTAGCAACAATTGCAGCCTGTTGGGTCCAGTAAACCTATGGATTTCCAGATGTTATTTCTTGGGTGTATGCAAGCCTGCACGGGTGAAACGAACAAGCATGCAAGGTGGGCCCCCCAAGATAGCTAACTTGGTTTATAACTTCGTTAATTGGGGTCATCTAGGGTCTATGGAGGAAAGAACTAATATAGTTACTGTAATCAGGGTTTATAAACCAACACGCATCACCCTGGGCCACTTTGTACCCAAACCATCCACATATGGCAGTTCTATGCAGTTCTATCCTATCCCATTGGAGGGCAAGCCTTCACATCAAGGGTTCAGGGTCAAACTCGTGAAGCAGTCGTGTTTCCGGGACAGGTCCAAAGATGTTAGGTCGGACAGTCAGTGATTACGGGAATTCAATAATGTCAACCCCGGATTCATAAACTCTGGGTAGATTAATTTCGTGGGTTTCTCCACAAACATTCATAATCTGCTACTAAAATGGCTAGGCCCCAAACTACACAGCCAAGGATTTATAAATCGAAGGATACCCACGGTTGACATTACCTGTTCTTTTTCCTTAGACAGTTTCCAAGGCCTCATGTTCCCCGAGGCAAAGAAACAGAGGGTATCTCTGTGGATTCAGCAACCCTCAGGGAGAGTTGGGCGCTTTCAGCAAGCCACAGCACTACTGGTTGGTGGCTTCAAACATTTTTTATTTTCCATAATATGTGGGATAATCCTTCCCATTGACTAATATTTTTCAAGATGGTTAAAGCCAACCGGACTATGTTTCCAGCAAATCTGATGGGGATTTCCTGCTTGGTGACCCTTCAAGAGCAGCTGTGACTTTGTTCCGCGCGGCAAACAACAGCAATCACCCCAATTGTGACCCGACTATTTCCGAACATTCCCATGGTGATGGTCTATCTCCCTGAGATCTCCTCTTTGTTTACATGTATAAATATATGTATATATATATAAATAACTAATTAAATAACATATAATATATATATATATATACATATATATATACTTAGACCGACCACATACCCAAGAAAATGGATAAATGTCCCCAAATACTGAGCATATTACCAAATTTCTCGATGTACTTGAAGGTTTTTGTTTCCCCTCTCTACTCCTCTCTCTCTCTTATATATATATATACAACTTATATACATTTATACATTCTAAGATCCTATCGAACCTAGATATTCCTTTTTTTGGCCATAGAACAGCATTTTGTATCAGATTTTCTACATCGCCAGGATGAAGCGGATCGCGCTGCCGGCTTGGCTGAGAAGTTGGGCAACTCAGTGATGGTGTCTCTGGTGATGCACCAGGTTTGCGACTTGGATGTTTTTCCACACCTGTCAGGTGAGAGTTGTTATTTTTTTTTTTGTCAGGTATGTCAGAATAGATGCCAAATAGAATGTCAGAGATTTTATGTCAGAATGCCAGATATTGTCAGATAGAATGTCAGAAAATATGTGCCATGCATATATACTTCCAGATTTTATGTCAGAAACTATGTCAGGACAATGGATCTGGGTGGGATCACTCGAAGAACAGAACGTCTTTTTTTAAAGTACAGTATTTATTTGAAAGCAAGATGGGAATTGAAGTGAATTGACCCAACATTTTTTTGGGGAAAATAGATGAGAAAATAGCATAAGCAGCTCACCATAAATCTGGGTACTCGTCCAGGGGATGGGCTGAGGCACGCTGAAATGCAACTGGAACTGGACAAGCACAAGCTTCGCGCTGACGTTGGGGAGACCCAGGGGGGAGCACAGCTAGACACATCACGCCATGCTTAAAATTTGATTGGTGGTTTGGAACATGTTTTTTTTCATATATTGGGAATAATCATCCCATTGACTTTCATATTTTTCAGAGGGGTAGGTCAACCACCAACCAGTTATCCATTGAGATTCCCATTAGATCCTATTAAACCACGATTAAATATCCCATTAAACCACCATTAAACCACCATTAAACCACCATTAAACCATGTTGAGTAGAATTTTGGGGTTATACTATCCATCTATCCTTCACCATCCATTTGGGGAATCCAGTGAACCAACTTGAAACATCCAGCTATGGGGTTTTGGGTCACTAGCTATCATTTTTTCAATTCCAGATTTGGGAAAAACATCAGATGCCTATGTTGATGAACCATGATGAACATCTTTTATCCAGATCCGATGCGTTTTTTTTTCGTTCACATAGCATCCACAAATCCCACACCTGGTGAGATCCTTGGGACCACCGAACCCGGGGGCTTCAGGGGGATCCATCTTCTATTTCGATAATGGGGGGCACGTGTTCCATGGTGTTCCCAACATCTACACGGTTGCTTGGGAAATGTTGGGAAAGTTCTATACAATGCTTGTTGGGAATCCAAACTCTGCTCAAATCTTTGGGATTCTTTGGGTCTCAGGTAAGCCATCTTGGTCAATATCTACATGTGCCATGTTCAAAAAATGGATGATCCACCCGTCGGGCTCATCAATCATCAATCCCCAGGATTGCCACATTCTATCCGGTCCACTCCTGACCTAAACAATCCCAACTCTTGGTTTGAAATCTCCGTTTTGGTGGAAAAACACCATTTTTTCTTGGTCAAACATCCATGAAAAACAATTGAACACATACAAAAAAGCCCTAGTTCTGCTTGGTTTTCTCCGGAAACTTGTTTTTGAAGTCTCTTCTGTTGGGGTTCTGTTGGCGCCCCAGGCGCTCGAGAAGGAGCGAGACCAGCACGCCGAAGCGGCGAAACGCCACCAGGAGCGGGGGATGCAATGGGGATTCAACCATCATGAGATCATGGAGGCACCATAAATGGTGACCCTTAGGATCCTTGGGATAACGGAATGATTATATCATAAAAGATAATACCAACTATTATATATATATATATGTAGTGCGTCCGTCCGAATAGCTGTAACAGTCAAAAACATATTTCTTTATATTTCGGGCAAACGTTGTTTTGAGTGTTTTCCTTCGTGCACAAAATCGTGCTCTTTGGTGCTTTCCCTCGTGCCAAAAACCGTGCTCTAGATCGTGCTTTTTGGTGCCCTTAAGGCTGATATTCAGACACTTCGGGGAATGGAATAGATACTGGTTGGTGGTTTCAAATATTTTTTATGTTCCATTTCATATATGGGATGTCATCCTTCCCATTGATTTTCATATTTTTCAGAGGGGTAGGTCAACCACCAACCAGGATAGTTTCGAAGTGGATCCACAAATCCAATCGTTGCAAAGAGACCAACGTTATCAGGTCGCCACATGGAGTATCGGTCGCTCTGGGAATCGGAATCCGTGGCTGGGGCGACCCTGAAAAAAATGATCTGAGAAACTTCCCCGTAGCTCATTGCCAGGTCCAACGTGCGCATCAGGAACAGTCAATGTTACCATCTACTTATTTAAGATAGCCATGGTATAGATGGCCCATAGAAATAGATGGTTTACCGAACTTAAAAATGGCGATTTCCCATGGCTATGTTAAATAACAAGATGGTATTGCCTCTCCACAGCCAAACGTTTGGGTACGATTTAACGTAAAACAAGATCTCGACTTCAAGGAGCTCTTGTGGATGAAGAGTTTGGCGTGGCCAACTGGTCCCCCAAGACAGCTCTGGGTTGCTGCAATCTATTGTAGGTTGTAGGGATTACCACAAGAGGGTCATTGGGTTTATCTCTATACCTATCCAATTTCCCTTCCAACCCGTATTTGGGGTGTTGGGAGCAAGCCTGGAAAATGATGCTTGCTGCATCACCTCATGCCTTTCTTTTGCCAGGAACATGCACACAAAGCTCATGAGCAGGTTCTTGGAGAACTGGGGAACTGAGGGGGCATGCTAAGTTCCAACTGTACCCTAGACAAAGAATCTGGGCCATTTTCAGCATGGTCAGACGGGGTGCCGAGGTAAGCATAGGAATTTAACGAGGCAGTTTGACCAAATGCATTCAGACAAAGTATCTCTTTGTAGATTCCGAATTCCTCGTCGAACATGTGTAGGAAAACAGCCAAAAAGCCAGCAAAAAGGTCCAGGAAAAGCGGCATTGTCCTTTGTGATTGTTGGCGAATGTTGGCTCCTATCCTATAATATCCATTAATATCCTATAATCATATACTATCCTATAATCATATATATATAATTATATATATATAACCTGGAATCATCCATTGCAGTTTAATATTGTTGACTAACTCGCTGAACTTTTCTTTACTGGATGGATTTCACCGGGTCGATCCGAAGTCCACAGCGCAGGTGTCTGAGTCTTTGACCAAGATGGAAGAACACCACAAGGCGCCGGCCATTCGTCGCCGGTGACTGGTCTATCTACATGAACTCCGGCCGGATGTCGTAGCTTTTTAAGAAAGGACATGAATTTTATGCCAGGACATGCCAGGACAGACTAAAGATTGAATGATTGAAGTATGTTACTTTATTTTGCTCCAGATTTTGTTGCCTTTAACATCCGTGACCTGTTTCTTTGGGAACGACCTGACGGGGCACATCATAACCATCCTCCATCACTCCAGCATGGGAGGTCGTGATCAGATACACAGTAGGCAAATCAGGAATATCATAGAAATGGATGATGGGAAAATTTACAGGAAACCCCTATATTTGATGGTAAAAACCATGGTTTCCGGTTAAGATTTTCCCTTAAACCAATCCATTGAGAATAAAGTCTTGATCTATGTTTGGAACAAGTTCAAATCTTTAGGGGCATTTATGGACTATCTCTCAAATGAATAGAAAGTACAGGTTTCAATCTTCGGTTTGGAGTCCATCGGTGTAAACCACTGTTTTTTTATATGTTCTATATGGTTCAACTTGGAGAACCTCATTTTGATCAATCATTACCCTCTGGTAAACTAACATAGCTATGGAAAATCACCATTTTTCATGGGAAAATCCTCTATAAAGGGTCATTTTCAATAGCTATGTAACAAATTACCAGAGGGTAAATATCATTCATCTCGTTTCTTGCCTCGAAATGGGAAGGCTTCGTTGCCAGGAGCCAGGTTCTATAACATGTTCCATGAAAAAGCCCGTGCTTATGCCGCTATGCTGAATTGTGATCTAAAAAACAACCATATTCCGAATAAGTTGGTACCACAGCAGAAACCAGCTCCAGCTAGGTTTCTTACTTCAACAAGACCCTCGTTCATGATTCATGATGTCAAAACATGTCAAAACATTCCGCCCAAGAGGCACTAGCTGTAGCTATCTCTTGTTGCCCTTTGGTAACTTGACAATGGCACAATGGACGTCACGGATTTCCAGTGGAAACCGGGGATTTTTTGTGGCTGGATGACGGCCATTTTCCACGCTAACATGTCTGTCATCCAGGCTTAGGTGGTCGCTAGTGTTTGAACGCATTTTTGTGGTTGTGGTCTCATACTTGTTTCACTCGCGAAAACACCATGGATTTTCATTGTACTCATGAGACCACAATCCATGTTTGTCGCTAGTGTTTTTTTTTCACATTGTTTCACATTTTCATTGTACTCACGCTTATGAAAAAATTGCATATGGCGCTTGCGCAGTTTTTCGTCAGTGGTCAGATCCCAACCGGATTTTTCCATGACGAATTCCATCCCGCCTAAAAAAAAAACTAAGAAAGCACAGTTTAGGAGGACATTTCAACATTTAGGGCATGATTAATTAAATATTCGGGGAATTGGGCGTCTGGATATTATATGATATTATCACCATTATGTCCCCATGACATCCGTGCATGAAGTGGGTTATCCCCATTATATTTTCCCACAATAATAGTCATAATAGTAGTAGTAATAATAAGACTAATACATACTAATACTACTACTACTACTACTACTACTACTACTACTACTACTACTACTACTACTACTACTACTACTACTACTATACTACTACTACTAATAATAATAATACTAATAATAATAATATAATCATAAATAAGAACATTAACAAATGTTTTTTCACGAAAATGCTTCATCTTGGACCCGCCAAATGTCCTTTTTTTTACAGAAACATTCACGTCCGGTGGGCCTCGGAGGAAATGAGCGCGCTCCGAGATCAACTTCAGCCGGGGACGTCAGTGAATGTAGATGGACAGCAGACCCTGTTGATCATTTCAAAACTTAGATGGTTTAGGGAAGAACATGTAAAATGAGTTCTATAGATGTATAAATAATGTATCATTCAAAGTAACTTAGCATATATAGGATAGCAGATGTTTCACCGGGGTCAACATGTACCGGGGTCAACTTCGCATAGGATCCCAGGTGCCTTTTGGGCAGCCCAGTGGCATGCTTGGCTCCCAGGAAAGCCAACGAAGGAAAGAGGAAGGAAGAAGAACGGATTCAGCAGATGGAGCAAGAGATCAGAAGGCGTGCTCGGCTCAATCTGCTTCGGTGTCATCAAAGATGGGAAATCTCCATCAAAAGAGGTTTGTGGCTGGGAATGGAGGATTGTCCAGCAAGCCATGTTTAATTACCAGAGGGCACTTGAAACTGGAAGACTCATAATGGGCCATGGGTAAACTGCTTGTGATATATAGAAACATTCCTGAGAGTTGTACATGTCTGGAACTGCACTTGATGCTAACACTCTTTGGGTCGACTGTGTTTCTCTCACAAAAAGACCACACTTTCTGTTCTGATTGGTGGTTTCAAATATGCCTGTACTATGTCATTGCTTAAGAGCCCAGTTGACATTCACAATTGCAGAGGGGTTGAATCTAACAATATGAGATGATATACCCTCTGGTTATTTAACATAGCCATGGAAAATCCCTAATAAATGGAGGTTTCTAGCTGGGAAAATCATCTATTTCTATGGGCCATTTTCCATGGCTACGTTAAATAACCAGATGGTAAGTCCAAAATACCCAGCATACCCAAGCCATGAGTTTTTTGGAATGGCATTTCTGTCGCATGTTTCAGGGTCAACCTTTCTTTGATCGTTGAGTCATGTTGAGTCGGTATGAATGGGAAGTTTTTACCCAGTTACTGGTACCTAAACATTTTAAAAGTATACAAGATTCGACAAAAAAATCTTTTGAATTAGAATTCGAAGCATCTTTGAAGCAATCAACTTGTTTCTATTTGAGGCTTGTCCAGGAAAGCAGCTATTGATGGGCTGCTGATAGTTACGAAAAAGAGAATTTGAGGCTAAAATCTGCAGGAACCCCCTATATTTGAGGCTAAAATCACGTTGTCCTTATTTGTCCTTAGAATTCCCCTCCCAATCGAGACAGTTCAGAAATCTCCCCCGACCTGGCACGAAACAACTCCCACGAATAGTACCATTATACTATTAGTTATATACTCCAGTATAGAATTCCCAATAAGTCCCATTTGTTTCCCAGAGCAAGTACATGTTTCAGTACATATTGATCTGGTTAGTGGTGACTGGAACATGAATGGATTATGACTTTCCATTCAGTTGGGAATTTCATCATCCCATTTGACGAAGTCATATTTTTCAGAGGGGTAGGTATATCACCAACCAGTTATCCATTAAGATTCCCATTTAGATCCTGTTAAACCACCATTAAATATCCCATTAAACCACCATTAAATCACCATTAAACCACCAACCAGTGATGTTTTGGGACCAGTGATGCTACTTACGGAAAAAAGTCCATCCCATTCGTCTGAAAACTCCATAACTCTCACGCGACGCAGGCTGCGCCGAGGGGAAGTCGAAGCAGGTGGGGTACGTGGCCCCAAGGGGATATGGCGGTTCCTATGGTGAAACATATTACGTAAGCTTATAACATCTTAGTTTCACGGTGTCACGTGAAACTTCGCTTCAAAGTATTTAGATACATAAATATATATATATATATATATATATACATATTATTATATATGTATATAGGATCATTGATTGACACGTGATGTATCTATACAAGATTCATATGAAAATTGATTGACACACTGTATACATCATACATATCCTTGTATATCACTTTGCAAACGGACCATGGGTCGATCCTGCACCAGGCACTCCAGACCGCAGCGCCAACCCCGTGCCAGCTCCCGCTGTGCCCGCTGTGCCCGCTGCGCCTGCTGCGCCCGCCGCACCCCCGGTGCCTGTGCCGGAGCCGGCACCAGAGGCCCCAGAGGCCCCAGAGCAAGTGCCGCCCGTGCCGGCGCCAGCGGAACCAGAGAGGCACTGAGAAGTGGTGATTTCATGTGATTTATATTGGATTGATGATATTAGTGTTGAAACATGACTATTTTTGTGGGACTCAGTTCAGAATTTGTCTGGTGACAATTGAGGCGAAACCACTTATATACTGTAAATCTGCTAGCTTATCATAATGTTTCCACTTTTCAGACATACACTTACAGCGTCTTACAGCCTTACAGCTGATGTATTGGACACAAAATTGTGACTTTAGTAATAAACAGTTTAATTCTTTGGCTACTTTTCCGGTGGATCTTCACCCATGAAGTTGATGTCCGTGCTAAGATGATCTTGGAAGTCACCAACTGCACAAAGTACTGTACTTGGTACCCATAATGTACTATAATCATGATCAATGGGAATTTCAGGATCCTAAAATGGAGGTACGATAGTACCATATTTATGGGGATGTTCCCTTACATAGGCCTAAAAAATAGGCCTTATATATGGTAGGTACCTCCAATTTAGGATCCTGAAAATCCCATTGACATGAGGTAAACAGCCCAGATCAACTTGTTCAGGATCCCATAGGGGTTCGATCATTTTCCCAGAACGATGGCTTGAGAACCAGCCGAATGTGTGTGTTTTTTTGTGCGTTTGTCCAAGATCTTGAGGCGTGCAAATGCAAAATTCACTATTAATCTTGGAAACTGCCAGATTCACATAGATTCACATAGATTCACATAGATTCACATAGATTCACATAGATTCACATAGATTCACATAGATTCACATAGATTCACATAGATTCACAATTTTCATCTATTTTCCAGGATTTTGCCTCACTTTTTTTTTGGAGGGGCACAATGCTTCCCGGTTTCCATCCGAAACAACCACCATCGTGACCCTCAGGACGCCTGAAAGTGCCGAGGCCTGGCCCCAGAATTTTCAGACGGGCCCCTCGTTGTTTGACAGGGAAAAAGCCGTGGAAAAAAAACCATGGAACAAACCATCAACATTTGGTGAGTCAATGCGAATTTCCATATTTTTCCTAACATGGCCAAAGTTTTTCGGCTGTCCCTCAGGCAATGTTTTTGGATCTTTTTGGTAGTAAAGCATCAATTGATTTTTGGGGTCGCCAAGAAAAGCCTTCGTCAAATCCACGGCTTTGCTGAGCCAAGATGACGTGATGACGTCTGCATCTTTCAGGGCCAGGACTTCACGGATGTACTGGTAACTTTTACAATATGTCATATTGAAACTCTAATGTTGGGTTAGTATTTTTAACTCAAACTCGATGCATATATGTAAGACACGTCATAGTATATAAATATTGTACATATATTTATGTAGAGTTGTTTCTAGCAGCTGGGACCTCATCAACACATGGACCCAAGCACATCTTTGCTGCACAGGCACAGCCCAATTTGGCCGCCTGAGAGACAGCAGTTGAGCGGCAGACTTCCAATTCTCGCCTGGAGTTTGGAGGAGCGACCGCGGCGTCGAAGAAAACATATGGAGATGGATCAGTTCGCCCTAGCCTTCTGCAAAAACCAATGAACACCCCAACATAGCTGGTAGTTGTGGAAGTAGTGGAAGTTCATTCCATCCAAATATGGGTATCATCAGATGTTGATCCGCCATCAGAATGGCTCGCCTGGGGCCTGGGCTTTGTTTGTTTTTCTTTGGCCCTACAACTTGAAGTAATGTATCACATGTATCAAGTGAAGAGGCTATGAAGATGTATGAAGGGGGAACGGGGGATGATATGAGATGATATGATATGATATGATATGATATAATATGATATGATATGATATGATGCGATTTATATATATATATATATATATATTAGATATGTATACGCATACATGATATGAATTCCCATGACTTCTGTCTGACAGTGCCTGGGTCACCAGGAGTAAACGGGTATGTTTTCATCCTTTTCAAAGTTCCTTCTGCTCGAACGACTTTGACTTTGGGAAAAAAGGGAAACGGAGCTGATCACGGTCGCCTCATCCTCCCGTTCTGGCAAAGTGCCAGAAATACTCCGCAACTGGCCTGAAGCCTGGCAGATCTACTATACCTCAATCGACCTCAGGTTCAGAAACCTGGGAATTAAAAGTAAGTGTATAAACATACAATATAAATCATTAATAGTCTAATACATTCAGATCCACGGATGTTTTTGATGTTCAGCTAGCCACGTTACTCTGAAAGGGTATCCATTGCGATTTCCTCGGCTTCAAGTCGCTACCAGAAGTTTAAGTGCGAAGCCCTGTGGCCGTGGGCCCAGGGCGTTCGTAGAAAAACAGCGCAGCCACTGCGCTGGCAGTGCGTGAGTTGCCAGGCCATGCCTTATATCGTGGTAAACCCAATGAGAAGCCATTCCAAATATTATTACCGTGAATGAAGGATGATATGTATGTGTGTATATATATATATACATATATTATGTATAACTGTATATCTATATATGTATTAGAATGTGGTAAGCCCAACAATGAACCATTCCAAATATTATCATGATCAACTGGATAGTAAAAGTATCACAAAATGCTAGTTGTTTATGGCATTTGGTTTTCCACACTATAGGGGTCCACAAAATTGTGTGATGATTCCGAGCATGAAGGAATTAGATCCGAACCAAGGGAAATCAGAAAACCATGCTTGGCTAAGTTGGCTGAACAAGTTATCTTGGCTAGGCTTCACAGTGATGAAGTAACATGAAATAACTCTAGTTAGATGTATAAAACATAGAATTCTGGTTGGTGGTTTGGAACATTTGGATTATTTGTCCAATATATTGGGAATTTCATCATCCCAAGTGACAAACTCCATGATTCTTCAGCGGGGTAGGTGGCTCAACCACCAGCCACAACTCCACCGAGGTCATTTGTTGGATCCGGCTGGTGGGTTAAACAGCAACTTATGTATCTCGAAGTGGGAATGATCAGGATAAAACTGAATGATCTGAATGTATCTGACTCAGACATGATGTGGTGGAACATGGTGGAACACATGACCATTTTTTTTGGCATATGTTTGGCATATTTCAATATTTCGTTCTGGCTGTTGCCAACCTGACTGCCAACCTGGCTGCTCATGTGCTGCGCACCCTCGCATCTCAGCTGAAAATGGATCAAGGCTTATTGTGGAATTGTGTAAGCAGGATTGATATTTACAGGAGAGCATTTACTAACTGCTTCATGTGCCTCAACCCATTCCATACGAAGTAAGAACTTAAACAAATCCTGAAACAATACCCTCTGGTTATTTAACATAGCCATGGAAAATGGCCCATAGAAATAGATGATTTTCCCAGCTAGAAACCTCCATTTATGGATGGATTTAAACCATGGCTATGTTGGTCATAACCAGATGGTATATCTGAAACCACACATGTTTCACACTGAAACCTGGACTGATTTGAAATCGGATTTTTGTTTTGTCGATCGCTGGGTGATACGTCCTGATCGCCTGATCGCTTCGTGGCTTCGTGGCCGGTTGGGGTGAAATGCTTCTTTGGTTTATAACTCCCATGACTATATATATATATATCTTTGGAAATCATAGTTAGTAAGGGGAATCATCCCCAAATGGGCCTTAATTCAGGTTAGTGAAATATTATAATTTACCCATATATATATATTATAGATACACATATTGTAGGAGTAATAAACCCAGCATTATTTATCATAAACTCGTATGATATGTTTGTTTGGGTGTATAATATATATATATAATATTATATGGATAGTTATTTTATCCTAAACCCAACATATAATCTAGTTATAAGCCAACTTTGCTAACCAGCTGAGTCACCCCTTGTAAGAGACCACATAGAACCACTGACTAAATTTAAATCTGGCACAGTGCTTTTAGCTTGAAACCATCAGATCCTTACACTTCCTTTCCTTGAACACTCTTGGCTTTGCCAGGGCTTTGCTGCAAGATTGATTGTGCATTTGCATGTCCCCCATCAAAACAGCAATGCGAAGGTAACTACTCCATGTTATCAGACACTACATAGATCATATTGCTGGTTATCCAATGTATCCCCATATATTACATATATATATAATATATACATATACATACATATCCAATCTCCCCATTATATCACCAGTAATAATATCATACCTAACTCATCGACCATTTTGTGAATTCTCGGCTCAAAACCAGCGCCACCAGCGCCATCCAGTTTGTTTAAGCCATTGGTGGGACCGACAGGCCATAGATTCCTGGACGGTGGTGGCCTGGCTGGTTATAGCAATGCTTGGGGGTGCAGTTTATGGTCATAAAATCTTTTAAATTCACATAATTCCACAAGAATCAGGTGTTTTTATCGGGATAGAACTTATATATACATATATATAATATATACATGTATGTGTATATTATATTATTATATCATGTCATATCATATTATATTATATAATATTATATTATATTATATCATATCATACCATTTTATATTATATCATATCATACCATTTTATATTAGATATATATTTGTTTTTTTTTTATGTCATCATATGTTATTATATAATATTATATCATATCATTGTTCATTATATTATATATTATGCATTATTGTATATGTTATTATTGTATATATATATATGGCTATGGATCAAAGCCACCTGGGTATTTCTAGTGAAGCCCAAAACAGCTGGTCGATGTTCATTCAAGAAAGGTAGTTGAAGGTATCTATCCGCAGCCCTCAACCATCATCCATTTTTCAAAATTATTCTAGGGTGGGTGCCACATGGGGGGTCCACTATGGCATGGTATATTCAAATCCCATTGGGTTTCGTCTTCAAACCATTGGCTTCAAAACATATTTACTGGTAGCAGCATTTGTTGCGCAAGAGGCCATGGCTGCTGCACTCTGGACCGATCTCAAAGGTCGGGACGTGATGGGACCCCCTGTTGTGACTCTGGGAAATTATCAGTTTGCAACAAGAAGTGTGGCCCATTGAAATACATTATTTACCCACTAAAGATTGTTGTTTTTTCACAGTTATGTCAAATTACAAGACGGTAAATGGATGAATTAGATAAATCAAATACCTTTATGGGTCATCTATACGATAGAAACTGTTCAATGACTGCACGGTGGCACTAGTGAGAACCCCGCTGACACCACGCATTTCAATCCCCACTCCGGGCCCATAACTTTCACCTGGACACTATCAACAAACACTTGGGTTTGTCTGAAAAGTTAGGTCAAAACTTCCCAAATCCATTATCATCATTTTCCCATTATAGTCATCCCCAAAACCATCAAACACTTAATCTCCAGTTTGATGTTTTTCTTACGTTTAACATCTTCCGTCCAACCCGGACGTTGCTCCACACTCACAAAGATCATCATCAAACACATAATCATAATCACAGTCACAATCATCATCATCATCATCACCACCATCACCATCACCATCACCATTACCCCCTCTCAGCTTATCCTCAAAAGGGATCAGAAATTTGCCACCCCTTCTGACAAATATGCTGACTGGGGTAATGTTGAATGGGGTAATAACATCAACTGATGAATGTAATGTATATATATATATGCATATGCAGCTCATATGCCATGCATATATTTACATAGACAAGTACAAATACAAGTATAGAGATACATATACATATTATACATATATATATATATACACATACACATACATCCACATTTACATATTAAGGGGCTACGCCCCCTGCCGCCGACCCCTGGGAGAGAGGGGGAGTTGACACATACGTCACTTCCGGAACCTACAAGAAAACTATATGGGTACGAGTCAAAATACAAGGTATGGATCA
>Ga0126342_10000745_pt1 | contig 39441 bp, 29 predicted proteins | sample Cyp1metagenome_FD_92528 | JGI IMG/M metagenome (GOLD analysis project Ga0126342, IMG submission 92528) | Coral microbial communities from Lord Howe Island, Old Settlement Bay, Australia - Cyphastrea 1 metagenome | ecosystem: Host-associated > Invertebrates > Cnidaria > Coral ...
GACGAGGAGGAGGAGGAGAGGAGGACGAGGCAGGAGGAGGCGGAGGAGGAGGAGGAGCAGGAGGAGGAGGAGGAGGCAACTGACATAAAATCTAACAACCCTCACCTGGCAGGTGGGGAACAACACAACCTCTCATGACCAAGCAACAAGTGCATAATTTATATGTATCTGGTACTGGGACTGATCCAAATCATGTAGGATTGGCATGTTAATAGATAATTGACTCCAATTTCCCAAACACAAAAGATGTGAATTAGATTCGATGCTTCACCTTTAAGTTCCAGGTTTCAGCTTGTCTACCTTTAATCATGTAACGGTTTGCAATGGAACATCACCCTTGTTAAGAACGGTAAATCAGTTTTTTATCATCTACATCTGGACCGTTTTCCCCATAGAAAAGGGTTAAATGACCAGAGGGTACCGTATCTATAGTGAACTGGGTTCATAAATCCATCCTATGCCCATTCATAAATCTTCATAAATCATGTGTGCGCTATATTCTTATTATATATCCCCGAGGATCCAAGTGCACTTCAGTGGTTGGCCCCTAGCTAAAAATCAGTTACTTCTGGTAAACATGAAATTGTAGCTCTTTTGATATCTGTTGATCCTCAGGGTACAGGCCAGTAAAATTTCCCATTGTATACCCATTACCCTCTGGTAAACTAACATAGCTATGAAAAATCACAATCTTTAATAGGTAAACCAACGAACTAAATGTGCCATTTTCAATGCCGCAAACGCTTTGTCATTACCAGAAGGTAGATCACCAAACAGTTTCATTAAATCCCATGACAAATCACTAACTCCCCATTAAAATCATCCATTTTTGTTTTGATTTCCATTGGACATGGTGATTTATAGTGGATTTACCCATTGAAAATGGTGGATCTTTCCATAGTTATGTGGCTATTTACCAGAGGGTACCTATTTGATTTCCATTGAAATAACCATAGCCAGTAATAGATCCGAAAAATCGGCGCCTGGCCGCCCGGATCCTCCAAACGCACCGCGGCCGAGTGAGGCAGTGAGGCCTGGGGATTTCACTGGCAGTTTGGGATTCCCGACCACAAAATGACAAACTTCTTTCAAATCTGCATATATAAATATATAATGCACACACATATATATATATATAATTATATATATATATGTGTGTGTATGTGTTTGTGTGTAATTTTTATATATAATGCATATATATATAACAAAATTATATATGCATATAGGAGAATTACCAATTGAGAAAGGATAGAAAGGGTAATTCACGTAGCAAACATGAGGAATTCACCAGGAGAAAACACAGTGATGCATATACAATTTCAATGATTGAGGATTTCACACATTTGTACATGAATTACCTGTTTTTTGGTGGACAAGAATTCCAAGTTGTTGTGAAGTTCAAGGTCATCCCAAGCGCCAAGATGGTTTAGTGACATCATTTCTTCCAATTGAAACTGCCCGAAAAAATGGGAGTAAATCCAACAGTTCAAGATAAACCAAGATCACCCATATCGTATTTGTTTTGTTGGTTGTGTCCCCATCATACCGGCATTTTGGGGTCAGAACCACATTTACCTCATCCAGGAATCGGTTATCAGGAAAAATCACCGAATCTCAGAACACCCCCCCTGCTCAAGGACCAAACAAAAACGGATTTCCCATGATTTCCCTTTGCTTTTTCAAGTTGAAAACAAAGGCTTTGACAATCTTTGACAAGTGCAAACTCCATCATAGCGGTTGGATCCCAGTATTTCATATTATTTCACCACATATACCTTCTCCCCTGGCGACAAGTTGCCACGGGCACCCGACAGCGCCCAAAGGAAGGTGAAAGCGCCATCCTGTGGTGTCGAAGACATGGCAGGAACACGGGTCCGGGACCATTGAAAAACCTCACAAATCAAGAAAATATTAGAAAATAGATATGAATAGTGGTAGGCAATGGTAGGTAGAAACCGAACTGTTGGTGCAAATAGTGTGACAAACCTGAAAGCCTCCGAATCTTATGGGAAATTGGCGGTATGAAGCAGGGAAAACACAGGATGAAGTTTTTTAGATTTATCTTATCCCCAAGATATCATTGCCAGTCGGATAGTCGGATAGTCAAAATACACATCCTAACTTGTCTAAATCAGCCAATCAGCCAATCATCGTGGAGCCAAGATCCCATCCCCAAATCCCAATTTTTTGGTCGAATGTTCGATGCTTTACCCCTTTACCCCTGCTCACTACAGTAAGCCATAGAGTTTCATGAGTTTATGAGTCCTACAACTTCTTCTACAAAAACGTTCCTGTACATCATTTCATCATATTTCATCACTATAAGAACTGGCCCATAAAAAAGAGTTTGATCCCTGCATCATCCCACAGCAACGGGAGCGAGACAAGGAACAGCGGGGTGCTCAGGTCCCCGATTTCCGTGCCACGCCAGGAGCAGTGATACGGCACCCGCGCTAGGACCTGGTGAAGGCGACTCAGCGACGGCCAGGTCGATGGCGTCGCCGTCGCCATGGTCCAATGGTGGAAACTGATGAGGAAAACTCGTGTCCAAGCTGTACCCTCTGGTTATGACCAACATAGCTATTGAAAATGGCCATAGAAATAGCGAGTTTTCCCATTAAACATGGTGATTTTCCATAGTTTTTTGTATGTTTACCAGAGGGTAAGTCTGCCATATCATGCCATATCTCAGGATGGACTCAATGAAAAGTATCGTTTCGGCCTGTTGCCCTTCCTTGATTCTTTAACTTCCCCATCACTGGGGTGGCGACTGGACATTACCCCCTGGTAGACTGCAAACAAATCGTCATGCCAATCGATATCTAGCGCGCTATAAAACATGATAAATTATCTCCATCCAGGGTTCCATCAGCAACTGATGTGTCAACAATCAACAGTGTTTAATGCCTCTTATATGTGTGTCTCAAAACTTTGAAGCCAATTCCATCCATGGTTTTCTCTGCTGAACATGGCTTTGAGACGAGACACACCATTTGGCGATAGATAGCGAACACATCATTATGCATCTACACTTTCGTCCCAGAACCTGCCTCGAAGATTGGCGCATGGCTTTTCCATTCCTGAGTGGCTCACCGATCACCGAGGATCCTCGAGACGTCTGCCGAATGATGTGGCTAGGTATCATGCAAAGATCTGGCCCACCCTGCAAAAACAAACCAAATCTTGGCGGTATATCGAATAAGTGTATCCTGGACCAGTTGTCGCTACAAATAACACATCAAGGCTTACCTAAATCATGATTGTGGCTCAACCATGCGGTCAAGATGGACCGCTCTATCAAGTGGTACTCTTTCATCTGAAATCTGCGAGAACCCACTGGCTGTTGGCATCTGCCACTCCATTCAAACAAACACAGCATGCAATCCCAAAGTAATATTCCTCTTAGCTATGTGCCCTTACATGTATGGTCAACTTTGGTTTCCCCTGCCTCGCAGAATATTTTTTCTGAATCACATGTCAATATACCATCTTTCAGGAAAGGGCCCATAGATTATAAGTTAAATTAGTTTACTTATATAATTCAACTTATAATACCTTCCGCAACTTGACATGAGTTACCTTATTACTGACTACTGTTATAACTTCAGTTTAGCTTGGAAGCCCCTCGCCATTCAAACGCCGCTGTGTCAAGCGTCTAAGAAGACATAGTCCCCTACGGGGGCGCTGAAGGGAGGTAGGGCTTCAATCACCTCGGGTTGTGCAAAGGGAGTCTCTTTTGCCACAATTGCAGTGGGTGACTACACATGGTAAGGCTGGTAAGGGATCTAACTTCAGCAAAAAAGTGGATTGTTTGAGCCAAAAAGGAACTCAGTGGTCAGTACCTTAATATGCTGGGTTCCTCTTTGACATCGATTGCTAAAGCGAAGGATAGCTCAAGTCAAACGGGTCCCAGGCAATGTCCCGCATCATCATGCCGTATCACCCGTGAATCTAGTCATATTGGGCTCCCGAAAAAAGGGGCATAACGGGATTCACTGAAGCCTCGCATGAGCAACAGTGACTATAGCGATTGCACAGTGATTCTGTGGCCTGGAGCGCACTGCACGGCAGATGCAGCAGGGCTGAGAAACTCGAGTCGCTCTCGTACACCACCAAAATCAGCGGGTGAGATATGCACGCCAAGGGGTCCCGAATAAAATGTTTAGCCGCGCTTGCTGCCGACACGTCGCACAAAGAGGAAAGCTTAGCCTGACCTTCCAACCTGCTTGTCTCGCCTGGCCTTGAATGAGCTGCTGGAATTCATGGGTCTGGTCCGCGCAGTTCCTTCTGCATTGCCAACTCAAGATGCAACCGTGGAACTCACAAAGCCGTGTACGGTCCGAACTCGGCTGATGAGCAATTCGACAAAGCTAAAGATGCAATACAAAAAAATACTCCAAACATCTACTATGAAGTTACTTGCAGGAAGTTACTTGCAAGGTATGATGTGAACAATTGGTACATGAGCTGTCCTCAAAGTGCGTCCTGAACTGACGCATGCCAGTGCTCCAGGTGGAACGAACAGCTGTGAGAGTCCAAACCCTGGGATCCTGGCACCAAAATAGCTGATATGAGGCAAATCTTTAATGGCACAATTAAATTGGAAGGATAATGGATGTGGCAACACATAAACACACACATACACATGTATATATATATATATAATTCAATATAGATGTTGACATATGTCGACACATCGCTAGGTGTGGATAAAGGTCTTGCAGATTTAAAGTCCTGGCGAAGGGGAAGCGGGAAGCACAAGAATACATTGGGGGTTTGCCAGCCTTGTGAGGGCACAGCCGCAGCCAGTGATGTTGGAGACCGAATCAGCCATCCGCTTGAGTAAAATGTTAAACCCAAGCATCTTGACATATACAATACTATCACCATAACCACCCAACATCTCTTAAGTTGATGGCTGGATTATGTTCAATCATCCCATACTATTTATACTAGTTATCATTTATCATGGTTACATGATTACCAGTACTTTTTTTTGGCGTAAGCCACATGAACCATGAAAATACCCCTATCCCAGCTCATGAAATACGAGGTGGTTGAGAATGCGTTCCCTAAATCACCAAAAAATACAAAGAAACCAGGTAATATAACTCCAACGTCATAGCCAATCAACAAGGGCATTTTATGGAACTTCCACCATTTATATAGTTGATTGCTCCCATTAAAACCTCCGTTTAGTTCGGCGATTTTCCTATAATGTCCAAGATATATCCATATATTTTCCTATGATGTTCATTAAACATCCATTTCGTCCGGGCATTTTCCATCTGTGCCATATGTTTAGTGACCCTCGATCAACTTTCGAGGGACAGGATCCGTCGGAGGGGCTTCGAAACGAAAGTCCTCTTGTGCCATGATCAAGATCCTGGGGAGATGGAAATGATTCATGCCATGCTGCACAATAGAAGTGGTAATCCCTTGGAAAAATGTCTGTGGTTTCATAGGGAACCAAGGAAACTTACGATTTGTATATTATATATATATATATATTTATATATATATAAAACGGGATTTAAGCCAAGAAACATGATGATTTCATTGGACTTTAATGGACATTAACCAAGAAGTACCAAGAGAAACAAAGGGTGTTATGTGGATAAAAAAAACTGATATAGCTGATCTATGAAAAAAGTTATATAGTTGATTTATGATAGCTGGTTTATAAGGAGGTCAACTACGGTGCATCGTATGGCTGGATTTCAATATCTACCAACCAACTCATACCCACACAAAGAATGGGGCTTCAATAACACATTTTACATTGGCATTGATGGGGGCTGACAGGTTACAATAATGAGTCAATAAGCTTGAAACAGAAGGCCTTATTGTCGGGTGTATGTGACCTTTGGGCCTTCGGGGGGGGGGTACCCTCAGTTGTAAAACTGGCAAAGTGCATCATCCATTGTCAGGTTACCCGGCACCAGCACCGTTGGGGATATGGGTCATTACATGCATGTAAAACATAACAGAGCATACAAATACAAACCATCAAGAAACAAAGTTTGGAAGTTCATCCCTCAAATTTGGAATACCTTTGCATATGCGCGTGCGCAGAAGCAGCTGCAAAAGAAATGAATTACTTAGAACAAATGAAGCATAATGATAACATATCCAGCAAAATGCGCTACAAACAATGAAACACTTAATTGAGCACCTTAGATGCCTGTACTATCCACGTCCCTATGCTTCTCTATCGAACTTCCGCATAATGATGCCAGGCACTTCTGGTATATCTCAATAAATCCCAATTATATAGAGGAGGTCATAACCCACACAAACACAACCTGGCTAACCACGCATCGCTGATTCTGGCAGCATAGACCCTCTTGAAATTTGACATCGCTATTATGGAAAATCACCCATTTTAATAGGTAAATCAATTATCAAATGGCCATTTTCATCATTTTCCATAGCTATGTTCAATGATTTTGCCATAAATTAAACCTCCACAACTGTTAACTGATGTACCAGCTCGCCGTGTTTGAGGATGAGTGTATATCATATCCCACAGAAAAATGCCATATTTTTCTTCCAAAATTATCCCCTAAACATCATTCAACCATAGAATACAATATCAATTGATTGCGAAAAACAAATTAACCCCCATGAAATCCTATTACATCCCATTAAATCTCATGAAATCCCTTATGTCTGGTTTTCCATGTCATGATGATCCAGATCTATCCCGCCTCTGGGTGATGTTCACCTCCGTTTCCTCCAGCACCAGCTGCAGCTGCAACGTACTCCGCGCCGCCGCGTCCAGCGTGGGCGCGCGGCAGTGCACGGATCGTCCGATGGCCGTGGCAACTGCGGAGCCTTGCCTGACAGCGGTTGGATTTTTCATTGGTAGAACCTACAGTTACTGGGATTTTATGGGGATTTAGTGGGATTTTTTTGTAGTTAATAATGGTTCATAATGGTTAATAATGGTTAATAATGGTTAATAATGGTTAACCAAAGGTGGTTATGGTTAACCACTATCGGAATTTTAACCATAACTGGTTGGTGCTTGACCTATACCCCTCTGAAACATATGCTCGTCAGTTGGGATTATGACATTCCCAACATATGGAAAGTCATAAAATTCCATGGTTCCAAACCACCAACCAGTTATGGCCCAACTAAGAGTTATATAATAAATGGGATTCTGGGATTATGATGGATGGGATTATAATGATGATATAACCTTAGTTACAGGAGTTATTTCATCCCATTTATAACTGTTAAGGGCAATAACTGTATGAAATTCTGTGAAGATAATGCGATTAACAAAAAGGATAGACACTGGTGCAGGATTTTATGTCTATCCACGTTAGTCCACTTTGTATGTCACTATTTGGATGTAAATTTAGCATCACGTAGTACTACCTTTTTTTAATTCATTGCATACTGCAACAATTAGTGAATTATCATACGGAACGATGTTTACTGCTATTTGCATAGCAAAGAAACAATCCCAATGACGCATTTACCTCTGGCTTACTTGTTCGTTATCACTACGATGTTTGGGAAAATAGGTCATTTGACTTTCAAGGTACAATATTACAGTAACAGCAATCGTATTCACTTATAACTTATTCCAGTAATTAACTAGTGAGCGACTCATCAATTTACTCCTTTTGGGCACATCGTGGCACAACCCGTGGTCAATGGAACAAATACTACTACACATATATGAGTAGTAGATAGTAGTAGTATTCTATATGGTTTCAAATCCTATCCCACCAAAAATCAACTACCCCTTCCAGCTTCTGAAAGAGGTAACATTAGGGATCATTAGGGAGACGGTAAGCCTGCCAAAAGTTGGGGAAGAAATTCTGAAGGGATCCATCAACAGCATCAAACCAAAATACGAACGGTAAATTACAGGCAACCATCACTGGTTGGTGGTTGACCTACTGTACCCCTCTGAAAAATATCAGTTTGTCAGCTGGGACGATGACATTCCCGATATGATGGGAAAGTCATAAAATTCCATGGTTCCAAACCACCAACCAGTTTTTATATCTTTTTATGGTGTATGGTTTCTTTAAACATATATGTCTTGGACCAAGGATGGGATGGTGATTCAATACCCCCCATCAGAATCGGGATTTGGATCCATCAACCAAATATGAGCATGCGACCAAGCAAGTCAAGAAGTGGAAGACCACAACAGCACATCAGCACATCCAAAAAATTGATCGATGGAAGATCTGGATTGAAAAATCTGGACTTCCAGCCATGGCAGTTTCAATGTTTAGGAACCCACTTTGTTTTAAGGGATGCGTTGATGATTTCTATGGTGATTTCTATGTTAAGAAAACAAAGGTCCAATGTGTTTTAAACATAATGATGATTTCAAAATGCTTGAAAACAGTCTATGTTGGAAACTATGTGTTGCATGAATCACTTTTTGTTTCTTGTTTCCACTGGGGTTTTGGGGCCTTGCCAAAAGGAGGACCACAATCGATTGGGACCCCATCTCTGGGCAAATGTTTTGTTGCTCCATTTTTTTGCAGCTTATTTGGAAGCCCATTTCTGATTTAATCCTAACCCAAATGGGGTGTATGACTCAAAATTCTGGATCGCAAATGGGGCTTCTATCCAACCCCAAAAAGAGATAAAATCGAAGCGTATCGCAAGAAAATGAATCCAGAAACCATCTTGGTCATGTTAAGTGGCTATAGTTTTTAATCCCATTTGCCAGCCAGTATGTATGTATGCATGGATGCATGCATGTATATATGTATGTATGTATGCATGGATGTATGCATGGATGTATGTATGTATGGATGTATGCATGGATGTATGCATGGATGTATACATGGATGTATGCATGGGTGTATGTATGTATGTATGCATGCATGCATGCATGCATGCATGTATGTGTGCGTGTGTGTATCCATTTCTAGCAACCAAATAAGTTGTACTAGACTACTCATCCAATGAATTTCCGCAGGAGACTTCACCCCCAGGCCCATCGGTTTGTCGGAAAACGCCTCCCGAAGTCGCAGCGTAGCATGGCGCCCTGCGGCACCGGCACAGCCAGATCCAACGAGAGCGGTGTGGCGATGCCCAGCAGGGCTTGTTCTAGGCCGGCAGGGGAGGTGGTCCCCTGGGTGATTTAACCATGAAAAGTGGCATGGTTTAACCAACAGATTAATGAGGCTTCATGCAGCTATATGATGATATATGGTGATTTGAAAGGATTGATATGGATTCATGACTTAAAAGGATTTATGAAGATTTCACACGGGGGAACTATAGGATTTGGCCAACAAAAAATGAGGTGAAATTCTTACCTACTATTGAAAAGATTTATGGGGATTTATGGGGGGTTGACCCAGTACTATTTTGACTGTAGTTATTTCGTGGTTAATTCATGGTGGATTAGAAGAGGCCCCATAGAATTGCAGGCTTTAGCAGCCTAACGTAAACATGGAGGTTTAACCAACCAAATTGCTATTTCATGAGCCAAAAATCGGAATTTTTGCCATTGGTGAAACCAAGCAACATTAGATTGGTTGTCATAGGTTTTGATAGATGTTTAACAGCGATCAATCGGACGGTCATGGTAGATAGATCCATGCTTAGACGGGATAAGATAAGCCAACAAGAAACATCGGCCGGGCAGTTCAGATCTTGTAGGGACACATGTCTTGTTTACCCTTCAGAACTAAGAATTCCTGTCTGAACCGGGAATTGGGCCGCACTAAATCACCACTTCTCTTCATTAAATCCTCATTGTTTACCCTCTGGTAAACATGGCAATAGAGAAAATCCCATGGAACATCCAGCATTTTGGGATGCACTTCCCGTGAAAAACACATCTAAACAGCTCCATTTGAAGGTGATTTTCCATACCTTCCGATGATTTTCCCATGATTTGCCCTTGCCGTGATCGCCGCTCCGAGAGGCTGGGCGAGACTTCCAGCACCCGAGGCCGCAACAGGAGCTGCCTGGGGGAAGCTGGGTGGGTTTTTTCAGCCTGGATGCAACCAAAAATGACCCAAAAAAAGATCGACCAGATAGAAAATGAAAGAAACATAACTCAGCTTTAGCATCACTTTAAGATTCCGATGTCACTTTTCGCAAGTTTTTGGAGGGAACTATACTTGAAAACGTGAAATGGCGGGACCAATTTAACCCCAATATTAATTCAGGGCAGTTGATAGGAGTGATATTGGTGATGGCATTGGTTGAATGGTGGTTGATCGTAGTTGATTGATGTTGATCGCATCAAACAGCCCTGAGCCCCAAGAAGGGTTGCTTGATGGTTGGCAGCATATTAAGAATGCAACCCAACACCCAAGCAGCCGGTGTCAACCGTTGGTGAACTTACCAAACCCAACATATTGCGCTGTACTCTGTGCCACGGTCTTTGAGATCAGGTCTGGGCTTGTTTTCCCCTCGTTGGTGATTTGTTTGGCCAATGTGTGGAGGCCAAGATGTAATTCACGCATGTGAGCAGTTCATAATCATATTCAATATTCTTACTGGTGCTTAGTAGGGAATGGATCTGGGCAAATTATAATAATTCACTAACCTGAATTAAGCCCATTTGGGGATGATTTCCCTTATTAACTATGATTCCAGTGAGGTCGCAGTGAGGTCGTTATAATTTACCCAGATGGATGGGACTGGGGGTTGCTGGAATGATTATTGATACTGATTATGGATCATTCCCGAAAATTCCCTACGTTTAGCACCAGTAAGTATTTTCCTCATCAAGGTAGAAATCCAAAAGTAACAACCCACTCACCCAAACATCAAGGATCATCCAGAAACCCAACCGGCCGTGCCGCCATGGGCCGATGATGGGTTCCCCGACACATCCGCTTAAAGGTGGTGACCTCTCAGTTATGTTGGTCGATTTAGAAGCCCAATTAACGCCCTCTCTCTCAATTAACATAATTAACTATACGGATGTATCGACCATAGAGCAAACATTTATATAACCCATATACTTATTCCACCAACTTTGCTAACAAACTGGGGCACTACCATCAAAACACCATAAATTCACATGTTTTGTTAGTTAAATCCCATGAAACACAAGTTGAATCACATCTTCTGTTAGGTAAATCAATCTCTTTAAAATCCCATGGGCATTTTAAAGGGGCTTCACTAAATTTAACTAACAGAGGATCTGAGAATCCACGTTCCATCCCCGAACCCTCCCAGTTTTCCTCGCAAGATGCAGATCGAAGGCTGGTCCGATCCTCTCCTCGATACCTGCGTTGCTGAAGATCAGCTGAACACGCACCTCGCAAAGCTCGGCGCAGGGTCTCCGTTCTTCGGAAGGGCTACAATGGTGATTTTTTTGCGACTAACATGGTGTATGTTATGGTATGTTACGGTATGCTAATATGATGTTTGATTGAACTAATGGGATTTTAGCAACAAAAATATGGATTTACTCCTTTTTGAAGGGAATTTAGCGAAAAAACTGATGAACAATAATGCATATCACCAGCCAAACTGTGGTTAATTCTATCAATGGATTGGCTTAAGCAACGGAAATAGTGATCTTGTGGGGACATACTGGGAATATCATGGGCGTAATTTCTGGGGGGTATCATGGGGAAGTATCAATGGATTTGTTTAATGCAGAACCAACGGCAAACCATTAAACCGCCATTATTTTTTCAGCTGCAGGGGTTCCTGGAGAAAAAAAACATACTATGATCCAATCAGGTGGCATACGGTATGCCAATGTCAGTGTGGTATAATGTGGTGCCCCATAGTTAAAAGTTGGTTTATAAGCCCCAGTAACTATAGTTATAAGTACCATAAACCATAGTTATTGGAATTATAAACCAACTTAGCTATCTTGGGGGCCTCACATTGTACGGTATGCCAATGTCAGTGTGGTATAAAGCCATATCTTTCTAGTTTTGTTCCGATTTTAAAAATTGGCTTTATCACATTGAACTGGGCACTGCAGAGCTGCAAGGAGCCGTCATGTGAAACATGTTTGGGGTTGCCACATTCTTGTGCTGCCACAGTATACATTTGGAGCCTCAACAACGAGTTTTGGCAATTCTCGGGTATGGGTCGCAATGGGACACCAAAAGGGACGGCAAATTTGGTAATTGTTCTTGCGCCACATTCCACCGTCCATTTTTCTCCGTTTAGGTATATTTCGACATATATTGAACCATATTTCTAAGCAACTTACAGGTAGCGATTTTCACCCAGCCACACCCCCCCAACCCCACCATTTCACAGGCAGCAAAAGCGCCTGCAAACCTTTGTAGCTACTAAGGTCCACCTGGCACAAAAAGGGCCACCGTTCTTCGCGCACCTCATGCGGCAGCTTGTGCAGGTTCCATGGAATTTATAGGGCCCCCAATTAATGATGGGACGACCATTCCCATACTTCTTCCATAAGATCAGAAGGAACCCCAAAAGTATGGGAAACTTCTGGCAATGAAGGTACCATCATGGAGGGTCAATGGAAACAACTGGGTGACATTCCCATAAAATCTATAACATCTATGACAGGCTTCAATGGTGTCAATGGTGAAATTGCCACATTCGAATGGTGTTTTTTTCCCATGGGAATTGCAACTGAAGTGGCCACCGGCAACCCACCCGGCATCACCGAAGGACCAAACGCGCAGCGAAGCGGAGCGTTTCCACTTCGCAGAAGAAATTCTGCGGGAACAAGCGCCCGTAGTCCAGCAAGCCTGGCTCCGACTCGTAACTCGTAACTCACTCGTAGCTCGAAGATCGGCGATATGACCCAGTCAATTTAATGGGATAGCCAAGAGTGATACCAATTTGAGCACCAACTGCAGCCCAAGTAAAATTGCATACCCCTTTGAAATTTCATTGAATTGTATCTTACTTAGTCTTGTTTTTGTCCATAAAGTAAATGCCCATTTTCCCAAATAACAAAAACATGTAAAATCCCTAATGTGGCAAACCCAATTTAACCCAATACCATAAACTTTCCCCAAATGGTAGGTTCATTATTGGCTTTACCACACTAACCAAAAGGTTTCATTGATTTTTCCAATACGGTAGTTCTCATCCTTTTTTCCATAGGTATAATCCCTACAAATCATTGATTTTTCCATAGTTCTCATCCATTTTTCCATGGTTCACATCTAGAATCTCATGTCTCAACTCGAGTTGAGGAAACCCTCTCCGTAGCGCGCTCGGCTCCGCCGCGCCTGTCCCGCCGAAGCGCAAGGGCACTTGCTCCGCGAAGGCGCTCATGGGGGCGAAGCGAATGGAGCTGCGGATGTCGGGCAGCAACGAGGGGAGGAGCCTTGGTTGGGCCGGTGGTGGACCCCGAGGATTTTTGGTCCAAAAATGCCCAAAATATGTGAGATCTTCATAGATCATCAGATTTCAATGGGATTCTACCATGAAAACATCTGTAGGAAAGCCATGGGGTGTTTTGCTTGAAATCGGATGAGAGCCTTCCAAGAAAACAAAGGACATATGTCCAGGGCAACGAAACGCCCACCTGACAGATGGAGTCGATAAGATATGTGCTTTTCCTTTCGGCCCCGTTCTATCCCTTCCAATGATGATCACAAACGAAAAGACTTCTGAAGTTGTATCTTAATCAGATTAAATTATATGATATTTAACTGATCAGAACATGTTCGGAAATAGTTTTTTGTTAATAAGGTGTGTTTAATGATTTTAACTACCAAGAGAACATGTGATGAGAACGGATTTTGATGGGATTTTAATGAGATTTTGATTTAACTCACAGAAGAAGATGTGATAAATTTGATTTTCATGATTCATGGGATTTTAATGGGATTTAAGTAAGAGAAAAAAAATCCCATGAATTTAATTTTGATGGTTATTTAACATGGTTTGAAAGGATTTAAGTCACAGAAGATGTGGTGAAATTGGATTTCAAAGGGATTTCACCAGCAAGAATTGGGATTGGAGTTGATAAAAATATACAAGGTGGTGCCCCCCAAGTTATAAATGGGTTATAATCTCATTAACTATAGATATATCACCTATAAACCATAGTTATTGGAGTTATAAACCAACTTAGCTATCTTGGGGGCACCACCTAGTAATTGTTTCATGACAACTAAGTTTTCAGAGGTCCAGATATGCCTGGGTGAATGATGGTGTAACTTTTTTATCCAGGTACCACCTGGCATTGGGTCAAAACCGTCTGGGCATGATCTCATTCACTGCACAAATCATAATCATATGGTAGGCCAGGTTAGTATAAATTATCATAACTTAGATCCAAGTGAATTATTTAGAGGAGGCTTCTAGGGTATATCAGAGATTTTATTTGACAGTGCCAAGTGAAAGCAACGGATCCAAGCCATGGCTTCTACCTGAACAAAAACTAGTCAATCCTGTGCTTGGTGTCATGGAGATACAATGTGGTGCCCCCCAGTGATGTTTGTTGGTTTATAAGCCCCAGTAACTAGTTCGTTATAAGTACCATAAACCATAGTGAAATTGGAGTTATGTTCACCAACTTAGCTATGGAACGGGGGCCTCACATTGTACAATGAAACACGGGTCCCAAAAAGTCCTGGGGCTCCTCACTGGGAATAGCCACCAGGCCATCCATCAAGTCCCGTCATCCTGAGGTAGCCACGGTTGAGGCACGGCAAATGCCATGGGTTTTTTTATCTCAGAAATGGTACATGCACCACCTGGGTAAATTATAATAATTCACTAACCTGAATTAAGGCCATTTGGGGATGATTCCCCTTATTAACCATGATTTCCAGTGAGGTCGCAGTGAGGTCGTTCTAATTTACCCAGACCATGGTTTTTTTCTGGCCATGTTCAGTTTTTTTTCTGGCCATGTGACCTTTGCGACTTTGAGTTTTTTTCGAAACCACTGGTTCACCATGGACACCGCAGATCGACGGAAGCACTTATCCGACAAAGACAGAGCTGGGACACAATTGAAGAACAATAGCGCTGATATTTTGATAATATGAGATGCACTTCTTACTTATTTAAATTCTCAAAAATATACCAGCTGCAGTAGTCCCCAAACTTGTGAGTGCGCAATCTGAGTTTCTGGTAGCTTTGGGTTGTCCATGCATTTTTTTGTTGCTTGCTGGCGATCAAACATAATTCGTCTTTTTTGAACGCGGAAAGACATCTGGAGATCCTGATGTTTTCTCTCGCTTGCTGCTCTTGGTTCTTTGGCTTCGTTTCTGCTGTCCTGCTGTGTGCCTGTTCTGCTGTCTTTCCGTCCTTTCTGCTGGTCTTTCTGCTGCCCCTTCTGCTATCTACACGATTTGTTACATGGCAGGGCATCAACTACTAGCGAGTGATTATGCATGAAACATCTTACTACTTACTATATATATAGCCATGCATAATCTCCACTATTTTGCCACTGAATTCGCACTCGAACAAGGGATATCCTTAGCTTGGATGAATTCCCAATAACTTTTCTTGTGGACATCCACCTCATCACCTCAAAATAGGTTCACCATCTCGGTATTAAGTAATTAAATGCACCCCTGCCAAACATCCCTTTGAACAAGATAAACAAATATTGCTGCGATAGCCAAATTATATTTAAAGAACCTAAGTAGGCGTAATCGATGCCAATCGATGACATATGATGTAATTATATAAACATACATCTTCGCGCACACACTGCAAGGCACAAGGCTTTTCCACATGTCTCAGCTCCATGGTTGGCTTTATTGTCAAAACCAGTGTGCCATGCAGTTTTGGCTACCGATCTTACAGAAACAATGTTCACCGATAGCTTCTACGCATTGCTTTACAGAGGCTTCTAGGTTTTGCGACCAGATCTTTGCATCGCGACGAGTACATCCAACTACCCAGTACTATAATAGATATAAATATATATGTATTTATTTATTTATTTATTTATTATTATTAGTATTATTATTATTATTATTGTGTGTGTATTTATTTTTACTATCTTAATATGATGTTCACCTGCCCCGTGCAACAAACCCGCTGGGTCCTGTAGAAATCCGCCTCCGGCAAATAGCGCCGGGAAATCCCACAGGTAGCGCCTGCACAGGCGCTGTCCTCCTGGATGTCCTGCGGGGCCCAAAAAGACTGGGAATCCCCTCTGGCAATCATAGCAGGCTGCAAAAATATGACCCATTTCTCTGTGATTTTCCCATAAAAACCATTGAACACCTTCATTTGTGGGAAGTTTCCCCATGATTACCGGAGGGTAAATGGGGCAACGTCGGGTACAAGATGAGACCCTCGATTATGATAGCTAAGGTGACGCACATAAAAGTTAACCTTTGGGTTTATGGGGATAGAGCCAGAGTAAATGGGGTTGAATACACCAACTTATAGCTGGGGGCCTCATCGTGTATGTCATTCATTGTTAATGACAATATATTCATATGGAATTTGTTTTTATGTTTGCATCATTTTGCGGGAATAATTGCCACAGCAGAATTCAGGAATGTTGCAAATCTATGTGTTTCTCCAGCTTGGGGGGGGTCAAAAACAGGTTTCAACTATCGTTCTGACCTGTCAAATCTGTCAGGCCGGCAGGCCCTTAAGCTGCGCTGGGGTGCCAAGTGACCGAATCTCTATTTTGATTATTTTTTGTCTGATTGATCTTCACATGGTTTAATTGGTTGATTGACTGGTTGGGTTGAAGGAACATGTTCGAGGAAACCATGGATTTTCTCCGGAGATCTCCCGTAGAGGCGAGGAGTTTCCCGCTAAAAATGTGACCGGTGACTGTGTACAACGTCAGAAACTTCAAATGGACCCTGCAGATATGCCGCGAGGCACCTGAAATCCTACCTCCAAATGGCCATGTTCATTCCAACATAACCCATATGCTCCATGGTGCTGGTATATTTACCTACAAAACTGGGTGATTTTTAGGGCAAATGTAGGTAAAATTAGGTAAATATACCAGCACCATGGTTCGCATATGGGTAAGAGATTTCCATGTAAACTTTCAAGGGAGCACCGTAGTTCTCCATGCCTACCATCGCTGCAGTCCTGATGTTCAGGTCGGTCAGTCAGGATGAGACTCATTTTGGATGTTGTCTGCCTCAGCAGGTCTCGGCAGGGGGATGCCGGCAGCTGGTTGAAATTCTGTCCCAAATGCCTGGCTGGGACATACTCAAACGGGATCATCAAATTCATCTTAATGGAGTGGTTTAAGGATTTGATTTTTCAGGAAAGCCGGAAAGCCCCATAATTTATGGAAAAATCCATGGTTTCCTGTAGATCAAATCAATCCATTGAGATCATCTCATTTCTAGTGTTGAAAACACAACAATACTAATTATTTCAATCCACCAAGCAGCTAGCGGTCCGAAACACGAACCACAATCACTGGTCACTGTAGGTGCTCACAAAAGCATTTCTGAGTGGAAAACCTGACAAGTGCCCACTGATTTTAAGGCAATGAGGTGGTAGATGCGTTCATAGGAGTTTGATCCGCTTGTGTTGTGAGTTGCATTCTTTATCGGAGGTTTGTGGAGCCTTGCTCCTACCGGTGGTTGAAATCCATCCCCACGATAGCCACATAGGAACCATCTCGTTCAAACATTACGCTCTTGTAAACATACAAAAATCTATTGAAAATGGCAATTTATAGTGGATTGTCCGATTGAAAATGGTAATTTTCCATAGTTATTTTAGTTTACCAGAGGGTAAATTAAACCCACAGTTGTCCCCCTTCATCATGTTCAGTTGTGAACTCCCCGGTCGCTGAAGTGAATCTCCCTCCGCTGGGCAAACCACCAGGTTCGAAGAGGTGCCTGGTGGTATAATTTGCTTTCAGCCTGCGACATCCATACTTTGGTTGCTAAATCCCAAAAGGAAAACATTAATGGCTAAATGATGTTTAATCCTATCTGCTGCTGATCCAATCATTCAATACCCAATTGTTAGATACCTACCCTCTGGTAATTTAACGTAGCTATTGAAAATGGCCATTTAGTTCGTGAGTTTTCCCATTAAAAATGGTGATTTTCAATAGCTATGTTAGTTTACCAGAGGGTAAATCCCATTAATATCCCATTGAATCACTATTAAATCCCATTAAACCTCCATTTTCCTATGGTTTTCCTATGGTTTTCCAACAACGTCAAGAACCCAACCCCGGTGAAACGCTGCCCAGTGGCACCAGAAGCTCCTGCCCGGCCGCCGCCAAACGAAAGCGTTGCACGCCCAGAGAGGCTTCCTGCGGGGCTCACGGGATGGTCTAACCAGCCTCCAGGGCGGTTGAATTCTACATGGCTACCCTCTGGTAAACTAACATAGCTGTTGAAAATCACTATTCAATGGCCATTTCAGGATCCGATTGATTGAAGGTACCTACCATATAAAAGGCCTATGTGAGGGAATATCCCCACAAAATATTGCCTTATATGGTACAGTACCTCCATTCTAGGATCCTGGAATTCCCATTGAACTATTTTTAGTGGGCAAATCAACTAAACATTGCAAATTACCAGAGGCTAATCAATCTGAAAACTTATCCTAGCTATGTGTACACATGTGCATATATTATCATATATACATATGTCAATGCCTTGCAGAAAACTGTAGCTATCTAAAGCTATATCTATATCTATGTATGGTTGTATTATATCATTATATCATCAATCTTAAATCATACGATAATATATATATATATATATCACACTCTATTATGTTATACATAGATAACTTAAGCTGAATAGTTTATATACACTGATTGCAACAAATAAACTAAGCGGTCAGTACAACTAGCCAACTATAGGGCTAGCAGTGCTTGTTCCAATGGGTGTTAAACTCATGCAAACATTTGAATGGGAAAATCCAACTTGGCAATGGAATAAGGCGATGATAATCTACATATGGTGGATGTTTCCAGAGAGTAGCTGGTGCTGGCAAGCCAAGATCATCAGAGAGAAAGAACACGTCTTAAGCAGTGACATGACCTGGTTGGTGGTTTTAATCCCTCTGAAAAAAAAAATATGAGTTCGTCAGTTGGGATGATTCTTCCTGATATGTTTGTCAAAAATGTTCCAAACCACCAACCAGCTTATTTTCCGGGCTTAGATTCCAATCACCACTCTGATGACAGCTGAATATACCCTCTGGTCAACTAACATAGCTATGGACAATGGCCCATAGAAATAGATGGTTTACCTATTAAAAATAGTGATTTTCCATAGTTTTTTGTATGTTTACCAGGAGGGTATTGACAGTTGCAACCGTTGCCAGCCCCGGACGCCAGTCTCCTGCGGCACGGTACAGGAGATGCTGCTCTCATTGTGAAAGCTGGCCGCGCTGAACGCGGCCTTGAGGCCTTCGGAGGGGATGTCCTCACCTCGTTTCACGCTTCAGCCAAGAAAAGAACTGCCGGTGGCTTGTTACACTAATGGTATAGTAATCAATGGGAATTTCAGGATCCTAAAATGGAGGTACTGTACCATATTTTTGGCCATATTTTCTGGGGATATTCCCTTACATAGGCCTAAAAAATAGGCCTTATATATGGTAGGTACCTCCATTTTAGGATCCTGAAATTCCCATTGACTAATGGTACTTATTGTTAGTGGAACATCAATGGTATATGAATGGGATATGGATAGGGGATATGATATAGCTAATGACTAACCATGGTATAGTCATGGGAATATGAATAGTTTTTGTGGGTAAAACAATGTCATTTTTTACCATCCATGACTGGGAATGGTTTCTACATACCACCAAACAAAAAAGGGTGATGTTCCTGGGGGATGGTGGGTTTATGGCATTGTTTTACCCACATTAGACAGATACCAACCTTGTCAACATCTGGGAAGAAGAGTGTCCTAGGGACATCTTCCCACAAAAAGTTTAAAAAGGTAATGGAACGTCTTGCACCTCAAAGATCTCCGAACTGCACCATTAACCCCGATCGACCAAAACAACAAGGCGTATTTTACAACCAAGAGTAACAATGGGGGGAGAAACAATGCACTAACTCCCAGCACCCATATGCATCTGCTCAAAGATCTTAAAACGGTCAACTGGTTAGGAAAACTAACCAGATTTTTTGGGTTGAAACATGGCAAACATTAAAAGACAATGTGTGCAGGATATCAAATCATCGCACTTACCAAAATGACCCAAAGTCCATCATCCACCAAACAAGTTTATAACTAGGTCAGCTAGTAGCTAGGGTTTATGGTCATCTTAACTGTAGTTAGATGGGTGGTAAACAAACAGACACAACCGAAGGCCCCTTCCTACAATATCCTCATATCTGGCTGAATTACCCTCTGGTAAACTAACATAGCTATGGAAAATGGCCATTTATAGTGAGTTTTCCCATAAAAAATGGTGATTTTTTCCATAGCTATATTACCAGAGGGTTGAATCATTCACTAACCTGAAAAGAGCTGTTCTTCATCAGGCGGCCATTTGGGGATGATTCCAGAATACTAAGCATCATTTCGGTGACGCCAACGATGCCAGGACATTATAATTAATGCACAAAAATAATGCCCATGATTTTCCATGACCATTGTTAGTAGCTTCCATCTCTATTATATCTCCATGGTCATCCCATGATTATCCAGATGCTAAAAATAATCACCCATTATTATATAGGGATATCCATATATTATTATCAGTATATCACAGTATCCCCAATATCACCGTTATATGTGTCCCCACTAGAATCACCCATGTCGCCCTTGTGAAATCATTGTTGGTTGGTTACATCTCCATATTTAACTTTAGTTACTGTAACCATTGTTAGTTACATCAGTTACATCCCTATTACCCCCTGGTAATGACTAACATAGCTATTGAAAATGGCCCAGTCGTAATAGCTGATTTATAATATCCATTAAACATTGTGATTTTTTCCATAGTTTTTTGTATGTTTACCAGAGGGTATATCTCTACTGGTTGGTGGTTTCAACCCCTCTGACAAATATGAGTTCGTCAGTTGGGGTTATTATTCCCAACTGAATGGAAAAATAAAAGCCATGTTCCAAACCACCGACCAGAACTTACATAACCCATTAAACAGGCTGATGTTCCATCGTTTTTTGTATGTTTACCATGTCGGGTAAACCTCCATTTCCTATGGTTTTCCCAGGGTTTTCCTATGGTTTTCCTATGGTTTTCCTATGGTTTTCCTATGTTTTCCTATGGTTTTCCCATAATCATCCCCTGGTATGCCATGGATCTCCAGCAACGCTGGCCGCGCCAAGGTACCAAAGATGCAGCCAGCATCCACTGGCAGCCGCCGGCCCGTCACGAACAGAGGCTGCCCACGCGGCAACGGCACCATGGAATCTCCGGACCTCAAAGACGACAACGGACTCACAGTCCCAGGTTGCTGCCAACAAAGCCTGGAGTTGATCAATGATGTTGTGGATTTTCAGTTGATGTATATGTATATATATATATATATCTATATCTATATATAATAGAGAGAGAGAGTTGGTTTATGAAAGACAAGTTGGTGAAAATCAGTACCTTAGGTTAAGGATTGGGTTTATGGATATTTTATCAAAGTTAAGTGCGTTTATAAACCAACGAAGACAACTGAGGGAACACAACCTTCTGTAGAAACAATGTTAAAACTGCCTCATATATCACTGGTTGGTTGGTGGTTTCAATCCCTCTGAAAAATATGAAAGTCAGTGATGACATTCCCAATATATGGAAAGTCACAAAAAATGTTCCAAACCACCAACCAAATCATATAACTAAGGTCTATATTGAGGAGGGGTTGGGATTGTCAAAAACATACGCCTCTTGGAACCTTCAGATCCATCTGATAGATTCCAGTGTGCCAGAGGCACCCAACAACAGATGGCAACTTAGATGAAATGTGTTTGGGGGAGACCGTTGGTTTTTCAAGTATATGCGTTTTACACCCTTTTTGATCCTTTTTAATCAATATCTCAATCAAACACTTGAAACATATAGATAGAGACATAAATTATGTGTACTTCAATAACACTGTGTGGGTCCGCCGTAGATGCTGCACTGGTATGGCTGCAGGCATTCGTCCACCAAACTGTTGGAGCTGGGCTGGTGACCCGGTTTTGGACAAAAACCCACGTGACATGGCTACCCTCAATTAGTTTCTCTTACAAAAAGAATGGTACTATCTAATACTATATAATTGTATATTCTGTATAGTCCCCATTTTTTGAAAACTGGTATATAAACCATTATTGAATTACCCTCTGGTAAACAGCCACATAACTATGGAAAATCACCATTTTTAATGGAAAAACTCACTAAATAAATGGCCATTTTCAATAGCTATTTTGACATAACCAGAGGGTATATATATGTGTGTATTCCCCGTGTCTTGATCACTATTAAGCCATCAAATTCCCAAACTCACCAGTTGGTTTACTACCCAGTTGTATCAGTTGTATTGCCACCTTGGCCAGTGAAATCCCGAGTCTATCTTGTTAGATCAATAAGACATCAGTTTCGTTGGTCAAAATCCAGGTTTTGGTTGGCTGAACCACCATTCTGATTGGGGTAAGATCCACACTTTTGGTTGGCTAGATCAGAACAATCCCCTTATTTTAGGCGCTAAATCTCCAAGTTTGTGTAAATCAGTGATTATTCAAACACATTTTTTGTTTCCCTATTTTTTTTTGGTGGTGTCCGCCTCTCCAGGGCTCCGGGCAAGGTGTCAACCTGGACCATCTCCTGAGCAGAAATCATCATGGATTTTCCCATGATTTTTTAAACCAAATCTGTTGATTGCATGGATACAAACGGAGGGCCTAGGTCCCAGGTATATTGAAGAATCAGCGGCTTTACAGTAAATCATCTCCATATTTATCTGTAAATAGCTGGTATAAACCATCAATTTATATGGGTGCTTTATGGCATTGCTTTAGTAGCGAATAATCATATAGACAAAGCCATCCCTAAGCCCAATAACCCCATCCCTAACCCATCCCATTAACCATCCCTAAAACGGTGACTATCACCCAATATATGTAAAGATCCCTATCCCCCTAATTAATGTTAAACACACCAAATTCTATGGCCCCAAATGTGTGTGTGTGTGTGTGTGTTTATACCTAGTAGACCACGGTTTTTTGGGTCGTGTTGAATCTGAACGCGGGAATGGATTTGCATGGTATTCTTTGGTCCAGTTACTATGATGTACATGGATTCCCCTCCAAGTATTGCCATAGAAGTTAGTTTTTCACCCGAGGCTTAATATGAACGGGGAAAGGGATTACTCATTCAAATCGCATAATTTTAGACATGTATGTCCGTCTGTATGTCTGTATGTCTGCCTGTCTGTCTGTCTGCCTGCCTGTCTATCTATCTATCTGTCCATCTATATGTATCTATCTATCTGTCTGTGCATATATGATATGTAGGATTAAATGATTCTGTTTGATCCTCCAGAACTCTCACACACCAGTGAAACAAAATAGTAAATAGATGTAAATAGTACCTAAAGGTCATTAAAGGTCTCTCTAACATCTCTATATATATATGATATAAACATACCCTCTGGTAAACTAACATAACTATATATGGAAAATCACAATTTTTAATAAGTAAACCATCTATAAATGGGTCATTTTCCATGGCTATGTTAAATAACCAGATGGTAAACCCATCCATAAACCGATGGATTGACCAAGTCACCGGCATCACCTCCAGAAAGATCCGCGGCTCGCTGCGACTCTCATGGAGCCCATCGATCAGCACCTCCACGGCCACGCGCCCGGGGCCGATCTGAGTGACCTCGGCACCGGAACCGAAAACAACGAGGGAAAGCACGGGGAAAATGCTGATGCTTTGATCCAAAGATCAGCCAAGATCAGCCAATTCCTGATTTCATGGAAAAATTCATGGAAAAGTGGAAAAGTATACGCGGATTTCATGGAGAACAATGGGAAAAAAAGGGGGAATTTGAAGCAAAAAAAAATAAGAGAACTATAGCCAAACATCACCAGACAGTGAACATTTCATGGTCTAACCATGTCTAACCAAACACCACAGAATTTCGGTCAGAAAAGCTGAGTTCTTTGATCAAGACATGGAAGTTTGATGGGAGATCTTCAGGATCCAACAGATGGAGGTACTGTACCATATAAGACCATTTTGTGGGGATATTCCCTGAAATTTAGGCCTTATATAGCCCTTACATATGGTAGGTACCCCCAATTTAGGTTCCTGAAATGGCCAAAGATGGAAGTTTGATGCAAGGTACGTCCTCCGAGGTAAGGCTGCAAGATGCCACACGGCTGGTGGACACCTGGAAGTGATTTTTTTTGTGCGACTCAGCCAATGCCATAAAGCAAGCCCAACATCATCTAATTTTTACAGGTTGAACGTTGCATTTGATCAGAATTAGCTTCCAGTAAGCCAACATAGACATGGAAAATCCACAGTATGTAGATTACCCTCTGGTAAACTAACATAACTATGCAAAATCACCATGTTCAATCCACTTTTTGAAGGGTGGGATTCCAACCATCACCAAATGGTAAAAGGGGAGTTGCAAAGATTCAATCAACCATTCCAACCATTTAAATCAATGAATGTTAATTAATATATCAATGAACCATCTCAGCCATATAAATCAATAATATACAACGGGATTCACCACCGGAGAAGTCAACCATCACTTTATCACCTTCCAAACATCTGGGAAAATGGGTTAATTGACAAGCAAAAAATACCAAAGGTGATGGAGTGAACCTTGCGCACCACTTTCGAAAAGAGAAGCAGACTTTGTCAGACATTTGGTTCTATCTACATGGCTACCCGGCTACCCGGCTTCACTACGGGGTACCATTCGCACCCAGTTTGGGGTATCATCTGGTATCATTGATACCCTCTGGTAATTTAACATAGCTATTGAACATGGCCATTTAGTTCGTGAGTTTTCCCATTGAAAATGGTGGATCTTTCCATATAGTTATGTAAACGTTTACCAGGTCGGGTATCATTGACAACCATCTGACCCCAAAATGGGATGTCAACGGTCCCAATGGCCCCGAAAGCTTCCTGGCCTCGCCAGGGACCAGGAGCTCACCAACCTGCCAGGGGCTGTCTCGTTCCTTTCTTGAAAGGTGATGTTAAAAGCAAGGGCAAGGGGAAGATCCCACAGTTTTTGATGGTGAAATACATTATCTTTATTGGTTGATTACATTAAGATCTATCTTTTATTGGAAGCAGTTCACAAACCACCTGGCTACTCCTTGTGCCACTGCGGAGCCACAGCGGACACGGCTTTGAAATCTGCTGCGGACACGGCTTTGAAATCTGCTTGTTCACCAGAAGTATCCTAGTTTGTGGGTTCAATTCAACCTGCTAACCTCCGGTAATCAAAAATGGCAAAGGACATCCCCTACAAGTGGGCATTTAATATGAAATTCATCTCTGTATCTCTCTCTCTCTCTCTATTCATCTACAAATGAGTACAGTAATTTCCACTGCCATGTTTGATCACCAGCGGGTATTGCTTGAGTTCGCATACTTAGGGTGCGCGGTTGGTTCTATCTACAAAGAATGTACACGTGCTTCTGAGAACTTCTTGTTGGTTCAGAACTAATTACATGTAAATCACGAGAATTTATGTTGCTGCAATTTCCACAATTGGGTGCTTCTCGATGCCATGGGATGCCCCTAAACCCAACAGCTGGTTTTCCACATAAACAGAATGACCAATCAGCTGGAAGATTTGGTCTCCCCAAATGGGACTCTGGGACAAGCCCCAAAAAATCGCCATTCAATGCATTGAATTCCAGAAAGCTCATCGCACATGAAGTCAAGTTTGGCAATGTGCTCCATCTATTGTGGGCTGAAGCCATAATATTCTGGTACAATCAAGGATGAACTGATTGATGAACAAAAAACATGTTAAATCAATGAGGAGTTCCCCAAAACCATGATCATTCTTAGCTTAAATGGATGGAGATGGACCCCAACCAATATTGATAAATTCTGACGTTTCTGCGTCTGCATGTCTTTTCTTGGAGAAGATCCGAAGCTTTGATGGTCAAAACATGCTGAACCAAGACTTAATCCATGAAACTTACTCTATCCCATCCCATTGTATTGGTTGATAAAGTTGATAAATGGGTATCCGGATGAAATGGGGTACCCTAGATTAACAAATCTCACAAATCAACAAAGGTATTCTTGATATGTTTGAATCTGTTTGAATGGCTACCATGTTTGAATAGTACGGCGTCCCCATATCTTTGATCTGATCGTCAAACCCCTGCAACCCCCCTATAGTTGATGGTCAAATCCCATTTCCAATAGTCCCATTAAACCCCATCAAATCAGATCCAATCCCATTAAATCCTATCAAATCCCATCTAATGACACTCCCATCAAATCCCATCCAAGACCCATCAAATTCCACTACACTCCCATCAAATCCCATCCAAGACCCATCAAATCCCAACACTCCCATCAAATCCTCCTAAAACCCATCAAATCCCATTGAACCCCACATGATTTTCCCATCATTTCTGCTGATTTCCCGCATCTCAAGCGGTGGTCGCGCCCGCCTTGCATCGAAAGCTGGCCACTGCCATGCGCTGCTCGGGGAACTTGGTTGCCAGGAGGTACAACGTCCAACCTCCGGGAAACACAGACGTGGGGAAGTCCACTCCAAACCTCTGCCAGGTGTGAAAAAATGGAATTATTTCCTCGGAAATCCCACATGTTTTTTCAGGGTGTGATTAACTATTCAGGGACTTTTTGGGCTCTGAGTGGTCAGGTGCTGTTTTTCCATGCGAAACTGGTTTCGTCCCAATGAATTCATGGAAATCTATACGCGCAGCTCACAAGGTAAACCGTTTAAACCTTGCGGACCTTGGTGTTTTTCACGACCCTCAAACCTGATTTCTCGATCTCATCAGAGTTTATCATCTTATAGAATAAATTGTCTGATTATCAAATTATCTTTTATTATCGTGCATATTGACTATATCTGCGTCTGTATAATAAACTGCTACAAGGTAGTGCCGCAGTGCCCCAGTGATTGGTTTATAAACGCCATTAACTAGCTCGTTACATCCCCAAAAACCATATATATATATAGTTAATATATAGTTATAGAGCAACATAAACCAACTTAGTTGTCTCAGATAGTTATGAGCCATTGTTTCTCTAGCTTTTAATAGTTACCCTCCGGTAAACTAACATAACTACGGAAAATCACAATTTTCAATGGTAAAATCCACTATAAATCTCCATTTTAAATAGCTAAGTTAAATTACCAGAGGGTATCCCCCATAAATCCAACAGTTATTTAAGTTATTTAAGCGTCGTGCCTTGCCCAGGATAGACCTGTACAGGTGACAGGTGCAAGATCGACGGCTGCGCAAAGACCTGACGCGAAAATGGAGAGCAAATTGCTGACCAAACCCATAGGATCCATGTATGGTATATATGCTAACATTGGGGGTATATTGATGGCAAATGTTAGCATATATACCATACATGGATCCTATGGGAAACTGAGGAAACACAAAGGACATCAGCATTTCACATGAGGAAATTGTGCAATACGGAAAACTGGAGAAAGAAAATAATCTGAAAAAAAAACAACAACTCATGGAAAACAACACAGGAAACTCAATAAGATAATACTGCATAGATAAAATACTGTAAAGATAATAATATATATATATATATAATATTTTATGTTTATTTCAATATAATATATATATATATACAAATTGTATGTATTATATATATATACGTAATATAATCTACCATCAAAACCGATGCTTGTTTGTCTGTTTTTGCTGCTTTTAAGTTTTCAACCTTGCAAAGTGGTGGTTGCTTACTTTAAACAAATGGTGTTTTTTTACAAACATAAATGCGATAACAAACGTGATTTTACCAAGGATTGCGGATTTTGTTTCCAAACACCAATATGGGGAATGTACGAATGAGTGACAATAAACGCATGCTTTTTCCGACGACCATAGATTTTGTTGCAAACCAAAAATTGTGGTTTCACCAATGAAATTTGCGATTTCATCCACCCAAACTGGATTTTAACCACTCAAATATACGTGGATGCCGGACGCGTGTTGGTTAGGTCACCAACCCAAAGCGCTGACCGTGTGAAGCAATGAATCAATCCACATGTGCCTCAATCATCAGGGGCAAAGTGAGGAAGTTGAAATCTGGTGCCTGGCCAAGCAGCGGCGCCAAGATAACTCGGATTTACCACCAACCTATGGCTAGTTTCCGAATCAGACAGTCAGAAAGCAGCGCATTAGGATTATCGGATCCACAGTCAAAAACCCATCATTCACGATATTTCATCGCTGTCAAATAGCTACAGTATTTTTCTTCGCCAAAAAAAAAACAGAACTATTTGGCACCACTTTTAGTCCCCACAGGTTTGGTAAAAAACCAAAGTTTTTTTCGGCCTCCGCGATTTGCAGGGCATAGGAGCCAGGGGCTCCGATGGCCACAGGACAAGAAATGCCTCACAGGAACGAACTTGGCGGCTTGGCGGATGGATGATTTGGGGATAAGATGGTACGAGTCTCCATACCCATAGGATTCATGTATGGTATATATGCTAACATGGATCCCATCAATATACCCCCAATGTTAGCATATATACCATACATGGATCCTATGGGATATAGTATTTGCATGATTTTGCCATCATTTTTTTTGAAGCACATGAAAAATAGGATGCCAAGATGCCAAGGGGCATAAATAATCATTTAACTGGTTGGTGGTTTCAACCATCTTGAAAAATATGAAAGTCAATGGGAAGAACTATCCCATATATTATGGAAATACATTTTTTCCAAACCACCAATCATTTAAAGAATGACACATGACATAAATTCTATGGGTCCATCGTTTCGCCATGTTTTTCGCCATGATGAGGGATCTCGAAGGGCCCCCGGGACCCCACCACGGCCCTGGACGAGGTGCTGTCGTTGGTCAACTTGGATGCAAAGACCTTGGGTCAGGCTGAGGAACATCGATAGTTACAAAGTGGGGACCCCAATTGATCGCCAAGTTGAATTCTAACTCCAAATAACTATGCTGGTTTATGATACTTATATAACTTACAGCTATAGTATAACTATGGTTAATGGCCTTCAAAGGCCAACTTATAACTGGGAGGTCCCACATTGTACCACAATGCTATAGGACTAGCTGCTAGCAGAGGCACGCTTTGTTCTGAAGCTCTCTCTTGTTTGAACTGCACGTCTGCTCTGGTCAAAGGTATATTCCAGTTGCAAGGAATCAAATGATGCATTCAACCACCCCATGAGGGAGTCCGTAACTCGCATCAAGTTGTTGCTAAACACGAGGCAGGGCACATCTGTCTGATCAGCATATCCTGCACTGGCGACTAAAGCAATGCCACAAACTCCAAGAATTAAATCAACTCACCCACTTTCAATCTTTCAATTATGGTATGACTTCAAACCACACGTCTAATCATCTTAAACACGGGAAAACAAATGGGCAAGTAAATATCCACCCACCTAATTTTCCTACTTTCATTTAAGGTATATACCTACATTTGGGTGTTGCCTCCAATAGGCATGCTCTTCAAATCATCATCCCAAATTAGATCAGCTTTTTTTTTAACACACACACACACGTGTTTTTGATCAAATACCTATAAATGTGCCATGGTCCTTTCTGAAGCTGGCCATCCTCATCCCTAGAAAAAAGTCACTTTCGTAAAAAATCCATGGCTGAAAACATGGCATTAGTCCCCCATGGCGGCCATTTTTTGTGCCGCCAGGTGACCTGCTGGCCATCTGGAAACAAGCGACAGGCCAGGCCGTTCTGCGGCGGCACCGAAAAGGTGATGATGTACGCCTCGGACGGCTAAGAGGTCTTGGGATCAGAGGTCTACTGAGTTGGGATGGTGATTCATGGTGATTCATCGCCATTGAAGTGCTTATGAATTGTGTTTTTTGCTATTGATGGTTATTGATGGTTACTAGTGGTTATTAATGGCCAATGTGGTAAACCCATGTAAATCCAACATCAAACTTGGCTGGGAAATGGATCATTTGCTGCTAATTATCAGCCATGAGCCAGGCAGTGCCCCGTTATAAGTTGGTGAACCCAATGAACTGGTGCGTGCAGTATCCTCGTATTATCCCCATAATCAACCTTAGTTGACCATAGTTCAATGGCCATTTCAGGAACCTAAATTAGAGGTACCTAACATATCTAAGGCCTATATTTATATATATACATATGTGTGTATATATATCAGGCATAAATTTCAGGGAATATCCCCACAATTCATATGGCCAAAAATATGGTACGTTTACATACCTCCATCTGTTGGATCCTGGAGATCTCCCATTGAAGAGTTGACCAAGGCACTGAATCGTTCAAGGGAAGGGCATCTGGGACCACGGACACCACCTGCAGCATTTGTCGACTCATTGGACCGAGAAAAGGCTCAAGGCAGGTACACGATAAAGGCTGCCATACAAAAATGGCCATCCAACATTCGAAGTCATTGACTCATCGAACAGGTTTACCCTCTGGTAATTTAACATAGCTATTTTATAGTTGATTTACCTATTAAAAATGGTGATTTTCCATAGCTATGTTAGTTTATTAGAGGGTAAGTGCTTTTTCAGTGCTACATGTTACAGGAGCCCACCGAACGACTAAAAATGGTCAAAACCATGGTAGAGTCACCGATGGGTTTCCTGTGGATTTTTCCGAGCTTTTCACCGGGCCTCCCATATGGAGTAGAGATTGTCCACATCATCCTGGACGACGCGCCACCGAGCCAGTCATCTCGGGTCTGGGGAGATCCCGTGTATCCGATGTTCCGGAAAAGATCATGTGGGTAAAACAATGCCATACACCCACCATTACCCGGGAAAATCACCATTTTTTGCTTGGTGGTATGTAGAAACCATTCCGAGTCATGGGTGGTTTATGGCATTGTTTTAACCACATTAGCTTTTTTTTATTTGGAAGTATAGCCAGTATAGCTCCAAGATATACGGCTCACATGTCATAAGCCCTGGAATCTCCTTCGCATCCCAATCCCAACATGTGGCTATGTCAAAACCATGTAGTTCGGTGAGCATGTCTCTATTATTATATATTGCAATATAGAAGCATAGATGTTTAGGCACAATCACATGCCCATTTGTTGGTTTGTGTGGCTTAGTTTCTGTGTTTTTTTCACCAATAGCCACGTGCCAACAAGATGTGCCAAGGATCTGTCGTGCTGGTAGTGGAAACAGGTTGCCTCGGAGTACAATGTGGTGCCCCTCAGTTATAAGTTGGTTTATAAGCCCCATTAGCTATAGTTATAAGTACCATAAACCATAGTTATTGGAGTTATAAACCAACTTAGCTAACTATGGGGCACCACCTTGTATAGCTTCAGCCACAGCTGTTCTGAGTTGTTCTTTGCACAGATTGTCCAAAATCTCACTTGTAGAATCAACCCCAGAGTCCCCAGAGGGTACGGGCCAAGATTCGCTTGGGACCTATGCGACAGTAGGGAACCACGACTGTCACAATCATGGTGCACAGAACTTGGATGAGCTTGGTAACTCTTTAGCACTTACCATCCGATGATCAGATCACCACGCCCATATCGATTATTATTAAATGTAATTGATACCCTTTTTGGACATGCCAACGTCGCTGAACATGCCCCCAAAAATCCCAAAGCATGGGTCTTTGGATTGGGAATGAGATTCAAAACATCTGCGCACTAGTGCCCGTCAGAGAAACCCAAAAGCATTCAGAGTTTGGAATGCTCTACCTGGTGGTTTTCCCGCGGTTTGCAAGAGGGTTTTAGCCCCAGTGAAATAACTGACCCACTACACGGTGGTGCCCCATAGTTAGCTAAGTTGGCTCATCCCTAGCTTAACTCTTGGTTTATCCCTAATCTAAGCAGAAAAGTACCAAATAGGGGCCCCAAGCTGCCACGTTTCTAGAAATACAATACTTTTGGAACATCATAGTTTTGTCTATCATTGTTTTCCATATGTTGATCGAATCTATGCATATCCCATATTATGTCCCATATTAGCTCCCATATATTTGTTCTGTCCTCAGTATATCTCCATATATCTCCATAAGATCTTCATTTTCCGCACTTCAAATCCACTATCTTCCCAAGTAAACTCACGATTTTCATCCGTTTTCCCCAGGAAAATCCCGCCGTTTTTCCGATGTTTTTCCCGTGACGAAGCCGCCGTTTTTCTCCACGTTTCTGTCACGACGACCCGTCTCCCGGGGGGGTCCCGGTGAAATGCGAGGCGCGGATCGAAGCTGCGCTGCGGCGGCACGGTGTCCAAGGCGGGCTCCGGTGGAGGAGGCTGGCAGAAAACCTGCAGGGGATGAGGTCCCGTTGGTTGGTGGTGCAATGTGCCCATCCTGATGACATTTATAGTGGATTTACCCATTAACAATGGTGATTTTCCATAGTTTTTTGTATGTTTACCAGAGTATAATAACCCATTAACCATCTGGTTGGTGTAATATACTGTTAATATATGGTTAATATTAATGGTTCTTCTATATTCTTATATGGTTAATGATGGCTAATAATCTGGTGGTACAATGTGCCCATCTTGAAAAATGATGGAGTTCGTCAATGGGAAGGATGACATCCCATTTATTGGGACCCATATATATATATATATGGCCCATATCCCATATGTCAACTAACAGTTTACTGGGAAACTAACAGGTGATCTATTGGGATTAAGATTTATTTTTGTGATATTTTTGGTGATGTTTTATGTGTGATATACCCTCTGGTAATTTAACCAGGTCATATATTGGTGGTCCAATGTGCCCATCCTGAAAAATGATGGAGTTCGTCAATGGGAAGGATGACATCCCATATATTATGGAAAATAAAACATGTTCCAAACCCCCAACCAGGTTATATAGTTATCAGTTATCAACCATATCTATGGGTCATTTTCCATAGCTATGTTAAATAACCAGAGGGTTTTTCTAGTTATAGATTCCCCAGTCATGGTTGATCAAATGGTTGATTCCATTAAGATCATTCAAGATCTACCCTCTGGTAATGACTAACAGTTTGCGAACTTGAACATGGCCAATTTAGTTCGTGAGTTTTCCCATGAACAAATGGTGAATATTTCCATAGTTATGTGGCTGTTCCCCAGAGGGTAACAATGTGAAAATAACAACAGTTAACATGTTAACAATATTGATTAAACAACTGGTAATTCCAACTATAGTTTAACAACAAAAATATTATTCTGGTAATTCCATAGTTTTATATAGATTCTTCAACAATATTAGCTGACAACTGGTAAAAAACACACCAGATTATGGTTCAATAACAATATTAATTCTGGTAATTTAAATGTAATCAATAGTGTTCAGATCAATTGTTGTACTAAAAGTTTGATGATGTTAATACCGTTTTTTGCACTAATTCAATAATTTAGATTGAGTTTAGTATTGTTTCTGCTGGTGATGAACAGTTTAATAACAATATTTGTAAGAATGGTCTCTGTAATCACCACATTCTGTAATCAAATAGTTTAAGATGGTGGTATTATTTCTGATGGATTTCTGACTAACAGCATCTAACAAGGTTGTTGATGAATAGACAAATATATATATATATAATTATTTATATATATATATTTATTTATTTAATGATGCTATGGTTTCTGAAATAATTGAAAAACTTAGATGGTTACTGAAACTAATTTAAGGTTCTGTAACAACATTACTTGGCAAATGGTAATAGCAAATGACAATAACAAATGGCAATAACAGTATTGCGGATATTATGTAACAATATTGATGAATAATATTGAATAATAGTATTGTTTCTGTTGCCACCATAGTTAATATATGTTAGTATTATGCAACAATATCCCTATCAAGACCCTGCGGTTTGCATGCAATATTGGTAATAACACATGGTTTGATGGTGTTGATGACAAATAAAAACTATACCTACTGTTGGTGGTATTGTTTCTGTTGCCACCATGACATTTAGTTTCCGCTTGTGTCATGCTGTGGTACTATTATCCAAAGGACCCATATGAAGTTTCTCCCAGGGATTAAACAGCAATAGTACTAATGAAAAGAACAACCAAACAAAATAGTGAATTGAAATTATTTTGCACACATACATATGTACATATATATATATATGTTTCACTCCGTCGGGCGAAAGTCGCATCGCGTTCAAACTCGAAGTTGACTGGATCAGCTCAGGGGACAGTGGGAGGGTGTATCGAAGGAGGACGAGCCGACGAGGCACCAGCGAAGGTCCCTCCGGCCTTTGCACACATACACATATGTGTACATATATATATATCACCACCTATTTGTATATATATGTGTTGCATATAATTGTGTAAAGCAGAACCTAAGGAATATAAATGTTATACTATGTAAGATGCACATTCAAATAGGATACGTGGGTATGGGTCAAAGTTCACTCCAAAGTAGTTGCTAGTTCGTCCTCCCACTTTTATGTAAGATTGAGGGTGGGCACCAAAGGTACCACCCTTAAACAATAGAGGCTTAAACCCCAGAGGATGATGGTGGTTAACAAGACCTAAATTTTAGCATTGCAGTAATCTCCAGCAAAATAAACATGTCAAATTAACTACGTTTCTTAGTCGGATTCTACTTAATCTTTTCAGAAGGGCTACTATCGGTACTATGTCTGATCGGTTGACATCTTCATCAAACGATAGGAATCTTTTTTGCTGACTCAAGATTGATAATACAAACACGGTAAACTTCAATATGAAAGGCCCCCACTTCTGCCTTTCAGGTCCCTCTTTAGCCGTTCTACTGGAACTCCCCAGTTTCATCCAGGCTTGACATTTCAATGGATTGGTTTAGTCGGGAAAATTTTAGCCGGAAACCATAGATTTTCCCATTAAGATCATGGGGCTTTCCGGTTAAGATTTTCCCTTAGACCAATCCATTGATATACCATATCCCATTCATATCCCATTGAATCACTATAAAATTCCATTACCCTCTGGTAAACTAACATAACTATGGAAAGATCCACCATTTTATAGCTGGGAAAATCCACTATAAATCACCATTTTCAATAGCTATGTTAGTCATAACCAGAGGGTAAATCATTGTAAATTCCATTTTTCACGTTGCCATCATTGCCCCTTGGTGGGATCCCAAGAGTCCCGTTTTTGCGTACCACATGCCGCCTGCGTATCCTTGCACTCCTGACACATCGGCATCGATCCGTATGGTTCTGGTGTCAGTTCTGTGTGGTGATGGCTATGGTTCTGTGAATATCCCCACAACAAAAACGGCCAACAAATAATAAAAAATGCCAAAAATATGGTACACTGGTACAGTACAAAAAAAAAAACAAAATCAAGATTGGTGTTGGCTACAACCTCACCACAAGCACCAGGATGGATTTGCATGAGATTTTGGATTCTTCGGAGTTTCATGGTCTTAAACCATCACACACGGAAATCAGGAGATTTTTTTTAATTATGTCGCTGTTCCTACTCATAAAACCTTCTCGGTGTCTACATCCCACTTACTACTCATCCACTAACTCCATGCTTGACTCAAACTGAACACCGGACCATGACAAACATGCCGACAGCCGGACACTCCACAGCCGCACCATCAAATGGCTGACAGTTGGTTGATATAGCGCGAATTCACTGCCAGGAATCTTCACACAAAACAATCATCTGGTTGGTGGTTTCAACCTCTCTGAAAAATATGAAAGTCAGTTGGGATCACTATTCCCAATATATGGAAACACTGTTCCAAACCACCAGCCAGATCATGATTACAAATACATACACATACTTTAGAATGTGCTATAGCACCCCTCCCGAAACAATAGCATGGAGAAGTTACATGTTAGTAAAGCAGTGGTAACCTACGTTCCCTTAAACGCTTACACTTACTTGTTCTATCTGTGCTGGTGCTAATGGAGAGTATAATGCTGCAAGGTGGGACCCATAGTTGCCTAAGTTAGCTTATAAGTAGGTTAATTGTCAGGTTATGGTAGGTATATCTACAGTTCATGTTATTTCCAATCAACTTGCACCTTGCACTGCAGGGCACCGCCTTGTAGCTGCTTCTTACCCCTGATAAGTAACCGTGTGGGGCATAAGTTTTGATTAGGCGACCAAGTTATGTTTGTTGGTTTATAAATACTGTGAAGAATATAGCTAGAATTATATATATAATATATATATATATATATAGCGCCTATAAATCCATATACCATCTGGTTATTTAACATAGCCATGGAAAATCACCATTTTATAGCCAGGTAAACCATCTATTTCTATGGGCCCTTTCCCATGGCTATGTGAAATAACCAGAGGGTACTGTATATAGCACCTATAAATCCATATAAACTCCAATGTAGCTCCAATGTAGCTATCCTCAACAGAGGCCCACCCTAGCAGCTCCTCGGATGTATCTTCCGCTAAAACCGTGGTCACCTGCAGTGATTTCCGGTGACCGACCCTGGGGTTGTCGTGAGAATTTCTGCAAATCATGGGTTCAAAAACGGAGATATAACATGATTAACATGTTTAATTAATGTTATAAATCATTAGTGATATATAATGTTAACCGGAGATATATCATGATAGAATTAAACATAATCATGGGTTCAAAAACCGGTTTATATCATTTAATTATATCATTAAGAATTTTATTAATCAGTTTATATCATTTCTATCTGACTTGGCTCCACTCGGAAATTGGGGATGATTCAGCAGCAAAACAAATGAAACGGGATGTGATCGTCAGTCATCAGGGTGGCTCAATTCAATCAAAACTCATAAAACTCCACAAACACCGGAGCGTTGAAAACAAAATAGCTCAGTGATGTTTTTACGGTTAGGATCTTACGCTAAAAAAACCCTCCAAAGGGTTCCATCAACTAAGCAGCTACACTCCATGGAAGTAGTAGCTATGCATATTTTTCTTTTGCGATTTCCGGGCCGAAACGGATATTGCTCCCATCCCACCCAAAATAACATGGAGTTCCCATCAAGTACAATGTGAGCCCCCTACATAGCTAAGTTGGTAAGCATAACTCAAGCTGTTTACGGGGTGATACAATGTGGTGCCCCCCCAGTTATAAGTTGGTTTATAAGCCCCAGTAACTATATGTTAGTTATAAGTACCATAAACCATAGTTATTGGAGTTATAAACCAACTTAGCTATCGAACGGGGGCCTCACATTGTATATACATATAGAACTATAGTTAATGCAGTCACCTTGATTCACCTTGCAATGCTTGGTGAACATTCAAAATATGTGGGATATACATGGGATACATATTATGTTATATTATATTATATCATGTTATGTTGTATTAAATTAAATCATATTATATATATATTATATCATGTTTTATTAAAATATATTATTATATTTTATATCATGTTTTATTAAAATATACTATTATATTTTATATATACATAATATACTACATATAATGCGGGGGATGGGTATGCTGTGCCACACAGCCTGTAGTGTCGGCGCAGCGACCTCAAAGGAGGCAACTGATGCGAAGTTCGGAATTTGATGCTGGGATTATTTATGGAAACACATAGGATCTACCAGTGGATGTTTATCCCATGGAATTGGTATGTTAATGGTTAATGCATGATAATGATAGATCTTAATGTGAAAAAATATTAAAAATAGGGTCATAGTTGGATCTTAGTTCAATTTAATGAATGGAACTTATTCGCACTTAGTGGAAAACACTTGATACCAATGGACAACAATGGGTCGTGATGGATCATAATGGATCTCAATTGATACGGACATATCATGGGAATGGGCTCATGTTTATGATATTGCAGGAAGAGGCACCCTAGTTGTGTACTGTATAAGTTGCCTTATGTTGCCCCATCTTGGCTTATGTTGCCTAGTTATAAAGTATAAGTAACTTATCTTGGGGGCCCCTTCTAGTGGTTAGTAACTGGATTCCAGCCCAGTTGGTTTTTGGCTGGGGAACACCCCAGAGCTGGCTAAGGGATTAACTACGTTTAACCTGTAGATCTTCTGTTGAACTGAGCGGGATACACGCAAATGAAAATGAATATGGAAATGGATGAACATTGTAGTTTGAAACACCGAAGCCTGTCTTGCAACTCCAGCAGCCAGCTTAGTCTAATGATTCGTGAGTTTTTAGAGGTGGATCACTGATTCCAGCTCTGATGGGCCGAACTTCAAAGTCGAACTTCAAAGGCAGCAACCTACAATGTGGTGCCCCCCAGTGATGTTTGTTGGTTTAGATTCGCCCCAGTAACTAGTTCGTTATAAGTACCATAAACCATAGTGAAATTGGAGTTATGTGAACCCCAACTTAGCATTCTCCAACGGGGGCCTATAACCATTTAAATTTTAGATTTCGTGAAGTGGAGGGAAAATTGTATGCTGTTTGTGGGATCTTCAATTTGGGGATGCACAACTCCCCAGTTTTTTCCGGCGATTTTTTTCAAACTGGAGATAGCAGATAGCCACTCCAAGCCAGTTTTGACAAAAATGTTTCGAAACCATACGGACCAAATGAATCAATCTCTTGAAAATTTCTCTTGATTGAAATTGCCCTTTGAGAATCCGTGCAGACTCGCCCTCTTGACTTTGGAGACATTTGCAAACTCCAAATGTGTCATCCAAGACAATAGCAATTCGTCAGTTCAGGGCGTGGGGATAGTCCCTGTACGAGTTCACCGGGTCAGGTTGGGGCCTGTGATTTTCTACTAGAAAATGGATGTTGTATAAATTAGGGACCCAAGAAAATCTAGCTAATTACAGACATCAAACCGATTTGAGGTACCCTAGAAAAATGACAACCCCCAAGAAGTGCGTTTTCGAAGCTATGGATAGCATTTTTCTTAGAAAAACATCACCCTGCTTGAATTGCATAATGTTGAAAGTACGAAATCAATTTTTTTGAAAACAACTTCCGGGGAATGGTTCTCTTTTTCTAAAGCCCAACATCCAACCCATCGAATTTTTCGAATTATTCGAATTTCATCGAAATTTCCATCCCATTTCCATCCCACAAAATTACTCCCAATCCAATTAACCGGAAACACCCTGAAACATCCTAAAACATCCTGAAACACTGTGCGCCCATTTACTGTAAACAACGAATGCAGACATGACATCATGCCATGTTCATTGCCGCGCATTCCCCGAGACGGTTGCAATGAGATGCAGCGAGATGCGGCAAGTGTTGCAAACTTGGACAGGAGAGAGATGGGACTGGATTTTAAGCATGTTTAAACAAAACAAAATGACCTACCAGTGCCCCTCTAGAAAATCAGGGACCACTAGAAAATCTAGGAAAGTCCTCCCAGAGATGCTAAAATTATGCTCCTGGATTTTGGGCACTTAAGCTACCCAGAAAATCAGGGTCTCCCGACTCAGAGGTCTCCAAAAGTTGTTCTGTAGAAAATGAGGGGGTTGATAA
>Ga0126342_10000746_pt1 | contig 39407 bp, 43 predicted proteins | sample Cyp1metagenome_FD_92528 | JGI IMG/M metagenome (GOLD analysis project Ga0126342, IMG submission 92528) | Coral microbial communities from Lord Howe Island, Old Settlement Bay, Australia - Cyphastrea 1 metagenome | ecosystem: Host-associated > Invertebrates > Cnidaria > Coral ...
AGGAAGGAAAGGAAGGAAAGGAAGGAAAGGAAGGAAAGGAAGGAAAGGAAGGAAAGGAAGGAAAGGAAGGAAAGGAAGGAAAGGAAGGAAAGGAAGGAAGGAAGGAAGGAAGGGAAGGAAGGGAAGGAAGGAAAGGAAGGAAAGGAAGGGAAGGAAGGGAAGGAAGGGAAGGAAGGGAAGGAAGGATGACTTGCGTGTGCAAAAGTTTTCCTATTTACCTCAACCTCTTCTGGTACCCCTCAGCGTAGGCACATCCTGTTTCACCCAGCACACGTGCGATTCCAATCCATGTACATTGCGTTCTAGACTCATGACAGAAGAAAGTCCATTTGCAATGGCTGTTTGCATCTGCCTACCGTGACACTGTTGTCATGGCAATGTTTTCTGCTCAGTAAGAAGCAATTCGGTGCTCTACGCACAGATACGCACCTGAGCTCCATGCTCCAACTGGAATACTTTACGAGACCACTCGATGTTCTTCACAGGTCATGGACACTGCTCATGTTAGACAAGAAAACAATAGCAGTATGTCCCTTCGCAGCGACACATATCCCTGAGCCACACGCCTTTTAATAGTTCCCACGAAACAAGGACGGTTTCGTCTCCTGCAATTCTTGATGTTGCTTTTGCTTCAGACATCCTCACGCACTTAGCCGCATGAAGGTTACATCCCTAAAGACTAAAGACCTATCCCTACACCCAAAGTGCTTCAACCGAGCGTCCATCGGTTGAGGCACCTTGGCCCCTCTAATTCACTTAGCTGGCCAACAAACTGACTAACATTATCTTGCTTGTGGTTCTTATTACTGACTATGGCTCAGGGTGGGTGGAATTTAGATATTGAGACAAGATGCATGCAAAAAGTTGTTGATGCCGGGCAAGTTCGGATATTGCAACAACAAAAACGTAAGAAGTGGTGGAGAGGCCAATGGGGGAAGTCTACGTATGAAACGAAATGGATGCAGGAAATTGAGAGGCACCTAGGGGGAAGGGAAAATTCGATATTGAAACAGGATGAGCGCAAAAAAACGTTGAGAGATATGCCCCCACCTACCTTTCGTCCCCCCCTCTCAAGTATTACAATGTTTGTGATTTGTCGGCGACACCACGCGCATTTTATTTTGTCATCTGATTTGATTTTGTTTGGTTTGCGCGTGTGCTAGCAATACCTCAGCATGTCCAGGTTTTTTGGGGGAATCGAAGCCTAACACAGAAATCAAGGGAATTGGTTTTGTAAAACAGCCTGGTTGCAAACCTGGAACATTGAATCCCAGCAACCAGGTTCCACGGTTCCAAGGTTCAAATTTTTTGTTTCTTTTTGGTTTTGGCCTTGGCAAACGACGCACCGTTATTCGACCCAGAGAATTCAACCCAGTCATTGTTTCAAGGTCTTTTCCTTTGAGTTTAAGCCACAAAATCCAAACATACCTGAGCATTCTGAGCATTCTGAGCATTCTGAGCATTCTGAGCATTATGAGCATACCAGCTGCCACGTTTGCCACGTTTCCTTCCATCCCATGCCTTTCAACCCCGTTGCTTGGTGCGGATTTTGAGATATGTATTTTTGTTACATTTTGTTGGATGCAGTGGATATTGGTTTGTCCCAGGAGCTGCAGATGGATGTGACCAGCAAAAACCTCAAAGGACATATTTGTTTGATTTCTGGGTAGTGGCGCGGCAATTTGGCAATTTCGTTTTCGATGTTTTTGTGCTAAATGAGGCTAAATTAATGTTGTTTTGCATTGATTCCCACAGCGGCAAGGTTTACAACCTTAGCATTCCATGAAATTGCATGATTTTGTTCTATGCTAGCCATGGGCCATTACATTGTAATGTAAGGCAATTAACAGATTTCTCCGGCGCTGTCATCCAATGAATGATACTCTCGGCAAACTGAAAACTCATGGCCGAAGGCGAACAGTTGAACATGTTTTCCTGCGGTTTGAACTGGAACGATGCTATTGCAGTGACGATGAACCGGACCCTCTGAGCAAGCATTTGGACCAAGATAGATGACGATTCAGACGATTCACAAACACAATTGTCACAATTGGCTTATTGGGCCCATTGTGTCAAGGGCCGTTGTGGATGATCAGGTTCGAAGATGTTAGTTTTCCTTTGGAGGCCGACTGAAAATCAGTTGCTATTGATTCTGCAATTGACTCAGTTGAATTTGTCTGATGCTGTTTACGTCAAAAATTTACGTTGACGTTTGTATCATTTTGTATCCCATGTTTTGCTGTTGTCTACCCTTTTGGAGCCGCTGCAGGGTTGGCCATCCGCTGTCCGTGCAGAAGGTGGACAAAGTTTGTATGGTGCACCTTCTCAGTCTGAAGAGAAACTCTGCGCGCGAAAATGTCAATTTTCTTGATTTTTTTTCAGAGATTTTCTCAGAGATCTTCTCAGACGTTCCTGGATTTGGCAGAGGTACTGGCTGGGCGCAGCGGTTGCTGAGGCCTGGGAACTACCTGTGCGCAGCCAGCGAGCCACTTTGAAAGTATGAATTTGGAAATTGGGTTTGGATTTGGAAATTGTTTGCAGGACGATTTGCTGACAAAGTGGGATGTTATTTTGACCAGAAAACAGAGAAACATGTCCCTCCTTGCTCGGTAAAACACTGGCGCAGGGAGCACCAGTTCCCTGACAATTGTGAGGGCAAGTCCTTTGTGGAGCACGGCATGTCCGGCTCCTCGAAATTTTGAAGCGGTTTTGCAACTTTCGACGTTTGCCAAATGACACTCACTGACTACATTTCCATCCAACTAGACCTTCGACTTGCACGGGTGAGCTCAAAGACCTTGAACAAAATTAAAGATTTCTTTAAAGATTTCTTATGATTCAATGCTCAGGAGCTGGAAAAAACATACTGTTGGATGTGTCCAATACTTGCCGTACGCATTGAGTTTGCACAGGTTCCGTTCCGGCATGGGCTCCAACATGCACATTGCAGCAGCGCCATCCTCAGGGCTTGGCGATGCACCATACATGCAGCATCTATCAGCATCTAGTCATGAAATGTCATGAATGAAGCGGCATTGCAACCGCAACCTGGATGGCCAAGGGGCCAAGTTGTTTGCAATTCGCACTCCATCACTTCCATCACGTTGAATCTGAGAATCATTGCCTGATTTGCGCAGCCTGCTTTAGGCAGTCTTGGCGTTTGCATTGAACGAAGGGATGATTTACCTCTGGCCCGAGGAGCACCGATTTGCATTGAAAGCCTCGGATGGGGTGACCAATTGGGTGACCACTTATGAAAGAGCCCATTTGGCGGCGATGAGCAAAAAGTTTGAGCATTAGGCCATGTTGAGAGTGGCTATCAGGACGCTTCCGGGGTAACCAATTCGCTCCTTTTTTTTTTTCTTCTCGTTATTTACTTGTATAATTTCTACATATATTTTCCATATATTGTCGTGTCAGGACGACATCCACAACCCATGGACACTTGGCTCCACGAAGAACTCCGTTGCAAAGTGTCCTGGGCGGCCATCGCGAAACTACGAGTACCTTGGACATCGGACGTCTGACCTTGTCGGCCTGGCGGTCGAAGTTGTGTGCAACGGGTCGATGGTTTGACAAGTTTGACAACGGTTTGACAACCGTTTGACAAGTGCTGTGAGTGCCCACATGTTGTGTATCTCTCTGATTTTTTTTTATCTCTTCTGATCTCCATTCATTCATCTCTGACCTTCGCCATGCATTGTGGGTGTTTTGCTCTAGATGCTTCCACTCTGAAATGAGAAACATTCCATGCACCTCAAAAACACATCATGTACGACGTGGAACCTTGGTTGTTTCTGCAGAAGGTTCCATAGGGTTCCCCAATTTTTGCCTATTCTATCTCTGTTTTCGTAATTTTCTTTCAGGGTTTGCTCCGATTCCCTATTTTTTCCCCAAATTCTTCCAAATTCCCTGAGGTTCCCAAGGTTCCGTGAGTTTGTCTATTTCAGTGAAATGCAGTGTGTTGATGTGGCCCGTGTGGCAGGTGCTACTTAAAGCCAGTGAGTTCATGCAAGCCAAACGGAGAAGGACCGAGGCACAAGCCACCAAAGCGGATGCAACACACAGCATAGCGAAAAATCTCGCTACACTTGCCTTTACCTTCTGGAGACTGATTTATCGTATGGCCAGATATGACCAGTATATAAATATATAGGTATAGAATATAGATATAGAATATAGATATAGATAAATAGATATAGATATAGATGTAGATGCAGATATAGATATGGATATTTAGATACAGATATGTGTACATGCATCAATTTGCATTTCATTTTCCGGGAATTTGTCCCTGCAAAGCTCCTTGGCCTTCAGATCAGATCGGAGAATGCCATGGAATGCCATAGAATGCCGACGGATTTCATGTCAAGTCCTACAAGTTTGTAGATTCTGTGGAGCAATGACGGAGCTCAATCGATTCAATGAGTATGCATCAGCCGCCATCAGCCCTTCAAGATCACAACATTCACAACGCAGGTTCACTGGCTTGAAAACAGAACGGGGTCGACAGAAGATCAAAAGCCCTGCCTTCAGCGATGGGACTGTGTTTGGGACAGACTCAGGGGATAGACTCAGTCGACCGGACAAGAAAAATCCCAAAGATTCTAAGATGAGACGAAAACTGATGAAAACTGATGAAAATGAATGAAGAAAATGAAGAAAATGAAGAGAAAGAGATGGTCTTTGCAAGGCAAATCAATGTAACTGTTGGGCTCCAGAAGCTCCATGCGAGCAGAGCACGCCTTGCACTTTATCGCTGCGTTTTCGTGTTTTAGGCCTTGTTTTAGCTGCAAGAGCACGATGAACACGCAAATGACAAGCGTGACCTTAGTGCTGTCTGAGCAAGTTGCCAAGGTACTGAGTTGGTCCCGAAAGTCTTCAAGGCGCTCTTGAAGTGCTCAGGGCGTCGCGGTTGCAGAGCACGCGAAGTCACGGCATGTCACATATGACAGCCTGTCGCATGTGCGGCATGTGCGGCATTGTGTCACATATGTCACGTTTGATCAGGGTCTTTTTGGACAACCGTAGCACAGATTTGTGTATCATCTGTGTATCATCTGTGTATCATCTGTGTATCATCTATGTCATCCGTGTGCCAAGGTATCCTTCCTTGTACTGGGTCAAGTGGTGGCGAGCTCAAGCAACTGCTTTTTTACTTCGACCAAACAAGGCAGGAACAACCCAGGGGTCACTGCGAGTCAAGCCAAGCCGTCGAACAGTTTTTAACTCTCTACTTGGACATCTTGGACATCTTTACAGCTTTGGACTTTACTCCCATTTTCGGATGCTGAGCCGTCAAACAAATTTGCAGTCGCACCCATCGAACATGAGAGGCAAGGTGTGGTAAGGTCTGGCAGGGTCTAGCTATGCACAGGAAACAGCCCTGGAGCTCCAGCGTTTTCGAGAAGAGCATTTGGTGGGCCACATGCAGGTGCAACGTGCAGAGATGTGCCGAGATGTGCAGTCGACGTGCACGTTGTGTGTGGGGTGAGTGGCCGGAAAATTGGGCTCCAAAATCAAAACATCGGCCGCATGAGTCGATGACGGTACTGTGATTTCTTGTGAAGCTCAGCTGGTATCTTTCAAAGTGCAGCCATTGAAGAGGCTGGTGTGCTTGGATGCTACGTGCGCCATGGAGACAAATACTACGAGGCCATCTTGGACAGCTGGGAATAAAAGCACACGTGAAACATTCACATAGCCACATAATGCCACATAATGCCACATAATGCCACATATGCCCTGTATCTCATCCATTCTCATCCTGTCTTTGGTCTACATTTCCAAAAAAGATGCATCGCCTGTTTTTGGGAAGGCCACAGAGTATCCTTTGAAAGATTACTTGCGGATTTTCTCCTGGATTCTGGACGACAAGGTGCGATCTGAGAGGGAAGACCCGGGAAGACCCGGGAAGATTTGGGAAGGGACAAGATGTTCCGAGACGGGGAGCTTTGGCAAAGGACGAGCCAAAACAGCAGAGTTGCATCGAGGAAAAATCGGGAAGGCGCTTCCAAATGCCGTTCTCAAAGAATCAGGGCACAAATTTTGAGGGCAGGGTGTTGTTCAGCTTGTCTCCGGGCTTGTCTCCGGGCTTGTCTCCGGGCTTGTCTCCGGGCTTGTCTCCCTGTCTCCCAGCTTGTTCTCGCCTCTCGCAGGTCTCAATATTGAAATATATTTAATAATATTTGCTTGTGTTGCCACAGGTCTGCTGGTAGCGTAAGGTCTTTGCCATCCCAGCCTAGGATCGGCCAGCTTCCTTATGTTTTTGGATGTTTTTGGAATGCTTTCACTTTCGTCGATGTGATCGAAAGAGACATGATGCCAGCTTTTGCCTGGTGTTACAGCCGGATGTGGATCATGTGGATCATGTGGATCATGTGGATCATGTGGATCACATCTTGTCGTCACGGCGTTGAAGGTGATCACGTCTTGTCCGCGCTCCGCGGAATTTCTGGAGCCCTTCAAAGCTCAGCTGCCAAATCTCCAGAGTACACACAGGACGGACTCGAAGAACTCGAGCAGCTCGAGCAGTTTCTTCTGTTTGATTTCTGTTTCATCTTTGATATCTTGATGACTGTTTCGGTTGTTTCGTTTCAACTTTCGTTTCGTTTTAGTTCGTCAAAGCGAGTTCAATGTGTTCAATGTTGTGTTCATTGACACTGATGTACTTTCTTTCCGGTCTTTCCGACCCGAAGCTCGCCATGTCAAGCTCCTTAACAAAGAATGTGACAAAGAATGTGACAAAGAATGTGACATTCTTTCACATTTGTTCAACATTTGTTTATATTTGTTCACTGATCCGCTTGTCTCAATCTGTCTAGGATATACCTTGGCTCTGATGATGCAGCTGTCTTGGAGGATCACCGGAACCACGAACATTTCTAGGAGGATCTTGTCAAGTTGACATGGTTTGACATGGTTTGACATGGTTTGACATGGTTTGACATGGTTTGACATGGCTTGACTTGTGCAGTCAAGGCTTCAGTCAAGGCTTCTGGCCGGGTGTTGGTGACTCCTGTGAGGAGGCCAAGTCAAGTTTTGACATGATCTACGTGAACGTGTCTAGACTGTCCAAGAGGTGCTTAGCTGCTTTGATTGGGCCGGAGGTTGCATCTTAACATGATCATATGAATCATATGTGCCATAGTGAAGACTTGGGTAAATTGCCCATGTTGAGGCAAGGGATTTAGCCCACAAGGATTTGGGAGGACCATGGACCTGTGACCAGAAGGGTTCAACTTTAGATTCCATGAGATTTTATGAGATTCCTATGGGTTCGAATCTGAGGACTTTCGATCTTTCACCGAGTCTTTGCAATTCTTGCAGTGCGCAGGATGTCTCTGATGAAGGTGTCCAAGAAGTTGGGGGCCAAACAGGTTGTTATGGAGTCTTTGCTTGACCGACGTGTTTCGACGTGTTTATTGTGTTTATTGTGTTTGCGAGGGGGAGGCAGTAAGGATCATGTTGGCAATCGTCACTTGTCGGACATAGAACCACACGACGGAGACTTGACGATAGGCAGTGAACGGTTGTTGTCATATCAAACAAAACGCCAGAACGAGCAGCCAGCAATGTCCAGGATCTATGCTATATATATATATGTGCTATGGCTATGACCTTCATGTTGGGCTGCTGTTGCCTCATTCTTTACAGTCATCCTCGTTATCCTCGTTGAGGAGTTGTTCTGTGGGTGTTCCTCCGTCGTAGTGTCGTAGTGCCAGGCTGAACCTGGAACTCTTGATGGAATCTGACGCCTTCATTTGTACCTGGACATCCAATTGGTGCCTACCTCACGGATCTTTGATCAGCGCAGGGCTTTACCATGCAGCGTGGAGCCAACGACACTAAATTGCTTTAGTATGCTCTAGTTACTTGCCTTTCGACCTTTGTTGTCTTTAAATTCTCTAAAGTTTCCTACCAACTTGCAACGTGTCATGCTGGGCTCAAATCCTTCAAGGCAGATCAGAACAGCATGACAGGCAACCCCTATCAAGCTGTATCCATCCGTACCACATACGGTAAACGCCGTAAAGAGCTGTAAAATGTTTCCACGGGCATCCACATGGATCCTCTCCTCGCATCGCAAGCATTCAGCCCGACTCAGCCCGACTCAGCTCGACTCAGCCGGACCTTGCATTTTCGTTTCCAGGTGCCGGCTTGTGGATGAGATGCGAATGACAGTTGGGAAGCTCAGCCACAGACGGAATTGCAGCAAGCCGAGAACACAAAGAACATTGGCAAGATACGGTAACCGTATAATGCAAGCGATCCAAAGAATGTCGACCATTCTACAACGAAAATGAAGACAAAAGTACCAATTCGGATTGATGAGATGGCTGTGGAATGTTTCTCAGCTTTGCTTCAAAAACTTTTCAGTGCGGCTTCTGTGCTAGCTCGACCCATGCTCATCAGTTTTCAATCCACATTGCATTGTTGCGGGTCCTGGGCTGTCCTTGAGTCAGCCAATTATGATCAATGATGTTTTTCCAGTTGTATAAATTATCCAACAGTTGTTTCATTCTTCACTGTGCAACAAAGAGTTTGCGATGACAGGGATTTTGGGGTTGGACCGCTTTGCAACCCGTTTTGTGTTAGCAACCGCGACTGGCAATCGGCTCAAAATCTCGATGCCCATGGGACAAGTTCTCAGCATTTTCGTTAGACGTGTCGACATTCTCCGAAGATTCCAATGTGGGACACTGGCATCTTCTGGCATCTTCTGGCAATCGGATTACGTTTTACTTCGATTTTCGATTCATGTTTCATTCTAAGAAACGGGAAGCGAACAAAGGCAAGGCAAACGTGTTCAAAATGTTGTACCAGGGTGATTTCTCGCACGATGCACTGTGCCCACCACGCAAAATCAAACTCCACCTCTCTGAAAAGGGTTACACGAGAATGTATGATCCGAGTGTCTCCCAGGACTCACAAAAATAGATTTGAACAATCTTGAACATGTGCGACATATGTGTGAACCACTCCCTATGTGTTTGCACTATGTGCCTAACGAGTGACCGCAAATCCTTTGCAGTGCTGAGGTGGCCATGAAGGCAACGTATCTTTCGCTGGAGGTGAACAAGTGGCCTGGCACGGAGACATAGGTAGATAAATCGTAGATACAAAGTTTTGTCATTCATAAAGTGAAAGAAAATTAGGATAAATTAAGACGCCCCTGGCTCCACTTGCTTCGACTAATTCCGGCTGCTTCCGATCAATACCTTTCAATCATACGCCAGAGGCATTGCCCGCGCTTCAACTGGGTCCATGGCAAGGGTGCAGAGACGCCAGACTTTCGCTGAGTAACCGAAGAGCATATGTGCATCGATTTGCGAGGAAAAAATGAGCCACGCTGTTGCATGTGGACAGATACTAGATATGGCTGGATGATGCTGGATGCGCAGCATGTCATAGTGGCTTCATGTGGCTTCTTTATCTTCTTTGTGCTTTGGCTGCTTTGGCTTCATGCGCTGGAGTGGCTTGCATTGGCTCCCAAGTGTTTAGACTAGAGACAGCAAGGTGGACAAACTCTGCATCGCTGGTGTTGAAACTGCAGATGTGCATAGAACAAGCAGTGTTCAACATGTTCAATCCGATTCTAGACATGGAATGGGAAACAGATGAGAAAGGCAACGTGGCTCCAGGGAATTGGTTCTTTTGCGCTCTTCATTCAAACAAAGGCAAAGCACTAGTGATGCAAAGTCTTGACACAAGCAAAGGGTTCAGACTTCATCTTTTCACCTTCACAAACGCTTCACAAACGCTACCGCCAACCAAATTTGCTTGAGCTAGACTGTGGCAAAGCTCCACAGACCCCTGGTCATCCTGCAGAAAATGCAGGGCGTCATGATGGATGCCATTCAATGCCAGTCCCTAAGCAGTCTGAGCCGTCACTCCACTTGTACACTTGTAACATACTGTACCTATTTGTACCTGTTCTTTCTGGATGATACACCACACCTTGCAGGCCGAACGCTGGCTTTGAAAATAGGAAGATATTCTGAGAGAGTGTTGGCAGTGTTGGGTTTCAATCTCTGGAAAGGATGCGTTGGCTCGGATTTGTCGGAAAGAAAGTTTGGAGGATGGTTCAGTAATGGTTCAGTAACAGTTCGGACCATGTTCGGTCCTTCTGGGTGTTCTTACATTTGCAGCAGTTATTGGATGTTATTGGATGTTATTGGTAGGGTTGCGGCATGACTTCTGGCAGAGTTGCGTACTGATGGTAAATGCTTTGCCCCTTTTCTTAAATAGCCTGTCCCTGATGGTAAACGATTTCTCCCAATTATTGAAGGATTTGTCCCTGTTGGTAAATTGTTTGTCCCGCTGCTTAAACTGCTTGTCCCTGATGCTACAATCCATGTCCCTGTTGTTAAATGGTTGGTTGGCTGGTCGTTTGAGGGTCTTTTCCTGATGGTAAATATTGTGCCCCAATGTGAGTTCTGTCCTGATAGTAAAAGCCATGTTCCAGATATAAATGGCTTCTCCACGACGGCAAATGCTTTGTGTGATTGTTAACCGATCTATCCCCTGATGGTAAGTGCTGTGCCGTAGTTGTCAAAGGGCATGTCCTCACAGATAAATGCTTTGTCCCAGCTGCCAGTTCTCCAACGATTCATTGCAGAAACCCAAGAGCGCGAAGCGAAAAGTAAGTATAGTAAGAATTATGACTATGCTCGGTTGAGGTTCATGTGGATCATGCGGTCTTGCCTAGTTGATGCTGGTCTGTTTTTGGTAAAGATGTTGAAGGCTGGCCAGCAGGAAGCTGTTTGTGAATCTTCATGCCGTTGGGTTGCGGAGCAGTGCACACACTATCGTGCAATAAGCAGAATGCATCAAGGTTTGGAAGTTTGCTGATCCTCGGTGCCATCCCGCACCTGTCCTCAACACGGCCACGGCCATACAATGCACTCTGAGATCACTGTTTTTCAAGTTCCCGAGCAGACAGTGTCAAATGCTGCAAGTCCAGACCAGAATTCGCTTCAATGCTGGCATCTGCAAACATGGGCTTTCTTCTTTTGAACAAGTCCGAAGAGCTTGTATGAACTTGCAACATGCTTCAGAAAGCCACTTGCATAAACTTCATGCAGTCGCTATAAAGCGCAAATCAATTTTATTCAAACCTTGAGGGAAAAGAGGAGTAGAGAATGTTGAACATGTTGAACCGAGTTGAACCCGCTGAGGCCACACATGCTGAACCTTCTTGAAGCCTTCAGCGTCAAGGCGTGCCTGGCTATTTCGATCGAGAAACAAATTGGACAGTCACGGGACCGAGTGACCGAGTGGATGTTTTTCCACGATGCGGAGGCGCAAGAGCAGCAGTTGATCATTGAGCAGCAAGCACAGTCCCATGGTTTCGATTAGAAACAAGACGCATCGACGCATCGTTTTGTCATACTGGTTTCGGTGGTGCTTTTCCCCACACACTGTGTCCACACTGAGGGGTTCATACGGTAGTAGGAGCCTGGGGTTTCAGGATGCTCTGTGGGCTTCGGATTTTGTTGCACAAAAGTTCCCTTGTGATATGTCCAGCAGTGTGGGCCGATGTGGGCCGTGAGTCTCTTCCGAAGGTCTCGTTTCCTCCCGGCCTGGGCGGGGTGTGTCCCAGCGTCTCAGTGGCGGTGCCTTCCTTCGTGGTGTCTCAGTTGCGGGGCGTCTCGGGTGGTATTTGGGTGGTGCCTCGGTGGTGTCCTGGTGGTTTGGTGGTGTCTCAGTGGTGCCTTGGTGGTAGAGACAGAAAGATAGCTAGTGACTGCCAATGCTAGATGGAGAGACAGGCGACAGACAGACAGATAGAGATAGGGATAGAGATAGGGATAGTGCAGATAGAGATAGAGATAGAGATGGGGATGGAGATGGAGATGGAGAGAGACATTGAGAGATAGAGACATAGAGACATAGAGAGATAGAGAGATAGAGACATAAAGTGATAGAGACATAGAGAGATAGAGAGATAGAGGGGTAGAGACAGAGGGATAGAGAGATAGAGGGATAGAGGAAGAGAGGAAGAGAGTTTCAGAGCCTCACACACCTGTCCGTCCATCAGTGGGCTTGCTCTACCATCCATGCAACACAACAACTCACCCCTCTAGCTTTCCTATCTTCGAATCTTCCGCCACCGCCTTGCGCGGTGCTATGAAGATCACTAAAGTCTTGCAGAGGTCCTTGTCAGAAGATGTTGTGAAGATCCTGATGAAATCCTGTAAGAGGTCCTTGCATGATCTTGTACAGGTCCTGGTGAAATGCTCTAATCTCGTACAGTTCCTTGAGAAGATCTTGCGGACGTCCTTTTGAAATCATCTTCAAGAGGCTCTTGCATTAAGATCTTGAAGATGCTCTGATTGGTGCTTGTGTGAAAGTTTTCTGACATGCTCATAGGACCTAAGAAGCTTTTGTATGAAGATCTGCTACGGCGGTCCTCTACATACAGAAGGTCCTTCTCTGACGATCTTCTGAAATTCCCTTAAATGTTCTGGTACAAGTAGTACCCAGGCAAGCCGGGGGCGGAAGTTTTAAATTTGAAACGCTATAAGCTTATAGCCTATAGAGAGGAGCAAAGGCTGTGCCTATAGGTGACAGGCAAGCCTCCTGTGCATGGCAGCAACGAGCTCGTGACTTGCCAATCTGATGCCAGGTCTTTCAAATGTTGAATCTTTCTTCATAATTTCATCTGATCTCATCGCATCGCAGCTTCTATTGGAAATTGCTCAGTGCATCCCTCTGTCACCACAGTCTGTGTCATCCCATCTCTTCTCAGCTCAGCTCATGTCTTCTGAGTTTTTTCACCTCATCTCATCTCATCCCATCTCATGTCTTCTCTCCCTTTCTCAGCTCTTCTCAGCTGATCACAACTGTTCTCATCTCTTCCCATGCCACATGCCACCTGAGCTTTTCTCATCTCTTCTCATCTCATCTCAGCTTCTCTCAGCTTTTCAGATTTCACAGCTTTTCTCAACTCTTCTCAACTTTCCGCAGCTCATGTAAGCTCATCTTTTGTGTTCTCATCTCTTCTCTCCTCTCCTCACATCTTCTGAGCTTTTCTCACATCTACTCAGCTGATCTCAGCTCTTGTCAGCTCGTCAGCTCTTCTCAGCGCACTTTCAATCTCACTTTGTCTCTGGCCCAAAACCTGCTCCAAAAACGGATCTCGGCGCCAAAGCAAGCAAGCCCTACGCTTTCCACAGAGAAGATTTGACACAGAGAAGCTTTTACACACAGCAAGCTTTTGCACAGAGAAGCTTGTACACGCAGCAGCTTTCACACGCAGAAGCTTTTACACAGAGTTAGGGCAGCTTTTATTCACAGCAAGCTTTTACACAAAGCTTTTATTCACAGCAAGCTTTACACAAAGCTTTTGTACACAGCAAGCTTTTACCCAGAAAATCTTTTACACACAGAACCGTTTAGACAGAGAAGCCTTTACACAGAGAAGCTTCTACACACAGCAAGCTTTGACACAAAGAAGCTCCTACACAGAAAAACTTTTACACAAAGAAGCATTTACACAGCTTTTACACACAGAAGCCTTTACACAGCTTTTACACACAGCGAGCCTTCACGCAGAGAAGCTCCTACACAGGTCAGCTTTTACACAGAAAAACTTTTACACACAGAAAGCTTTTACACACAGAAGCTTGTACACAGAAGCCTTTACACAGCTTTTGCATACAGCAAGCCTCCACGCAGAGAAGCTTTTACACACAGAAAGCTTTTACACAGCGACGCTTTTACACGCAGCAAACTTTCACACAGAGAATCTCTGACACACAAGCTTTTACACACAGCAAACTTTTCCACGCAGAAGCTTTTACACACAGCAAGCTTTTAAACAGAGAAACCCTTCACAGAGAAGCATTTACACAGAGAAGCTTTTACACACAGAAGCTTTTACAAAGAGCTTTGCACACGGAAGCGTTTACACACAGCAAACTTTTTTACACAGAAGCTTTTAAACAGAGAAGCTTTTTTGCACAGAAACTTTTACACACAGCAAGCTTTCACACAGAGAAGCTGTTACACACAGAAAGCTTTTGCACAGGGCAAACTTTTACACAAAAAGCCCTCACACATTTTATTTCATTTCGTTTCATTTCATTTTCATTTAATTTCATTTCATTTCATTTTCATTTTCATTTTCATTTTCATTTCATTTCATTTCATTTCATTTCATTTCATTTCTTTCATTTCTTTCATTTCATTCATTTCATTCATTTCATTCATTTCATTCATTCCATTCATTTCATTCAGTTCATTCAGTTCATTTATTTCTTTCATTTCATTTCATTCATTTCATTTCATTCATTTTATTCATTTTATTCATTTCATTCATTTCATTCATTTCATTCATTTCCTTCATTTCCTTCATTTCCTTCATTTCCTTCATTTCCTTCATTTCGTTCATTTCATTCGTTTCATTCGTTTCATTCGTTTCATTCATTTCTTTCATTTTTTTTCATTTAAGTCCATTGATGTATTCGTTCATTCATTTCTTCAATTCAATGAATTTATTCCTTCCATTCCTTCAATTCATTCGTTTACTCACTCGCTCACTCACTCACTCACTCACTCACTCACTCATTCTATCACTCATCCATCCATCCATCCATCCATCCATCCATTCATTCATTCATTCATTCATTCGTTTATGCATGCATGCATGCATGCATCCATCCATTCATTCATTTATTCATTCATTCATCCATCCGTTCATCCGTTCATTTGTTCATTCGTTCATTTGTTCATTCGTTCATCCGTTCATTCGTTCATTCGTTCATTTGTTCATTCGTTCATTCGTTCATTCGTTCATTCGTTCATTCGTTCATTCGTTCATGCATGCATTCATTCTTTCTTTCTTTCATTTTTGGCCATCATTCATACCCCTAACACGGAAGTTCCTTCAAATTTCCTTTGATTTTCTCTATCAAGTGTATTTCTATCGCATTCGACTCTGTCAAACTTAGCTGTATGAAATTATCCTCCAAAAACTGATCTCCTTTTTATCAATGAAACACATCTCCACCATCAAACTTGTTTTTACCCAGCTGACTTCCATAAAATGTATCTTTATCAAATTTATCTCTATCAAAATATCAAACATACCTCGGTCAAATTTGTCTCTATCAAATTCACTTGTATGAAATTATTTTCTACCGAACGTCCGTGTAGTGAACACACCACCTCTTCATGCTCAGTCGTTGCCAAGGATGCTTGATTTTCTCGAGCGTGAGATTGTCCTCTTCAAGGCAGAACATACAGCATACTGGCACTAATCTGAACCATGTCCAGGATGCATTTGAAAAACTTGACTATTTGCAAATGTGAACAGGGCTGTTAATTCTTGACTTGCACTATCATAGGAAAATGACATTCAACACCCTAGAGCACGTGCCTTTGCATGGCACAATAGACGCCTACTTGTGTGATGCGCATCGAAGCGCTTTTGATTATTTTGATTATGTGGGTGGGGTATTGGGGTGGATCCTTGCATCGGCTGTCGTCGTGGCTTCTCGCAGTGCCGGCGCAGGTCTCTAATTGGGCAGTGCATTTCTGACAATGCCCAATGTAGGAAGAATTGTAAGGCCTCTTACTCATGGAGGTTTTGGAAGCGGTGACATGTTCACTGACGTGCTGAAACCTTCCTTGACGAAGGAAATAATAGCTGCAAAACCTGCCGCTTTTCATGTTCACTAGCATTAGGACTAGCTTCAACTCTTGCTTTTCCGAAGGTTTGGAAGCAGTCAAATTATGTTTCGTGTGGCAAGTGTAGGACTTAGACTTGTGAGAGGGAGCTTCAAGTTTGCAGTGTAGAGTGTAAAGTGCGAAGTGTAGAGCATGGAGTGCCAGAGTGTGGAAGGTGGTGCGTGGCACGTGGCGCGTGGAGTGTGTCGAGTGCCGAGCGTGCAGCGTAGAGTTTGCAGTGCAGGGCGTGGAGTTTATGGAGTGTGAAATTGAGGGGTTTAGAATATTGAGCGTGAAGTCGGAAGTTGTAGCGTGTGAATTGTGAAGTGTGTAGAGTGGTGCGAAGTCTATAGGGTCTGGGGTGTGACGTGTGGAGTTTGAAGCGTAGAGTGTGGATTGTAGGGTGCGCAGTGAAAATGTCATGAGTAGACTGGGAAGTGTGATTTGTAAAGTGTTGGAGTGTATAGAGTATAGGATGTAGAGTATGGAGTGTGAAGTGTCGAGGGTGCAGTGTGGAGTGCAGGGAATGCATAAGAGTGCACAGAGCAGGACGGGTGCGAAGAGCGCGAAGGGAGCATAAAGTCAGTGGAGTGGTGCGTGGGAGTAGTCTTCATGGAGAGAGCAAGCAGGGGGCAGTGTGAAGAGCGTGTAGCGTGGATGGGAGAAGGTAGAATGATGTAGAATGTAGAGTGTGAGTGTAGCATGTGGAGCTGGAGTGTACATAGGGTTTAGGGTGTAGGATGTAGGCTGAAAAATTCTGCTGCGTGGGGTGTAGAGTGCGCAGCTTGAAGTGGTGGAGGGTGATGCGCAGAGTGTAGAGTCTCTAGGCTGTGGTGTGTAGAGTTTGCAGTGGCTAGGGCGCGGAAGCGTGTAGAGTCTAGAATGTGGAGTGTGACATGTGGATTGCTGGAGTGCTGGAGTGTAGAATTCGCAGTGTAGGGTGTAGAACGTGGATTGTGAAGCGGGCCCCGTAGAGTTTCGAGTGTGAAGTGTGGTGTGTGAAAAAATATTGAGCGTAGGAGGGCGAATTGTTTGAAAGGGGCTAGTGGGGTCTAAAGTGTAGAGGGCGCAGTGCACTCAAGTCGATGGGCGCAGCCTGGGCAGCATGTGCAGCTGAGTAGGGCAAAGTGTGCTTAGAATATGTGCGGCCTGCAAAATACATGCAGGGGGCATGAGAGCGCGGGGAGCGCGTACAGTGTGGAGCGCGGGGAGGTGGAGTGAATAGTGCGCGCATATGGAGTGAAGAGGGTGCAGTGTGAAGCATGCATGGTGGGTGGAGGGCACGCAGTGTGCAGGGTGTGAGGGATGCGCAGAATTTAAAGTGTGGAGTGCGAAGTTCAGGGTGTGGAGTCTAGAGTTTGAAGCAATGTAAAGGCTAGACTGCAAGGTTTCCAGTGCTTGAGTGCTGCGGATGCACTGGTGCGGTGTGCAACAATGCGTACAATCATGGTCCTAGTTTCATTGCTGTTCGTGCATAGGTCCACCCACTGTTCGGTGTTTTCCGGTCTGGTCTCTTAGGGATGCGTTGCAGGCTGAAGTTCTGCGTCTGAAGCTTCGCCGAGAGACTCGCCGTGCAGAGACCTTCGCCGAGCACGCGCTCCATGCACACAGACGTGCCGTGGCGTGTGACTTCAAACGCGGCAGGCAAAAAAAATGCATAAGGAGGCCGCAGAAGTTGGGCTTCTTTAAAATTCAAGCTTCCAATGCTGTTTTTAAAGATGGCATGATGACATGTTGGTTCCTGTTCGCAACTTAATTTGTTCGACGTAGGTTCCAAAAAGAAGCCACAAGAAGAAGTATAGACAGGAACCAGATACAGCACTGTGAGATGACGATCGTTCAAAGTTGTTTTCAAAAGTTTTGTGCCAGAGGATGATAATTCATGTCAATTAAATTCAATGATTCGCTTTTAACGCTGGCAAAGCTGTTTTTCTTGTGCCTGCCCAAAGATAGATTCTATTGTAGTTGTTCCTGAATGCTTTCTTATTCCGCAGAGCGCTTCAAAGAGGAGCGAAAATTTTACATTGTCATATCCCATACCTTCACATCCTACATCTGCAAATCTTACATCTTCACATCTTACATCTTCACATCTTATGTCTGGATTCCTTACACTTTCATATCTTACAATTTCAGATCTTACATCTTCACACCTTACGTCTGCAGATCTTACATCTGCAGATGTAAGGGATTTGATGCATTTATTTGGCATGCATGGTGTGAGCGCTTTCTTTTTTGACCATTGTGGCCCGATCCCCATTTACAGGCCTCTAGCCAATTGGTACGCAACCCATGCAAAAAGAGCTTCCGACTGCGTTTGCTTGAGATATGTTGTTGTACCTTCCGCATTTGACAGTTGCACCGGAACTTGGACTTTCGCAGGGGCCTTTTTTCCCTACATCTTTGTATGGGGTTCTTGTTTTTGATTCTGTATCCCGCCGCCTCGTCCTCGGCCTCCTCCGCCTCCTCCCCGCCTCCGCGTCATCCACCATTTTTCATATCAATTTTTGTCACATACCATCTTTCACACACCATCTTTGTCACCTATCTCTCACACACCAACTTTCTCATACACTATCTTTCACACACAACTTTGTCAGACACTATCTTTCACACACAACTTTGTCAGACACTATCTTTCACACACAACTTTGTCAGACACCATCTTTCACACACAACTTCGTCGCACACTATCCTTCACACATAATTTTATCGCCCATCTTCTTTACACACAACTTTATCTCACACCATCTTTCGCATACTAAGTTTGACATACACCATTTTTCATTCTCGCCTATTTTTCACACACCATTTTTGTCACCCACTATCTTTTACACACCATCTTTGTCACTCCCCATCTCTTTCACTCACCATTTTTATAACACACCATTTTTGAATTACCAATTTTCTCTTACACTATGTTTCACACACAACTTTGATACTTTTCATCTTTCACATACAACTTTGTCGTACATTAGCTTTCATACACAACTTTGTTTTCCATTTCTTTTTTTAGATACAACTTTATCACCCACCATTTTTTACACATAACTTTGTCACCCACCATCTTTCACATATAACTTTCTCATACACTATCTTTAACACAGCTTCCGTGCCAGGCGTGCAGGCATGGAACAGATAAATACACCTGTTTTTGGCGACAAATTGTTTCTCATGCATGCTCAGTATTTATCTGCACATTTTCCGGCTCAAATAATTTCATTTCCAACACTTTGCATCAAAGATTCGTTGCAGTTGCCAATAATATTTTCACCACCGTATTCAAAAATTCAATGCGGACATTTTTCTCTGGCACGTCAATTAATTGTTTGGACAATGGCATTCAATTCCCCATATGGCAGGACCGAACCATTTCGCTCAGGTTGTCGGCAAAATCAGTTCTAGTTAAACATTGGATAGGAGGGTATCATTTTTTCTTGCAAACATTGTGTGAAACGGCTGCGGAAATCACAGCTGTGTCACAGCCTCAGGAGGGACGTTTGGGAAGACGGCAAAGAAGAAAAATTGCAGTCAGAACCCGAGACAAATTTGGAGCAAAACAGAAACTCATCCACGTTGGCTTTATGGATGTAACGCGCAGTCGACAAAATCTGTGTGCTTTTGAAGTAACCTTACTACCTGATTTTGATGTAGTTGTCTTGATAAGTCGGTGGAGTGGGAATGCATTGTAGCGTGACTGGCAACAGTGTTCTCAAGCTCAATGTCACCGTCTCAACACAACACTGGGCAGTTGGTAAAGGTTTCTGGCACACAACGTTCAGAGCCAACACATTTGACATGGAAACAAATGGAACGTATACTCCACCTGAAAACATGTTTGTAACTGTGGTCAGAAGGTTCCTTTCAAAAAACGTATACTCCAAATTGAAAAAATATGGTTTGTGTTTGTGGTACTTGTTTTGTTTGGTACTATCTAATTCTTCGTTGTGTTGCCTTTGGCACTCTGCCAATGGCCGCCCTGCGATCCTTGCGATCCCTGCGATTTCAATGGTTAATCCTTCTGCTGAGCAACTTGGAACTGGAAATAGATTAGAAACATGTAGACGAACAGACAAGGGAACATTAGACGAACATTTGTTATTTCCCAAATTTAGTTGACATGGGAAAATCAAAAATGCAAAGCAATTGAGGTTTGGACTGGTTTCAAAAAAATAATGAACCTCGCGCAATGGAGTGAATTGTCAAAGGATCGGTTCTGGGGAGTCCTCACGAGGCCGGGAAATTTGACAAATCAAAAGGTCAAAAACCAAACGTTTCTTGAACATGTTGTATTCACTGTATTCTCACTGTATTCACATGCTTTGATTACTTTGATTGCCCAGAGCCAGCTGAAGGAGTTCCAGATGCAGACAAAAATCCATCGGACGCATCAAGATTATGGAATTGGCAAAATTAAGCCAACCTCCCCTGCAAGGACTGGAAGACTCTGAAATCACTCCTGTTTTCGAGATCTAGTTCTGCAAGTTCATGTATCAAAATTCTACAGAACTCTTGGAATGAGGAGACTGCAGCAGCAGACCTGTGAGGACGTTCATGCAGCACCTCGGTAGATCTTGCGGCAGTGCCAAGGTTTGCTGTCAAACATTTCCATTATTTTAGCAAGAGAGGGAGTGGAAACAAATTGGAAACTGGTTCCTGTCACCATGTGCACTTAATGTTTTTTTTTTGGAGTGATACTCTCCGACTCTGTTTTGTACGCTTGTCATGCTTGTCATCAAACATTATCCTCTCTAGGTTTTGAGTTCTTTGGTTTTCTTCTCCCAATTTCCAAGGATTTACGTCTTGAAACTGCAATTCCATTTTTTTTCTGATCTTTACCCCAGGCATTTGTCAGGTTACTTTTTGCAACTTGAAACTCCCGTCAGGCTTTGAGCTGGGAACCGATGAGGACCATGTTTCGTGATGATTTCTTGTTGGTGTTGATTGAGATGTACTGGCCACGCAACCCAGCCCACTCAGTCCATGCAAACCTATGTAGGAAAGTTGTATTGTTTCTAGGCAGGGCTTCACAAAGTGGTGAGTTGACTTCAGAGGATCGGATATGAACTAATTGATGTGGAGTCTGTGGCAACTGCAACTGTTGACCTCGTTCAAGACACGCTTATGGCACCTTGTAACAAATCGAAGAGCGACCGAGCGACCTTCACGATGTCAGCAACTCTTGGAAGCATGGAGTAATCCTAAGATTATGCAAAACACACAGAAAAGTCCTTCAAACTCCTTGAAATCAATCCAACCTATTGTTCTCACAAAAGGTTTGGGCTCAGTTGGACCCCAGTCTATCTGACGCAAGCTGACCTCTGATACGTCTGAGGCGCGAGCTGTGGCATTCTGGTCTTCAGCACTCCAAGTGCGACGGGTCCTTTCGATGCAGCCCACGTTTTCAAAAAATGTTACGATTTTTTTACAGAAACAGGTTTAGTTGTTCGAAATTGGGGGTCAAGACATCTCACAGGCCCACCACTTTGGCACACCAGTTACCGACTGTATCACCAGACCGGAATTCCAACGTAGTTCCTGAGTTCCTACTGACCTACTGGGTTCCAGTATCAGTGCTGGAAATCCGAAGCATCTGTTTGCATGTGCTGCGGCAAACTAAGGCCCAAGGACCTCTAAAGATGGATCCTGCTGGCATCGGATGCTTCAAATATGACACCTGGGCAAAGCTGTTGACAGTTGACCACAGTTGACAGCAAAAAAAGATCGGAGTTCTCTATGAGTTCTCTGCTTATTCATTTGTAAGTTCTACATCCAAATCTTGTCGGAAAGAGTGGCCGCCAGTGGGCTCATGAAGTGAGTGGTCTGCTAAGTCTGTCTCGTGACTTCTTGCTTCGATCAAAGGACAACATATTGCAACGTGTTTTGAATGTTTTAAACGCCATATTTCGACATTGTCCATCATTGTCCCAAGGAGTTTGACACCGACTTTCGTTGCACAGCCTTGCAAACACCCACCTGCGGCGGAGTCTCTGTACCAGCGAAATATTTGATTCTTAGCTCACTTGGCTCACGCTATGCCAGAGATCATTCAGAAAGAACTGATAGATAGTGATGATTGTGGCAGTCTTTCATGTCATTTCACTGGTCATTTCACTTGTCATTTCACTTTGTTGGATTGTATTCATTTCGGATCACTTCGGACGGTATGTGAATGCCTTCCCATGCGAGGAGGGGAGGCCGCGCTTGTTCCCAGACCTGTGTGCCTTGACACGTCACCGCACGAGGATTTGAAATACCCTTGAATAAGGGACAAAACAATACAATACATGAATAATCATGAAATTATCATGAATATATGATATACGATACGTTACGATACTAAACAGGGGTTAAACATGGTTAAACAGGGGTTGTATCATGTCATTCAATTCGAAGGGTCAGGGCCTTTCAAATGTGACTTTGAAGAGTCGTTAACGCCATGACTTCACGTAACGCAGTACGCAACTCATGAATCATGTTAACTTGCAACTCACTTTAACGCAACACACGTAACTGGACGTAACTCTTCACGCGTGCCTTGCCGCCTCGGAGCCAGGTGCCGAGTTACTCGTGCTCCGGCAATTGCGTCTCAGGCGAGGCACGTCAAGAAATGCTTGAAACAGGGTAAGGACCGGTAAGGACCAGTAAGGACCAGTAAGGATGTCAAGAAATGTCAACAAATGGTCGGAATCTTGTCATGAAGCAAGTTGTGGATGTCCCAAAAGATGTCGGAAATATGTCAAATCTCAACACTATCTGAGAGGATGTCCACAACTGTGTCAAGAACTATGTGCAAGTGGTGTCACAACAGTCGTTGACTCGTACTTGTATCAGGTAATACCTGTGCATGTGACGTGGATGTGTGGCAAAACGACAGCTCAGGCGCTGACAACAGGGTCCTAGGTTCCCAGGGACCAGGGAGGTCCCCAGGAGGTTCCTTTGGTTCTTTAGCTTGCATGAGTTGTATCCTTTCAAATGAAGCTACTTGGAGCCCACTACACACTTTCCGACAACCGAAGACTTTGAAATGTTGCAAAAAAATTGCAAAAAACATGTCATGTCTGTCAAGTCTTAAAGTTTAAGGAGGTGAAATTCCGGTGAAACGGAGAGATGACGAGAGGACGAGATGAGGACGAGACATTTCGCCAGGATACTGCTGCTCACTCTCTCCTGGAGCAAGTTGTCCAAGTGGCTGTTCAGTGCAGACGGCTGTCAAGGTTGGCAGTGGAACTACAGGTGGCTTTGTGTGCGAAGCAGATTGTACCGAGACATCAGAAGGTCAAGGTGCAGAGAATGAAGATCTGCACATTTTCGTCACCATCAAGGATTCTGTCGTTTTCTGACACAGATTAATATTGATTTACGCTCTGGTTATTTGACATGACATAGCTATGGAAAATGACCCATTTGTAGATGATGTACCGATGTACCTATTAAAATGGTGAGTTTTCATGGCTATGTTAAACAACCAAAGGGTATTTTAATCTATATTCTTTGTCTTTTGTGTGAGAGTTTGTCTAATTTTTGGAGGAGTCTAAGGCTTCGATGTTCTATTTTTGGTTCTTTGTTAGGTTCTTGTCCTAGACTTTGAAGATTCTCAGGAATGCCAAAACTCGGATGCTCTCTTGGCATTTGCTATATCCTGTGCTGTTGATCAGTGCGATCGACCTATCTTTGGAACCATCAATTTTTGTCCATTGAAGCTGGTTACAGACGACATCAACATGCTGGTCTCCACGGCCATTCATGAATTGGCTCATGCTGCTGGCCGTTGAAAGCAACGTTTTAAAGTTTTTGTTGGACAAGGGTCCACTTGTGCCAGAAACAAGTGGTTTTTGATGGTTTTGAATGGTTTTGATGGTTTTTGCTTCACAGTTGCTGCAAACCCGAAGACCAAAACAATGCTCATCAGACGGATGTTGTTCATTTGTGGCAAGTACTCCCAAAGCAACACTTTTTTTTCCAAGCGATTCTGATGCAAGCATAAGCCGCACAGATTGCACAGAATGGCGAGTTTGGTGCTGTTTGGGTTCCCTGTTTGGATTTGTTTGGTGCGTTAGGGTTCCGTTAGGTCCTGGTTTTCAGCAACACGCACTTCCAGAACTTCCGCTACTCCAATGGCTCGCCAATCATTCCTCGATTGGTAGAGGATGAGACTCGATTCCAGGACGAGGTCATCTACACTTGCAGCAGTTCTGGCTATCAATGGAATGTAGCAGCGGGAAACTTGAGGCGCATGGCTTTGAGACAATGGCAAGTGCATGGCAAGTGCGTGGCAAGTGCGGCAAGCTCAAAACAAGTAGAATAGATTGGAATAGATTAGAAAAAGTAGAACGTTGCTCTGTAGTGACCAAATTGATCCAAATTGTTTTGTCTCTTGAACATGTTGGCAACATGTTGGCAACATGTTGGCAACATGTTTTGACATAGCGCATCTATTGACTCAAAATGCACGTCAGGTATGTAGACATCAGCCCGACAATTGTGAACTCCTTTTCAGAGAGGGGTCACTTGTCTGAAGTGAGGTCATATGTGGACAGGTCCAAAATCGTCTTGCGATTTGTTTTGGACATTTATGACATTTATGAATCGGACATGAAATCTCAGGCTACAATTGCCAATGTCCTATTGGTAAAAGCGACATTGCTGCAGGTGGGGGTGTGCCATGGTTAGGGAGAGTCAAACAGAATCCAAACTACTAAACTTAGTTGATTGCTACGCTGCTACATCAAATCTACATCATGCCAAATCCTGGACAGTTTATTTTTTTGGGCACCACTGGTCGGATGAGACGGCTCCGAACCCCCGAAGCTGTGAATCAAAGATCTTTTGCTGATTTTGCATCCGCAGGATGCTTTTATCCTTCTCCACCATTCCTTCAACTTCCTAGCTGCGTGCTTCGAATGACAACTCCAACTGTCTTGGCGGAGGCGAATCCTCAGAATCGGCTTCCGAAATGCCTCCAAATTTGTCAATTTTGAAATGTTTGGAACGATTTCATCAGAGAGTCAGGGCTCATGGGCTCATTTTTTCGACTGTTGTGACATGTTGTGACATGTTGTGACATGTTGTGACTGTGAGTTGACAGAGTCTTGACGGTTGAAAGTTGCTTCATAGTCTGTCAAAGAATTGCTTCATAACTCTTCACAGTTGCAATTGAAACTAGTTGAAACTAGTTGAAACTTGTTGCTTCATTGGCTCTTGCGGACTTTTCTGTTTTCATTTTTGTCCCGTGATGGCTTTGGGTGCCCAATGGTGCCTTGGGTGCCCAATGGTGCCCAGGTGAGAAATTTCTTTGAGTGTCCAACCCTGGAGGGTGCGGAGTTGGAGAATCAAGAAGGCAGGACCGGATTCATCCGTTAGCCACGCTGGGGTCACAATGAATTAGAGGGAAAATGATGAACAAAAAGGCTTTAACCCGGAAACCAGATGATGATGATGATGATGATGATGATGATGATGTTTGTTTGTTTGTTTGTTTCTGAATCAATCGATGTTTTTTGCTGTTTCACATTTCGTTTTTTGTTCCTCGGTTTCCTACTTTGTGGTGTCAGTTTGATTTGCAAGGGTATTTGAAGCATCTTTTTCTCAGGGCGAGTAGCGGTTTATTTGCTGCCCATTTCTGACAATCTCCGAGGCAATGGTTGTAGCATCATCGGATCCCATTGGGAGCAGCGTGTCTTCGCGGGCGAGATAATGTCTCCTGTTTCGACGGAAAGGTTGGTGAACACCTACGTATCACGAGTCAGTTGCTTGTCAAAGGGACTGTCCAGATGTGCCGAGAGTCCAGACGCCGGGCCAAAAGAGAAGGGACGTGACACATGAAACAGACGTGTAACACGTGTAACACGTGTAACACGTGTAACACGTGTAACACGTGTAACATGGTTCGAAACAGACATTACATGTGATAGACATGTAACATACATGTATGTGAAATGCATATTACATCATATTACATGTATTTAGATGTCACATGTAGCATCTCGTTGATCCACTTTTTCAGCTTTGGTCCCATGGCTGGTGTACCGACTCAGACAATATATTTCTTATATGATTTGTATGATTTTGTATATCAATCGTATCAAATCGTATCATATATTTTTCCTCAGGGTTCACGGTTAACGTGCTGGCCTTCTTTCAGGGAGGGTTTGAGATGGTTTGAGCTTCTTTGAACTGCGGGTGTGATCCACAAAAGCCACGAGTCGTCACGAGTCGTCACGAGTCGTCAGTCAGCCTAAGGTCTTGCCGTTTTCCAGGATTCGGGTTGGTACCAAGCCGATATGTCTGCAGCTGATCCATTGGTGAAGGGTGTTCATTGGGGCTACAAGCAGGGCTGCAATTTTGCGACGGCAAAATGCGTCGACAACGATGTGCCTGTCTCAAAAGTCTTCTGCAGTGCTGACAATCAAGTAAGCTGCTCATTGGATCGCAAAGCCGTCGTGACGTGTGACGCTTGCCGGCACAGACAGAGTGAACAAACACGCAGTGATGGAGATGCTTGGAATGTCTGAAACAGAGACTTCTCTGTCACTTCCGAACCGTTCGCAGACGCTTCCTTTGTGACCATCGGACAATCTGAGGAGATTGGTTCTGCATATAATTCTTTACCGGCAGTCTATTCCTACACAAGCAGCTTGAGGTTGGGAGGGTCACCAGAAATGGACTACTGTCCGCACTTTGCCATTGGTCTCAGCAATCGTACCTAGCTTTCAATTCGCCAAAATCTGGAAAGCTTTCACTTCATTTTTTTTCAATTGCATATGCCACAATGTGACAATGCGTAACCTGCCACATGACAAAGGTTTGAACACTTCACAAGCAACACTTCCCTGTCACACGGTGGTCTTTTGACAGCTCAGGTATTTGCACCAGCAACGCAAGTCTCACGGTGCCTTTCACGAAGCTCGTAAGAACTGTTTCAGCTGTTTTCGGCTATGGTCCGCTGTATTGGAAGCATGTGACTTCAAAAAAAATGTATACATTTGCAATCATTTGCATATATTTGCATACTTGTGACTTAGGGCATCTGAGGAACGTGAATTTTATGCGCGAAGTCTTCTCCGAGCAAAGCCGGTGCTTCATGAGCACCTTGCACGCCGATGCTCCCGCCATAGGTGGAGGCAGGACGTCGCTGTCACGAAGCATTCCGAACATGACAGGTGTGTTTCCGTCGTCGCACCAGGCGCCTTCGAGGCTCCTTCAGATCAGTTCACAGATGCCAGGCGAAGTCTTTTTGATGCGCAGAGGATCTGAGCAAAGATGCAATGTATCTGTATCGTAAATTGTATGACATTGTACTGATATGTACTGATCATATATATATATATATGTAATTTTTTACTGTAGATTATCTTTGTAGATACATATCATGTGACTAGGGATTACTATATTGTTCCAACCCTGATGGTCACCAGACAGGTTCAGTGAAGTTTTTTTTCAACTTTACTAAGTAGTAGAGGTATTGGAACCATCTCTGCAAATGGAAGGCCTGTATGCTACAATGTCGAGTGTGCAACTGATGGCTCTAGCTACGACTTGAAGGTGGGAATTTGCCAAGTTTTGTTGAGATGTTTTGTTTGCTAGAGGTGGCTAATAGATGTTAATAGACGTTAACAGATGAACAATCCAATGTTTCCCCAAGGACTTTACATACTTTCAAGAATACTGTGCTGACCTGTCAATTTCCAATAAATGGACACAGAATTTGTTTGGTGTGTCTTGCTGAATGTGAATAATGTCATGTGCAAACTTGGCTGAAGCGCCTGAGGTGGAGGATCTTTCAACCGCAAGCGCCCTGATGCTATTGGGGACATGTTTTTTAGAAGGTCAATCCTTGCTACTTGGCGATGTGGCACAACTGAGAAAGTTATAGACCTCCAAAAGTGCTTGAAAGAAAGGTAGTGGATTGAGCTATCATCCGTTGGATTCCGGAAATCGGGCTCGGCTATCGAATCTTTCGATCATGTTGGGAATTCCGTGCAATTTTGGTGTTGGATATGTTCCAAATTGTTCCAATATTCCAAGGACCATGCAGGGTGGAGGCTCGCATTTGTGGATGCGTTGTAATTACGCTGTTTCTATGCGAGGTTTCAGGTCGAACATGTTCCAGACCTGGCTGATGCAACGGAGAATTCTTTCAAGTCCACATGACCTGAACATGACCTGAACATGACATCTAGGACATTTCTAGACATTTCCAGATTTTTTTCCAAGTTCTGAAGAAGTTTTTCGAGATTTTTGAAGAGATTTTGATTTTTTTATTTTGTTTTTATTCCCTTGGGTGCCCCGGTCTTTCTTGTTGTTCATTTGTTCAGCGGGCGGAGACGAGCGGGAGACTTCCACTGTGCCTTGAAGCAGCTTGCTGAAGGGCGCAGATGGCAGGTCATCATTTTATCTCTGGACACCGCGGTTTCCTTAGAATATGGCAATTTGATGACAGGCACTGCTTCATGGGAGACCCTACAGACGCTCTATCTGGATGGACGAGTAGCAGCCACTTTATGTGGCCCGCCGTGTGAAACCTTCAGCGAAGCCAGATTTACGGAGGCCCCCGATGCCGACACCCACTGGCCCAGGCCATTGCGATCAGCAGATCGCCTATTCGGCCTCGAGGGACTCACTATGAAGGAGCTGAAACAGTGCTCCGTCGGCAGCTCATTCTTTCTACAGTGTATCTGGGTGCTTTGTATCCATATTGTGTATGGAGGGTGCTATGTGGCGGAGCACCCGGCCCTGCCATTTGACGTTACAAGGCCCAGTATTTGGTCAAGCCCAATTGTTCAATTGCTTTTACAGCTCCCAGGTTTGCATTTACATCATGTGGCACAGTACCGTTGGGGTGCTGAGGCGGTCAAGCCGACCGGACTTCTGACGTGGGCAACGCCGTTTTTCCCAAGAGACCTGTATGACAAGGCTCTCGACGGCGCGGCTAAACCTACAACAGTAGCCATTGGAACAGATGAACATGGTCGTTTCCGCACATCTCGCCACAAGGAATACCCTGGGCCTGTCTGTACAGCAATTGCCAACACTTTTGCTAGACAGTTTTGTAGGGTTGTTCAGGCTGGTTGGCGCGTTCTACTCCACCAGTTCAGCCTGCCCAGAAAGAGTGGATCTCTTCTGCGGCGCTTGCGAGTGAGATTATCAGGGCCGATGCACAGTGGCTTCCTGATTTTCAAAATCTCTAATTCGACGCATGCCAATGTGCGGCAAGGGAATAGACCCTTTCGAAGCCTGAAATGAAAAAATGAAAAAATGGATGCAGTGCTTGTCGTCGTTATATCGGGACGTTTGGGACGTCAATCGCAGGTGGCTCCGTGAGCTGCGCAGATCCGGCAGAGGTGCAGGGCACAGCTGGACACGAATCGACACAGCGAAACACGAATCATTTGGATCATTTTGGATCTCCATGTGGAGATATTTGGAGACTCGAAAAAAAACCCTCCTGATTTTTGATGATTTTTGATTCAATTTTTCTATTTCGATTCAATTTGCAATTTGGTTTGAGTTCCATTTGAGTTCCATGAGTTCCAAAAAAATCACCATTCCTTCGAGGTGTTCAAACGGGGAGTTTGTTTGAACACTTTTTTGAACACTTTGAAGACTTTGAACAAGGTATGAAATTTGGACATGGCATGACAGAGCCAAACCGACGAAGCTGACAGCCTGTTCTAGGCTGTTCTAGGGTTCTAGGTGCCGCCTCGTTCGCTCAGGTTTGTTCTGATTTGACCCCAAAGCACGTGAGTGCAGGAGAGGGAATCACACCAGGCTCTGGGAAAACATGTTGAGCGCCCAAAATGAGACTGGCGATGCATGATACTCGGTGCTTCAACCAGGTTCAACCAGGTTCAACCAGGTTCAACCAGGTTCAACCGTTACAGATTTGGTGGAAGTGGAAACCAATTTTGTTGCAGGACTGACCACGTCGACCACATCGACTACATCGACTACATCGACCACATCGACCACTTCCACAACAGGTCGGATGCTTTCCTCAGGGGCATTCTCTCGTTTTCTCTGATTTCTTTCTGGACATTTCTGGACATTTCCGGACATTTTCGAAAGGTTTTGTGATGCTTTGCGGTGCTGACACTGCTAGGTGGTTCGAGTAGCACGTCAACGACTTCCACAGGCTCAACCGGCTGAGATGCTTCCAGAGCGTTTGGTGATCCACTGGATCAGTGTTTTGAGAATTTGGCCACTAAACTGGCTACACTTTCTGTTTTGAGAATTTTGAGATCCAGGCTGAGCCAAGTATAGCATTTTGATGTCAATCAATAAACCGCTCGGGACATTTCCACTTCAGTTTCCAGGACAGTGCTCCCTTCGGACTTGAACTTGTGGATCTTGTGCCGAACATCTCAAGCCGATTCAATCTGATAGCCAGGCACAGATGGTTCGACTTCCCAAAGTGCATCATCGACAGGTCCAAGCTCGGTGGAGTTGCGCCGTTGACACGACTCACGACTCTATTCAGTCCAAGACATTCCAAGACCTTTGTTGCAAATTGTAGGAAGATGTAGGAAGATGTACGAAGGAATTTGAAGATACATCATTGACCGATTGACCTTTGCACGGTTTGTTTGCCATGCAACGTACGATTTTGCTTCCAAGCAGTTGAACCCTGCTCTCTTGACGCATCCAGCTTTTACACTGTTCTTTTGAGTAAGGGTAAAACCATAAGTTTCCAAAGGTTTCCTTGTTGTCAGAGAAAATGCTGGGAGAGCAGTTGTAAGAAGACTTTTCCGAATGCTAGCAGACTTCCCAAGACATCACTGGAGGATATAGATAAGGCTTTCATCAGCTCTTACATGCTTTTGCTGTCTTTGTGTGAAAGTGGTGGTACTCAGCCGCACATTTGTCTGTTGTCAGGCAATCCTGGCGACACAACCACCACCACCCTTACAACGCCACTCAGCTTGAATAGCAGAATGCTTGAGCAGAGTTCTTCAGCTGAACAAATTGTTGAGAAACAAGAGTTCTTGAGCACCACGGTCTGCTGGGCGGGAGCAATGAAACCCACAAGGGGATTTCTGCCTCACCGCCATTAGACTCTACTGGTACATTCACTGACCAACTTAGTTTCGCGCAATCGGAAAGAGGACTCCACTGAGTGAAAAGCACATTCCGTGACAGACCTTTCACTACAGTTTGGAAGTCCCCAGGTAGGCCCCAGCATTCCCCAACTAGAATATTTAGAAGGCTACAACACATATCAGGGCCACGCAACTGGAGGGTTCCGTCCATGGTCCCCGAAGACCTTGGGCCATCGCTAGGGCATAGCAAAAGTATGCAAAAGTGCCTTTTGTATCTTTTTGTTTCTTTTGACACGAAACAAGGTAAAGCAAGATAAAACATGATAAAACATGATAAAACATGATAAAACATGATAAAACACTATCTAATAAATAAATAAATATATATATTATAAATATGATATACAAGACACGGATTCATGTCGCAAGATCTGCCAAGGTCAGTGACGCTCGATGAAATAGTTCGGAACTCAGGGCAAGATTGGCCAAGTTCCCAAAACCTGATGCAATGAAACACAGACCCACAAAAAGTTGACTAATGCGACATACTAATGCGACATTACATGATATTAATATGATATTACACCTATGAGAGGATGACTTGAAGAGGTTGCCACAAAGTACAACATGATCAACATAATCAACATGCATCTAAGATCATCTAAGTCTTTCTTTTGTATCCCAGACCACTCATCAACCTTTTGTATCCCAGAATATCCCAGATGGTTTTCCGCTGAGGAGTCAATAGGTTGGGCAAAGCAAAGCGCGTGCTTTCTGACGGAGCTGAACCTCATTGCATTTTTGCTTCCTTTGACTTGGAGCTGAATCTGAAGTGCCCGGGGCACTTCGGGCACTTCCCATTCTGCTCGTGTCAGTGGCTGTCAGCTTATGCTTTCAATGCCACAATCAAATGTATTTTGAAGTTTTGTATTTTCGAAAGTTGTCAGTAGACGAGGTGGTGATCTTTGACTCTCGGTTGTTAGGTTAAGTTATCCGTGTTACTGGGTCGTACCTGTTGTACACCTGTCTATGAAATATTTGTTTTGTTTGGCTTTCTGCACCTTTTTGTTTTTGCAATGCAAGCGCAAGCACCAAGTGCTCCTGCTTCGCATAGCGCCGGGCTGTCTCCAAAGGAGACCCTGTCGCGGGAAGTGGCAAAGGCATCGAAAAATCATTGGAGAAAGGATGGGAAAAGGATAGGAAAAGGATGGGAAAAGGAGAGATCTTTCAAGGAATCTGATGAAACCACCTGCATGCAGAGGAAAGATTTGGAAGCCTTCCCCGAGAATCATTTGAAAGTTTGTTCTTGTTTCTATCATTCTTAATTCTTATCATTTCTCATCAGTGTTTCCGATTCGAATCGTTGTCTATATTTTCCATGTTGCTTTTCAAGTCTACTGAGTCTACTTTCTCAACATGTTCATGGCACTCCTTGAAGATCTCCTCGGCGATCAGGTCGGCAGATCTCTCAAGGTGCAGATATTTTGGGCATTTTTTGGGCAATTTCTACATCCCCAAAAATGAAAAAAATCAAAAGGTCCTGCAGGTCCTGGTCCACTGGAGTCACTGGACACTCTTGGAGATCTTGGAGCGATGAGATTCAGCAATTGGGGCTAGATCTTTCAGGAACCCGCCCTGGCAATCCCTGGCACCCTACCACTTTCCGAAATGCAACACATGCAACACATGCAACTACCTACGGCGTACCTACGGTATTGCCCCTTCAGACACATTCTGCATTGAAATCAATGTTTTTCAATGTGATTTTGTAAGCGTGTTGTGAGTCGTGTCTTGAAAGATACAAAATCAATACACTGATTCTACACGCACCCCAAGGCCCCACACTTTGCCTATTCTTTGGTGTCTTTGCAGATCTTTGCCAGAGCCAGGTTTGGGCACCAGGAGAATCAACGAGTCTGATGCTAAGACAAGTTTTTCGGACTCTCAGGTTGGATGCATTGCCCATAGATATATCATAGATATATCATGATACGTGATGATTATGTACTCTATAAGTTATGCGGATTTTCCCATGAATGATAAAGCTGCAGTGCCGCGAAGTCCTTGGAATATGTTCCATTCTGAGAGATGCTGATTGCGTCTTGTGCGAACAGAAAGGAGAAAATAAGGCAACAGTCGGCAACAGGTTGTGCTGCGCCAACGCTGTGATTTTCGTTCCATTCCTCCTAGACGTGCTAACTCCGTGTTAACCGAACCTTTCTGCCGTCCAAATGAGCTCTCAGATGGTGTCGACACCGAACTCTGCGGCGCTCAATGAGGTAGGAATGGGACAAACAGAAAAAACATGAAAAGACCAGCAAGACCCGTACGATTCAATTCTGACCGGTCTCTCAACATTTACATTCGATGCCTTCATGACCTCGTATGAATCGTATGAACCATATGGATTCCATATGGTATCAGATTTGGAGATTTGGTATCATTCGGATTCATTCGCTATCAAAGTCTCACGCTGTCGGATCTTGTCGGGCTTGGTGCCAGAGAATTGAGTCAGGTGCTGCGTCAAATGCACGAAGAGAAGTCTCGCCACCAGGCCAGAGCCCAAGGAAGAGGCTCAGATTGCACCACATAAGAACAGGGGTCTGGAGGGAGGTTGGCGGTGCTGGCAGTGCTTGACATGCCTCGGTTCAACCGAACCTCGGTTCAACCGAGGTTGAGATGGAGAAATTGAAAGTTGAAGTCAAGTCTCAGCAGGCAAGGCTATGATGTGCCATGGCTAAGCAGACCCTATAAACCGCGATTTTGCTTGGCAAATTCCCACATCCCAAAACAATCATGGTCCAACCTGGACACATCTGGACATTCTGTTTCACTGTTGATTCTTTTCGCATTCCAACTGCTTGAATAAACATGAATTGAATGGACTATGGAGATGTTGTTAGATGGCATTGGCTGTGTTCTCAACTAAGCTAAGAGTAGCAGGTCTGGGTTTAACCGTTTAGCCACGCTTAGCAAAGTCCAATAGGGATTGGGGGCTGGACGATTTCGCATTCCGATGGATCTTGAGCTGGAGCTGCGACAGAACAATATTTGTTTTTATCGTTTTGGTTTCGGAACCTCGCGAATTGTGCGAAGATTTCACTTTCGAATTGGTTGGGATCTTTTTTTTTTTGATTTTTGGTTTGCGATGGAGCAAAGATCTTTACGGAACAGCCTTTGTTCTACCCTAGGGCAGGGGTCGTGAGTGTAGAGAAAAGCTCAGAACACAAAGCAGAATCTCAGCCTTACAGCTGCGCCATGGGCGAAGAGCGAGAGCGTTCCTTTCAGCTTCATGAGGATTCCGAGAGAGAAAACATTCCAAAACTGCCGGTTGTCAAATGTTGTCAAATGTTGTCAAATGTTGTCAAATGTTGTCAATGTATGTCGTATTTTCAGGCCAATTATCATTGTTCGATCTTGTTAATTCTAGGCATAGCAGGTTGCAGCACTGCAGAACTGCCGATTGCCATAGGATTCAGCTGTGCCATGTGCCAGGAGCCTCCGGTACGCCTGCAGCTTCGGGAGCATCAAACTGCGTCTGCTGGAGGTTTTCTGCCTGGAACCAAAAGTCGCAGCCTCTTTGGAGAGAGTCCCGCCACTTGGCACCACGATTTCTCCACGAATTCTTCACGAATTCTTGAGGAGTTTCTGATTTTTGGCAGGTTTCAGAGTTTCAGATGCAAGTCACTTTCAGTCCATGCGAAACCGGACCTTTCTGTTTGGAGAGTTCTTAAGGTGCCAGATCGTGCTCTGCCGCCGCTTCAGGGCAATTTAGGCAGGTACCCATGGCTCCATGAAAGTTCTCTAAGTTCTCTGTCTTGTAATTTACTTGTAATTCTAATCACACAGCTGACATATCTTATCAATAGCTTATCAATAGCTTATCATAGCTTCCAGGTCAGAACTTCTCAGAACAGCTTTCATTTTCATTCATTTTCATTCATCTTCATTCATTTTCAGCCTTGTGGTACACTTGTAGTGCTGGTCTATGTGTTCTTGTAACGCCACGGTGCAGGAGATCAGTTGAAGTCTCAGCTTGTTGAGCTGGGAAACTTCGTTGGCTCCTTGCAACTTCGGGCAGAAAACCGTTCCTCTGAAGGTTCCGGAAACGTGAAAAACATGGAAAAACCTGAAAAAACACATGAAATAACTGGAAAGCTGAGATCCAAGCATTCGGGAAACAGTGCCTCTTGCCTGAGTCGAGATGTCAACATTGCGCAGAATTCATCATGGCCACGGTTTTTATGAAGACTGCACGTCACACCTTTTGCAGCACCCAACTGTTGCAGGTGACAGTCGTGGGACTCAAAATGAGCCAGTGCAGCTTGGGGCAATTCTTTAGAGAAAATGCGATGCATGTTATTAAACTACCAAGAATACAGAGACTCTTAGGAACTTCCAGATCTCAAATGTGAAATCTTCTTGTTGATCATCTGACAATATCTGACAAATATGTTACTGACAAACAAACATGTAACATGTATGTTCTTCCATGTTCTACCGTTGCGCAGTTGGAGTCACTCCGAGTGTTTGCAGTGGGCCTTGCAGAGGTCGGAGACGGCTGAAACTGCAGCGGCCGGCTACCCGAACTCTGTGAACCATCAGGACTCAGCATCTCAGCGACATCCGCAGTGACTGAACAACGATAACAACGATCTCATCGCTGGACTGCACGGATGATCGTGTGATCACAGATCAGGCAAGAAGATGAGAAGATGAGAAGATGAGAAGATGAGAAGATGAGAAGATGAGATTGATAAGAGTTGAGATAGTTGAGAAAACTTTGTACAACGCTCGATGAAACTCAGGAGGATGCAGAAGCTATGCATCCTGCGAGTCCAAGCAGCTATCAGAGCCCGTCATCTGTAGGCATGGTTTCTCTGTGGTTCGATGAATTGATGATCAATTTCAATGATCAATCATTCATAGAATTGGATTATGGGAAAATTTACAGTCCTATATTTGATGGTAAAAACCATGATTTCCGGTTAAGATTTTCCCTTAAACCAATCCAGTGAATCATTGAGTCAATCATTGAGTCGTTAGGTGCCACGGAGGTGGAGGTCTTGCGATTGCAGACCGCTGCCCTGGCACAATCCCTGGCAGGCGAGTCACCGGGTCACCGGGTCACCGGGACACCCAAGGTGTCACTTCAGAAAGTTTCAACATGTTTGAACAAAGTTCAAATACGTTCAAGTCTGGTAATACATGGTAATACCATCTGTAATACCATATATATATATCCAATTATATCCATATATCGTATATGATCGTACATGTATATAACAATATCATACATGAGCGACCTTTCATGATATTTCATCTTATCTTCCGCGCTTTTTGTTTTGTCTCTTTATTTTTCGTCAGGGAAATGTCATGGGTCACAAGCCACTCGGCATCGTCGCCAGGACTTGGCGCCTGTGTGGTGAACTGGTCCTCTTTTTTGACGCCGCAAAGGCGACAGCAGCTGAAGACCACCGTGCTTCGCTATGCTGAGCCTTGCGAGCACCTGAGTCCCGAGCTGCAGGATGGGCCGTGGATCGTGTCTCCGTGTCTCGTGGATTCCTCACCATCCTGGACCATCCTGGACCATCCTGGACCATCCTTTCCTCAAAATTCTGTAAATTGAGGGCGAATTCACCAACCGAGCTGTGGCAAAGGGATCAACAGAATCAACAGCACACTGTAACGAAACCATCATTGCGAATTTGCTCCTTTGATGTCCTATGACAATCTATGACAATCTATGACATCCTCAGGATTTCCTGTGATGGCAGTGTTTTTGGATTTGTTTTGGAGGAGCTGTGCAAAGATTTGAATTCTATGGACTTCGAAGGGAGCTCTAAGGTGGGCAGACGGTGAACATGTTTCAGCTATTTTCAGCTTCTCTCCCCACTCGATCCTTCCACCTTTCTGTTTCTATGAATGCACCGCAATGCCATGCCAAATGCCAATGCCATGCTGCAGAACGATCCCTTTACATATTCCAAGTGAGATGTTGAACAAGATTGTCAAATTATATCAAATTAATTCAAATTATATATATATAATATATATATATAATTTGATATAATTTGTAAATATCTCTAAGTGAAAAAACTGTTTTTATTCATTTTTTGGTGAAATCAGCGAAATCAGAGCCGCTTAAATTGCTGTGACTTTTTCCACGAGGGCGAGCCCCTGACTCCACTCACCGTTGGAGCGCTGCGTGAAATGCTGCAGCCCCGACCGGCAACTTGGACAAGCCATGACAAGTCAAGAGCCATGGATAACCATGGATAGCCATGGATAGCCATGGATAGCCATGGATAGCCATGGGGCAATGGTGATACTGTGGGTCAGATTTTTCGTTTTTTGAAATGGGATTGACAAAATTGCTTATTTTAGATTCTAGCTGTTTTTAGTATCCTTTAGTATCAATCCGTCCATATTTTTGTGGTCAGCAATCTTGGTAGACTTTGTCAATTTAGTGTGTTATTGTTACTGTTACTGTTACAGCTCAGCTACGTCCAATATCGGCAGATCATGAGAGGGTCTTGGGACAGTCGGGACTTCTGAGATCAGTCCGTTCGGGGCGAATAAAGGCCCAAATGGAAGCAGTGAATGCACGGAAGTCAAACGGGCCAAGAATTCAACCTGCCATGATGTTAGCAGCATTTGTTGACACGTTTTTGAATCGCCAATTTGGGGCCCCCTGGGAGTAGTTGGGAAATTACTTCGCTTGTTGGCTGCGTCTCAGGATGGCCATCGGAGAGTTCAGTTGCTTGGTCCGGGAAGAACATTTCGTGTAAAGTGCGTTTTTCACACAGTCTTTGACGTCCACCATCCTTGACCATCCTTGACCATCCTTGACCATCCTTGACCTGTGATTTTGTATCAGAGATACCATGGAATGCCATGAAACTGACTGGTCGCAGTCAAACTTTTTGATTCACCATTTGATTCACCATTTGCTTTTTGATTCATCATTTGATATCATTTGACTATTTCTATCATTTCTCATCTGAGGCCTTCCATCCCTGTACATAGCGGACGGGATCCGTCCCCTCGGACGCCGCGGGAGCGAATCGTCTTTTGAGTCCAAAAAGGACAATGGAGCGCCTGGAGCGCTGGTCCGACTTGTTCGGTGGATGAATCGAAGTACTCAGACAGCATTCACAAGATAGAAATGAAAAGATCCAGAAAAAATCAAGAAAAGATCACGCAATAAACTAAGGGATTGATGTTTAATTAATGGAGGAAAGCGCCAGGTTGAAGGCATTGCGAAGGCATCCCATTTTCACATTCCAACAGAGATGCGCCATTCGCCCCGCTTAGACTCCGCTTAGTCTGGTGCGTTTGGACCTCTGACCATTCTGGGAACTCAAGATTTAGTGATATGGTCATGAAATGTCACGGCATATTCTCAAGAGGTGGGTCCTTTGTCATTTTAACACACGTATTTTAAGGGCATTTAATATTTCAAATGCATCGCGTTGCATCGTCCAGGGCCTGATGGGGGAGATCGCACAAGTCTTGCTCGGCGGTGTGCTAGAGCAGGCGAGGTTGATGACTGCTGACATTGGCAAACCATGACGGATAGAGACTGAGCACTCACTAGTATTGATTAGTCAATTGAGCTTCATCACAGCATCAGCACGAGACACTGAGAGTTCTCAGGTAGGTTTTTGGGTTTTAACATGACTGTCCTACGTTGGCATCTTGAGAGACAAACCGATTTCATCAGGCCGTAGCCCGTTGCCGCCATAAGCCCAGTTTCTTTGAACGTTGGGTGGATATTGTGGGTGCTCTGATGTGCTCTGTGTTGCGATCCCGGTTATGTGGTTAATAAGTTCTTGTGCCAAAACTGTTCTGTTCGTAGTGATCGTAGTGCTTTTTCCTCTGTCAGGATTTGCTGCTGACATAGTCCGTCAGAATGTGGTAGGGAAGGAATTATATGAGACAAACTCGAACGTTGGTGTTAGTCTGGGACCCGATTCTCCAAGAGCAGTAGCAAAATGTGATGCAAAACTGTAAGCTTCAGTGTGACGGGCTTGAGAATCTGGAGCCTCTGAATCCGGTCGAAATTTCCAAATATATCTGTGCCATTCTGTGCCATTCTGAGTCTGTGTCACCAAGGTGAGGACTTGGACAAGCAAAAGGAACAAACGGTCCACTTCTCAAGTCCACTCTTGTGCAGCGCACACAAACGGATCAAACGGTCCACTTGTCATGGCTTGTCTTGATCTGTCTTGATCTTTCTTGATCTGTCTTGATCTGTCTTGATCTGTTCATAGCTGCGCAGCTGCGCTGTTCTAAACTCAGGAATTGCAGGCGTCAGCTCTTCGTGAATGTCTGATCGAGATGCAAGATCACAAGGCCTGGCACGGCGGCCGCTGAGCTTTTTTGGTGTGGATCTGCAAGATCTGCAAGATCTGCCGTGCAGTTGACATAGACTTTGACTTGATCTGACTTTGACCGAGGCACAAGTGCAAGCACAGAGCATGGAGATAAAGATGTTGTCTCAGCAGATGGAAGACATGCCGGGTGGCACAGAAGCGACGCAGCCGCTGACGCTCCTTTTCAGCTCTGTTACGAAAGCCAGCTAGCTGGCTAGTTGCTGTTTGCGAACGAAGTGAGAATAGGGGGTGTGGGGGGGGGTGGTTGCCGAAAGGGAACGAAATCTCGCCGTGCCCCTGTGTTGAGCGCGAGAAA
>Ga0126342_10000747_pt1 | contig 39375 bp, 36 predicted proteins | sample Cyp1metagenome_FD_92528 | JGI IMG/M metagenome (GOLD analysis project Ga0126342, IMG submission 92528) | Coral microbial communities from Lord Howe Island, Old Settlement Bay, Australia - Cyphastrea 1 metagenome | ecosystem: Host-associated > Invertebrates > Cnidaria > Coral ...
ATTGGTGTTGGTGTTGATGGTGTTGTTGGTGTTGTTGGTGTTGTTGGTGTTGTTGGTGTTGTTGGTGTTGTTGGTGTTGTTGGTGTTGTTGGTGTTGTTGGTGTTGTTGGTGTTGTTGGTGTTGTTGTTGCTCCTGCTGCTGCTGGTTGTTTTGGTGGCGACGATTGATGCCGCTGTCAAACATGGCCAGCCATGACCAAAGCATCCTGTCAGCCATTCAGCACATCGTACTCAAAGTAGTTTTTGACTGGCAATGCGGATAACTTACGGGCGCGGCTCAAAAAAGAAGACGCCATTCAAGTTTTTTTTAAACGTTGATAACCAATTTCCCATAAACTACTTTGTTCATGTCAATCAATTGATGCAACCAACGTTACTGGCCAACCACTTCGGATCCATTTGGTCGGCAGGCGAGCAGTCCTCACCGGCACAACTCAGGGAGGTACGGAGAAAGCACGGCAGCCCAAAGGGGGAGGTAAGGGCGATGAAATGAACTCCCAAATCCCGTGGTTGAAACTTGAAACAGTAATTTTCCTACATTTTCCCTATCAAAATGGCCACACATATTTAAGCAACCCACATTTTTGGCAAAAACCATGTATGTGGTAGAGACAAATTGGCAATTGGAGCTGCAGTTAGAGCAACAGAACAGCGCATGAATGGAACCGTTGTAGACAAGTTGTAGGCATTAGTGCAACTGCAAAGACAGACTGGAAGTATGCTTCCAATGTTGAGCAGTGACGTTTCTTCATGACATCGTTGACCAGTCAACAGATTCATGGTGATTCCACTTGATAGTTGTGATATGTTGTGATGACGCGGGTAGCCCAATAGGCCAAAAACTAGTCACATCAAATTGGGTTGAATTCCTGAACCAGATACCACCAGAAACATCCAGAAACCATCAGAAACTGTAGGAAAACATCAGAAATCATGAGAGACCACCGAAACCATGAGAAATCATCAAAAATAAACAAAAATGATCAACAGTCACCAGAAATCATCAAACATCAACAATATATATAATAATCAACAATCACTAGAATTCATCAAAAATCACCAGAAATCATAGGAAACCATTATGGACCCATACAATCCACTGGCCAATCACCAGAGACCTGCCCAGGGCAAGCTCTCCCAGTCCTTGCTCTTCGAGGTGCTCTGAAAATCATCGAACTAAATTTCAGAATCATTAAGGGATATGACCATGGTAATAACAACCATAAGTAAGTATCCATAACTTGGGATGCAATCCCTACAAGTAGATATAAATTGTTTGTTTTTTCCAGCCATGCTTGACTACCGGAGGCTAGCTTTTTCGTGTTTCTTCACTTTAAATTTAAATACAATGATTGTGGAGGTCTATCTGTGCAAGACGAACTCCGAGTCCCTCATTTCGACCTCGTCGGATGAAAGGAGTGCCACTACTTCATGATATGTTTCAAATCCATTTGAGCAAGCCTTTCCAGGTAAGCATTCAAGCCTCCGCAGACACATATTACGTGGTAGGTGATGTAGGTGAGCATCTGGGTAGAACGCCCCGCTCCTGCCCCTTGCTTGATATGATTCCCAGACCAACAGACTTGGACCATTGATCAAGAAATTGCCAAGATACTTTGGTGTAGATGGGGTCAACATTCAAAGATTCAAACCGTTTCAAACCAAAACGTTGGCCGTTCCCACTTCAGCAACTTCAGCCAACGTCACCATGCCAAGTCCCAGGACCAGATCGTCGCATGGGCCGCTCACCCTCTCCCCGTCGCCGCGACAGCCGCGCACCGCCCCGCCGCCCGACGCCGCGCCGTTCGCGGGGCGACAGCCGGCGCCCGCGGCGCAGCCCGCGGCGCAGCCCGCGGCGGAGTCCGCGCCGCAGCCTGCGGCGCAGCCCGCGGCGCAGTCGCTCGCGGCGCAGCCGGGAACGTTCCAACCGACGCAGGTCATGATGGCAGCTGGTGATGGCAGTGATTCCACTGAGTTCGGAGGATTCTGGAGGTGGTGAACGCGCCGCAGCCGAATCATGATTTAGATTGTAGATAGCGATAGAATGATAGTATGGCCTGCTGGACAAAAGAATTGCAGCTCTATTGATTCTGTGATTTGACTGGACCAAAGAGAAGAGGGATCCTCACTTAAAGACTTAGGCTCACTTTCCTGAGTAAGCTGGCCAAGCACGAAGAGTTCATGGGCAAAAGCAGCATGACTACAGCCAACTGCTGGGCCCAATGAGAGTCACATCGGGATAGAATGAAACATTGATCCAATTTAGCCAAGACTCGAATTTGATCGTTCGATATCGCGTTGATGGTTGAATTGGGAGAAGCCAATGACTCTGGCTACTGTAATCAGTTGAAACTGCAGACAGGCCTGTTTCCAAGATGTGCAATTGGAATGACGTGCAAAACCGTGGACATCTCTCGAGAAACAGAGACACAATTTCCAGAGGAGTTCCAAATCATCCATTTTCATAGGATTTTCCATTACTGTATACATAAACCATCCATTTGGGGGATCTCCCATTTTAGGAACCCCCCAAATGGAGTCTCCATCGATGTCCGCATCCGCAACCGTTTCTACCAGATCAGCGGGTGTTTTGAAGGGCCCCGATGCAGTTTGCTAATGCCAGGCAAGGAAAGGGGGCAGGATGATCGAAAGAGCAGTTCTGGCTGCCATCAATTCCGTGAAATATAATTAATGTTGGTAAAACAATGTCATACACCACCCATTTGGGAATGGTTTATACCACCTATGGTGATTTTGGGGATGATTTATTATTGTTTTACCCACATTATTCAAATTCACTCAATCTAATGTACTGTACTCGTTTGCGACACTTCCTAGCCCACCTGGGGAAAACTGCATTCTCACGTTTGCAAGCGTCTTGCAAACGTGAGATACAGACGTATGTGTATTTAATTCTACATTTGTTAATGTAATGAGAATGATAATAATAATAACAATAATCACAATAGTAATAATAAAACATACCAATAATAACGATAGTAACAATAGTAGTAATAAGAATAACACTACTACTACTACTACTACTAATAATAATAATAATAATAGGTCCATCTCAAGACAGCATTGTCAGATATTGTGAGCATGAACCGCATGGGCCACCATTTCGACCTCAATTCCATCCGGAGTTGGGTCCATTCTGTTGGTCTCAATTCCGGAGCATTAAACGAATCCTTCGGCCAGGCACATTCATATGTCTGTATCCACTGCCTGCGGTACGGAACCCGGGCAGAGATCTGACGGCACAAAACGCCTCTATGGTTTCATCCTCTGAGGTTTCCTCCTATCGTCGGGGCCCGATTCTACTGGACAGATGGAGGAAATTTTGGAACAATTGACTCTCTTTAGACACCGAAGTAATTCAGTAATCTCAGGAGTTTTTTTTTCTGGAGTTTGGTATTTTTTTTTTCGGTGTTTTTTGGGCAGATTTAATGCTGACAGTGGGAGACTCTCTTTTGAGGTGGATTCTGCCAGAAGTTTATGCTCTTGAAGTCCATGAGGGTCACCAGGTGGGCAGAAATTTCTACGCCTTGGAAACCATAGAAGACCTGTAGTAAAGATTTACAATTCCAATCCATTGTCCATTTCATACTACTTGAATCTACTTAATAATAAATCTTAATACCATGTCGTAACATTCACACCATCTCTTTCCACTTCCAAATGTGTTTGGGATCTAGGGTCCTTCCCCCACCAAAAGCAAGGCTAACTCCACCCCAAGGTCTCACACTTGGGAACTCATGGAAGGTCATCACCGATTACACTATGTGGAGTATGCTACAATCCACTAGCAAATGGCATATCGCAACTATAGCAACCCCAAAATCGGGTTTTGGCAAGTCCATGGCACCGCGATTTTTCCGCCGGATTTTACGATATTTCAATTGTCTATCTCTTTGGGGTTGGCAAAAAACCAGCTTCCCTTGGGGATGGCGCCAGGCCCAACACATCTTGAGCCTGTCACGACGTCAGAAGGAGAAGTCGCGACGTGGAGGAAGTACCAAGGGAGGAAGCCTTTCAGTGCTGCACTCAGTGCTGGACATGGAGGTTTTGTGCTGGGAAAAATCATGGAACTATAGCTGGGGGAATTTCCAGCTATATAGCCGTGTGTGCTTACCAGAGGGGATGGTAAATATATCGGACATATCAGAATCTATGGGGATACAATATGATACAATGGGATTTTAATCATCAATACTGGAATTACATGGGGATAACAATGGGTATGGATCAACACATATTTGTTTCATAAATTTGTGGAGAATGAACATCCATCAACAACTGCTATTTTGGGGTGAACATAATGATAACAGGCTTTTGACCCATACTCAACTATTGGACATCAAGCATCATCGAATTTGATGATCTTCCTTCTTTAAACTGAATCTCCGTGAAACATTCATCACCTAGTTCATGATTGGCACTTGGGGTGGTATACACCACTCTTTTTTCCAAACAAAAATTGGTGGTTTAGCTCATTCCTCAAAGCATGATCAGGGGTCCAACAGGGTCCATATAGTTACCAAAATGATGAAAATTAGTGGTTATGTAATGAATTCTGTACTGTCAGTGTATGGATTATGTCAGTGTAAATACATGGTTTATACAGCCTCAATGGCGATGATCTATGGAGGAATAAAAAAAAAACTTCTGCAACTGCGACGATCTCCGAATTGGGAAGTTTAACAGGAAACTCATGGAATCCCCAGGATTGGAATGGCAAAAATATTAACAATCCGGATTTCCTGCAGATGTTCCAGTTGAATCAGTTGACCAGGCCCAGAGACCTGACATTGGCCAAGGTGGAGATCGACCCACATGGAGCGCACCAAATGCTAACTCCGTTGGAGGAGTGCTGTGGGTTGAACCTGTTGGATCACTGCTTCGACTTTCGTGAAGATGGCTGATTTGGTCATCAAAAGCGAGGACATGTCTTCGGAATACACCGGCTTGGTCGGAGCTTGGGACTTAACTCAATACGTTGTTCTGGTTTGAAACAGGCAGAGTGTTTACCACCTGAGTGTGTTTCGTCAACCCAAGGATTTCCTAAGGCTGAGCTACTGTTTCCCTGCAAGGAGGCAAGTAGGAGGCAATACAAAAGCAAAAGGATTTGTGTGGGTAGTGTCACGGTAGTGTCGCAAAGAATCGTTCTAAGGTTGGAACAAGTGCTTCGGGCGGCCCTCAGTTTGAGGCCTGCGGCCTGCAACGGCCTGCAGCGGCCTGCATGGATGAAGTTTCCCAATGCCTTCAGAGTCGGCAGGCGCGAGTCGTCTTTGACACTGGCAGCACAAACCTTTGGATGGCCTCCGTTCTCTGCAAGGCGGATCGGAAATGAGTTCCTGAGCAAACAGCTTGCGGAGTCGATTGAAACACCCACAACAGTAGATATAAGATGATATAAGCAGAGGTTGTATCTATCTATCTATATCTATCTGTCTATACCTATCTATATCTATTTGTATCTATCTATCTAATCGAATCCTAATCTAATCTTATCTTACCTACCTATCTACCTATCTACCTATCTACCTATCTACCTATCTACCTATCTATCTATCCATCTACCTATCTATCTATCTATCTTACTTATCTATCTATCTTACTTATCTATCTATCTATCTATCTATCTATCTATTTTTCTTTCTTTCTTTCTATCTATACAGATGATAGAGGTTTGAGATGAAATTGGAATTTACAAGCTTTCGCGGTCAAATTCAACAGCTCGCATGATGTCGCATTTTTAATGGCGCGGTGTTGGACAAACGCATCTAATCCCACAGGCATATCCGTGCGACGAGCAACACACTTCCTATGACCCTGCGAGTTCCATCACATCGGAGCTTGGGGCTGGGGGCACGAGTCTGGCAGGGCTGCATTTTCCTTGGTAGATTTGGTTATGGCTGAAACATGACATCCCTACCACTGGAATCGCAGAGGCAATTTTTTGTAAAAACCGTCCAACTTTTCTGCGTCAACGGCGTAAATGATTCGGAGCACTCACGACATCATGCAAGGTGAATCAGGCACCAGGACAATTGCTTTCATCTTGGAAGGAAGAGTACTTGGAGGGTAGCAGTCGAGATATCGACATCATGCTGGAACCTGAGAGATGTCTATAGGAGGACATGCCGAACAAGGCACCAGTGGAAGGGAGGTCAGTACCAGGCTATTCTCAATCTATTTGTGCAAGGATGACACAAGATTCTTGGGAGACATTGCACACTTCTCAAATGGTTCATAATTTCCTCCCCAAATGTGCCGAACAAGCTTGACCATGCCAGTCTCAGCGCGCATGCCGTTCCAGTTTGTGACATGAGGTTTGGTACTGGAGAGTTGAAAGGCTGCAGCATGCTGCGGCTAGATCCATAATTGATCCGTCATAATGGGGTACTGGTACTCGGTATACCCCCCAAAATTGCCATTGCAAGATAGGGCATATTGCGATGAAGCAGTATTTTCAGACGAACCCACATATTACTCCCAGTGAAAACGATGTTAAAACATCTGCAAATCGAATCACCATGGTATTCAGAGCATGTGCAGGGTACGTTAAAAGCACTTGCGCTAAAGACGAGTTTGCATGATTTCAAGATGCCTTTTGAAGGCATCAAAGCACAATGGAATGACTTCACTTTATTGCTTTGAGATCTTTGAGGACGTTGAGCCAGCACAAATCTTGTTGCCGCCCATTTCGTATCAAGGCTCTGAGAGCAGGTGCTTAGAATTTTATCGGCCCCTTCACTCTTCGAACCTTCGCAGCCAAATCCACCGTTTGAGCTCCACAAAGCTAGGGAGAGTTTGCGCCAAAAGTCTATGCGCAAAAGAATATACAGATGCCTCATAGTGTACATGTATCTTAAGCTATCCAAGTTCATGATATATCCTCAGCCCATGGCCTACTCACAATTAAACACATATGTTTGCAACGTTGGTGTGTCTCGTGCCGCCATGGCAACAGCGGGCCGGGAGGAGCGCTATGCGCAAGGAGTGGCCGAGTTGATGGGTTGTGACCTGGTGGAACTGGTGGAACTGGTGGAACTGGTGGAGCTTGGAAGTTCACCAGCGCGACATGTCAGCGCGACATTTCAGTGGTTTCCAAATGACCCAGTCACATTATCAATGGATTGGTTTTCACGGGAAAATTTACAGGAATCCCCCATATTGAATGGGAAAATCTATGGTTTCCGGTTAAGATTTTCCCTTAAACCAATCCATTGACATTATGAGAATATCTCTGGATTAGGTGGCTTCGAAGTTGAGGTCCCAGAGAGCCCAAGCCAAATCCCCCCTCCCTTTAACGCCATTGCTGAAACTCCAACCATTCCAATTTCTTCGGAGGAAAAAACCTAATTTTGCAATATTTTGCAGGGATCAACAGTTATACTTTGAGAAAACAAACAACATTCCCCTCGTAAATTTACGCCATGTCTTCACACAATTCCAAGGCTTGGATGAGCAGGTCCTTCAGAAGCCACGCATCTGTTGGACCTTCGAAACTCTCCAAGCACACCTGGCCCAAGAGCGCCGACGCAAGGTGCATGCCGATGAGTGGATGAGATGCCGATGTTGGGAGGTGCCCCCCCCAAAATGAGGGGGATATCCTAATCATTCATGAGCTTTCCCGCCTGAGAATAGATATGAATATATTATGTATATACATGCAATATATATGAATACTTATATATTATATTATATGAATAGATTATATTGTAATATATATAGGGGGTCACAGATTGATGGCCCCGGTAAAAGTTGATTCGTATGCCATCAATACGGAAAAAACAACTCCCAAAACGAAACGTTTTTATGCGATTCTGCTATTCCTATTGGGGCAGGCACGCTAAGATGGCAAAACAGGGGCCACCCACCTATTCGTATGCCATCAAAAAAAATTGACATTCGCTCCAAATGCCATCTTATCTGGCGCAGTGAAGATGCCATCTATTCGTGATCCGGTATATATTATACATAAACATATAATCACCTACCTTAGATCGTTTTGATGGATTTGGTCCCAAAGCCCGGAGATTTCTGAAACATTCTCCAGTCAAGCACGGCCCTGGAACGCAGTCCGAGCTCGTCCTCTCGCGACGCGTGGAGTCTTTGCGGGCCGTCTCCCAGGCCCAGTGCAATGGTAGTTGGCACCACATGGTAGTTGGCCAATTTTCGAATTTCCATCTGCAAAAAAATATGACACATTATGACACCTTTTACCAAGCCAAGCATCCAATTCTCCAAATCCATCCCATTTCCTGCTATGAAGGCTGATCAAGTCCCCTTAGACTCCATTTTTCTCAGGCGCAGGCCTCCCTTGGCCGCTTCTTGGATCGGCGCACCAGCAGCGTCCAGGATGCCTCCTGTGCCGCCTCTGATGCGCAGGGACGCTTGAACCGCTTGCAGGAACAGAGTCGAACGGTGCCCTGGCTGTGGGGCAGTGTTGGGCCCGTTCAAACCCAGACTTTCAAATGAGGGTATCAAACTTAGGGCCACCCCGATGAGGATTCGCATGGGGTATACTGGTATACTATATGGCCATGGCTAAATACAAGTTCAATGAGCTTGTGAGACCTGGTTGTAAGTTTTTCGGGGCCCGTTTTTTTGTAGCCGGGTTCAGTCAATTGGATCAATTGAATACAGAAGATTGGTGGGTTTGTCTGAAATCAGGGCACCCCAGCATCCAATGACCAAAACTAAGGGGTTATACCTCTGCAGTTTTGGACAAACCCAGCTATCGTGTCATATGATGTTGATATATAGTATAGACAATATAGACAGATAAGTGTATATACACTATAAATAATATATATACACTATAAATAATATATATATACTCACTATAAATAATATATATACATATATATATATATATATATAATATATATATATGACATATTTATCTACATGTCATATATCCAATCCCCATGGTTATACCATTTGTTACTGCCTATCTCCCCATGACTTCGAAGCACCTGGCGCAGGTGCGGGTGAACGCCTTGAAACGTGCACAAGCGCAGGTGGCCGATGCAGAACAGCGAGCTCTGCAGGAAGAAATGCTGGGAGATGGCCAGACAAAATGGATGTTTTGAATGGGAAATTTGGTAGATTTATGGTAAACATATGGTAAACCATGATAAATAAATAAATAAATAAATATATATATATATATATCAACCAATGGTAAATAAACATATGGTAAACATCTGGTAAAGCAATGGGACATTTTGGTAACATATGGAAAATATGTGGTAAAAGTATGGTAACATCTGGGAAAATATGGAACATATATGAACAAGCATGGGAACATAGGGTATGGGAGCATATGTGAAACTATGGAAAATATATGGCAAAAGTTTGGGCACATATGGGAACATATATGGTAAAAGTATGGGAAAATATGGCAAACCATGGTGAACTATGGGAACACATGGAACATATATGGTAAACGTATGGTAACATATGGTCAAAATGCTCTACAAATAGAAACAACCATGAGACATCATCTATAAATATCTATAAATATGGAGGTTTCGAATGGGAAACTCATCTGTGAATGGAGGTTTTGAATTGTGACATCTGGTAAAATGTGATGGGAAAATCAAACATGGACGGTTTTGAATGGTTTTGTTATTGGAACATCATCTATAAATGGAGGTTGAAGAATGGGAACAGATGAAATCAAACAATATTATCATCAACATTTTTTTAAAAATGCGGCAAACCCAATGCCATGACGGAGATTTCACTTTGGATTAATTTTGGGATATTATAGGGATGTCACAACAAAATATAGGGATAAGAGAAAATTGATGATGATGGCTGGGAAAGCCCGAAACTAATTTTCAGGTTTTGTTATAGCAAGTCATCGAACAAAATGAGTTCCGGAATGATTTGAATTCCAGCCATTTATGGTCATATTACGGTCACACTGGGGGTTGTTTATGATGGTTTATGGCATTGGCTTTACCACAGTCCTGGTGATCATAAAGGCCATAAAGGCGCGTGGTCAACTGGTCAACCAGTCAACCATGAGCCATCTCACAGGAGGCTCGAGCAAGACACTTGCTGCTGGATCGACAAGAGGCTGAATTGGAGAAGGTGATTAAACTCACTGGCTCTTTGCAATCAATGTCCAAGGTGCGGTGTGTCTTTTTTGCCACGCTGTGACGTGGCTGTGTCTTGTTTTTTGGTTAATCCAAATCCCATAACTCGTCTACTTTTGGTAATCCCATTCATAACTCCGTTAAAAAAGCCCCATTAAATCCCATTTAGAACCCCATTTGAAATCCAAACTAAAACTCCAATCCACCCCATTTGAGGTGGTGATTGGGATTCTTCCAGGCTCACAGTTGCCACTGGGTTTCTGTTTTGGAGGCGACCTCCGAAAATCTGGCGAAGATCAGTCGGACTTTGGAGGCCCAGAGAGATGAGATCAACAGGGCTTCCAAAGTCCTGATTGCAAATCTATGATCATGTTTGATATGTCAGGTTATGTATATCCAAACCTTAATGTTTATTGTGCTGATCTCATCTGATTCATCTTTTTGCCACCTCATTTCTTCGGGTCCGTAGGCCCCCAGGTCGGTTGCCTCACAGGCAGCAGAGACACAAGCCTCCGAAGTGTTGGAGGAGAAAAGCCCCGTGGACTACAGCTGCCAGTTGGGGCCGTGGGTGGCATTGCCAGACACAGAGGGAGCAAGGGCCAAAGGGCCAATGGATCCCAAGGTCTGAACTCAGCAGGTGACTGCTGGAATTCTGAGGCATATGAATGCATATGAGTCATTGGTGCCAGTTTTTCAAATGATCAATGAATATCAATGATGCTCATTGATTCCCCCAAAATCCCTGGAATTTATGGTTCCTTGCACGGCAGGGATGACTTGCGGCTGAGGCTACATCGAGGAGCGCAGGGTGCAGCTGGAAGCGCGCGAAGCAGCGCTGCCGGTGATGGAGAGAGCCTGGAAGGACACCATGGATTTTTTGGACAAGCCTTGGAAAATGGTGGTTTAATGGGACGTCACCCCGGGGTTGATGGGGAAACCAACCCTTTCATGGGATTTGCCGATTTGCCCAACAATCTGAAATGATCTGGGTCTATCTGAAATACCAGTAGGGGTTTTAACCACTTTGACCCACCAGTCATGACAATTTTTAGAAGATCAACTGGGATTTTGGCGTACCTGTGTGTTTTTTGCTCACATTGGGCAATGGCCATCATATATATATATAATTAATAAGATTAATAAGGACTCAGCAGACTAAACGTGATATGAAAACAAGTTGATTACCATTTCATGGGATGACAAAAAAACGACGAATGACTCTCCCAGCACTCGAAGCTTTTTCGAAAGGAGGTCTCGGCCAAAGCACGTCGAGAGTCGAAGAAAAGGCGCCAGTTGTTGGCGATGGCGACGGAACATCTCAGCAAGCAGCTCCTGAAGGAGATGGGATGAAGGCCTAGGTGTTTGCATTTTGGTAGCTTTAAAGACATGTATACTTTATATATATATATATAGATGTATACCCTATAAGTCGAAGACCATACTAAGTATCGTCTTTTGGGGGAGACCTTACTTTGGCACCCCTACCACCCAAAGACCGTTCATTTGCACCTGCAAGGTCCTGATCAGCTGAGGTGTGCTGCATCGGCTCAGCATGGCAGCAAACATGAAAGAAACCATTGGAATTTTCAAGGGATAGACCTTAAGAGTAGGTTTGAGATCTGCATTTGGACATATCCCACAAAGAATACTGTTTCACACATTATTGTGCCAACCGGCCGCACTTTTGGCTTGGCCATGCCGAGTGCAGTTTCATTGGGGCTCCTCCTCATTTTGCAACTTGCCAGCAAACATATGCAAACATGGTTTGATCAAACAAAATCTGCTGATGGTGCGATAGATTTTTTTCAAGCCAACAACAACATAATCTTACAAAACTGGTACCACCGGCTGCTGAGGCACTTCCTGGGTTTGATGCACAGAGCTTTGATTTTGAGCCTGGGTCCTAGTATGGGTAAGCTCAGATCTTGGATTTTTTTATCTACCTACATCAGGATATTGAGTCAAGTTGTCTTTCATTGATTGGAAAAAGACATATTTTGAACAGTCAAACGAATTTGGGCGCAGTTGGGTTGACAGTGTTTTTCTTATAATACTAATAGCGTGCTAGCTTTTGAAAGGTGGTTCTGCTACAACTTATCTTTACCTTGGTTGAGCCCCTATGAATTTATAACCCCAACTGCACCTTAAAGAGCAGCATAACTTTCTTTTCTGGTATTCAAGTCTACTAAAGGCTCAAGTATGTTATAACAAGGGTTTGCTGGCTGATGCCCAGGCAATGCTGGCTTGAACTCGCTGGATCACACGCCTATGGAGGCCGATGATGAGAAGGAGCCAGGTGCCTACCACCCTCGCACTGCCTTTTGACTTGGGATGGCTCGGGACATGTGGGACCACTGGAAAAAATCAGCTAAACTACTGAGCAGTAAGTGTAAAATGAGAAACTGAACAGTTGAACAGCTGATGTAGTTGTTTTGGTTCAGGGTTTGACTGCCCGATGCCATCCCATGCCCGGCGCCGAAAAACCAGAATGTCTTGTGAAAGACTTGCGATGCTGGAGGCCAAGCTTTGGCGTGTGATTGATTCTGCTCAAAGTCTTGTTGGGAATTTGTGCACATTGAGCCCCCGAACATCATCAAGTGTCAAACAAAACCAGCATACAGTGTAGGTTGATATGTTTTGCGTTTATCAAAGAGGCTCTGACGTGCATGGGTGTCGATCAGTGTCTTTCATTGCAACCTTGTGTCAACCTAGTTTTAGGGGATGCTGAATTCATCAGTTCCTTGCTACCCATTTTTGCATATTGATGCATGGATATGATTCTGATATATCGATACAATAGGTGCTGCAAACTCGATCTAATGCCTGATTCAACTTACCCGGCTGCAGGATATGTATGAGAGCATGCTGACCCCAGAGTTCATCAGTGCGCGACGCAGGGAGATCAAGGAAATCAAAGGTCGGGGACACGCCAGGTCCACAGAGCAGAGGGCATCAGGATCAGGGTTTGTTGGGGCCTACATGGTGGATTTTTTTCTTGGTTCCAAAATCCTGAAGTCAAACACCTTCTTCACCCCATGATTTGAGATCTATTTTGGACATTGGATAGAGGTGGTATTAGTATTGAAATGTTTTGAAGTTGAAAATTGGCGACATCAAGCCATTCTGGATTCAGGTCTTCACCTTTGTGAACATGTCTGGCGGCCGCGTCACAGAGATGGAGGCCAGGAGTGTGTCAGCGCTTGCTGCCAAAGATGATTACATTTTTAGATTATTTCGTGGTGGTGTAGAAAACAGCATCATGAATGCTAGGATCTTTGATCATCATACAAAACCATAATCATGCATCTTTGTGACAAAAACACAGCTCACATTTGCGACGTGCAAAGGTTGAAAAGACCACAAACTTCATGTTCTTGCTGGAGTACCTTGCTACGTTCACTGGAGACCTTCCTACACAAGGTGAAGTCCAGGCCATGGTATCTTAATTGGAAAGCTGGTATAGCATGCTGAAAGGTTGAGCGACATATTTCTGTTTCTATGTTCATTCTTCGATGTGAAAAGATTGAAGGATATTGAGGGAACAGGGCAGCTTAAATTCCAGCTTGGTAGGATACTTAGTTCATCGCATCTCCTGTCTCCGCAACATCTGCGCTCTCAGCACTCCCGTGATGTCAGGAAGTCCTGGTCAAAATGTCCCAGCAGAAGCACTTGAACGCTTTCAATTGCCGTGAGAAGCATGAGGTGCATACTCTGCTAAGTCATGTGATGAGTTTAGAAAGCTGGTCAACTTTGTAAACATTTTTCATTCTAGGCAGTGTGCCGGTAGCACTAATGGGTTTTGAAACTGGTTGGATCACAACGATATCGAGTACAATAAAAATCCAATCGTCCCAGATGCCATTGTTTAATTGACTGCCAGAACCCGCAGGCATGGGCCCTGGTGGAAAGTGGGCAGCAAAGAGCTCTTGCATCATATGTTTCCAACCGCTGTGCCCGTACACAGCAAAGCCGGTTCAGCCCCCAGAATTCAATTATGCCACTGTGATGCCGGTCCGTTAAAAGAGGGACAATATGCATATGCTTATTTGTTGTCATGTGATTGTTCCTATATTTTAATTTCAGTAATAAAGATATAGATTTGATTTTGATATATGTGAAACTTGTGTACATATATGATTTGTATGAATCTTCCAATTTTATCCAATTTTGATTAAGCCACAGTGGCCCAATTACTTCCAACCCGGCAGTCCTGATTTTCATGAGGCCGGGTCGCAGCAAGATGGCTGACCTGAAGCAGCTGATCATGGCAAAGTTGCAGGCTTGGGGTCCAAGAAGTGAATCCAGAATGGAATATGTTTAATGACCAACAAAGCAACTGTTCATTCTAATTATCGCATTGTATGTCGTGATCAAAGCATGTGACTTAATTCTCCACTTGAAACTGACGGCGATGATTGCAATAGAAATGGTTTCATGTTGCAAGCACTGGACCCAACCCACATCCCAGGAAAAGGGACTCCTTAATGCCAAAGGGAAGAAGATTCCAACCAAAGGAAGGTCAAGGGACAATCTCGACCCTGGCACTGTGGCACAGGCACCGGTATCCCAGACTAATATGACTTTGTATTTTGATGTGGTTTCTATTTATAAACGTGTACTAGGTGATCAGAAAACTGCTATCTTACCACTACTCTCACATCATGAAACATATATTGGAACTAGCCTGCCGGTTCCAGATTGCCATCAACCTGCCCAGTCTCACTACTAATCAAAGTGAACGATTGTTATCATATTAATATAGTACAAGATATATTTTCCACTGGATGTATCGCAATCATATTTTTGCGTGGGTTGGGTACTATTTGTGTCTCTGTGCTGTGTGTGTCTAATGTTTGCAAAACTGATCGAGCTCGTGATTTCGATCTTACTTCAGCACTTTGCAGTTTGATCAATTTGTACTTTCATCCAATTTGATTTGCACGATTTCGTCATGCATCTTGTTTTTGAAATCAACATCAACTTGCAAAAGCACGCAGGGTGGCAAAAAAACAAAAGAGACAGCTCAAGCTTCGTCGGGACCTAGCAAAGAGCCAGAGGGGGCACCAGCGGGACAACCTGCCCGGAAAAAAAGACCCAAAGAAACCTATCCCACTCCTGACCGCTTACCTTCTTCTGAATATTGCACAAGTGATGAAGATGATGATGGTGAGAGTGATGGTGCAGAGGATAAGGGGGTGACTGAACCAGTTCTCTTGCATGAGGAATTGCATGAGGAGTTGTACGGTTTGCCCACCCCCAAGAAACCAATCGCTCATGCCAGTTCCAATGAGATCGCCCCCACTGAACTGGAACTGGACAGCACTAGCTCTGACGAAGAATCGACAAGTGGAAAGCCGAAAGATAAGCAGCCTTCGCCTGCTGACACTACAGGGGCACACAAGGACTAAGCACACGCATGCAGGTGTTGTTTCTCTTGTGTCTTGGAACAATATATCCAAAGAATGGAGGTGATTCTTGATCGACAGCTGTTCATGTTGCATATCCTGTGTGCATGGACGCATGCATGAATTCACAGTAAATAACATGTGTGCGTATGTATCAATATACATGAGCTCTGCTGTAAATAATTTACTGTAGATTCTCGGTACCAGCTTATGGTAGTAAAATAAATGCCTGTCCCTGCCCGGCACCGCCAGGATTGCAAACCTCTCACAGCAGAAATCGCCAAGCTCCCAGACAGTTCCCTTCAAGCGCAAGTTTTTCTCCATATTCAAAGACTGAAATCTACGAACGACATGCAAAACTTGCTAAAGGCTAGCCTGGAACCGTATAAGATGCATTCATGCATACAGCATACATGGTATACATTTATATATATATATATATATACATACATCATACATGCTTGCATGCATGCATGCATGCATACATGCAGGTGTGTCTCTTGGGTTTCTCTGTGGATCTTCGTCCTTGATTTTTTGGCCGGAACCATAGTAGTGTTGATAGACAAAGCCTTGAACCAAGAAACCAATCGAAAAAAAAAAAACAAGAGAAATATTTTTCGCCATCAAAGAAACTTCAGACATATTGACTGCGGGAATTTGTCCATCTACATTTATCGTCACCATCGCTTGACATTCAGGCCCAACAGCAAATGAGAAGGGCATCCCGTGCCAAAGGAGATCCTAACGATGAGGAGCAAGAGGAAGATCCTGATGCAAAATGGAAAGAAGAAGCATATGATGAGGAAGGTCCAAGAAAAGGCAAGGGCAAGGGAAGAGCCAGAGGGAAAGGCCGGGGAAAAGGAAGGGGGAGGAGCGCCAAAGGAGGAACACCGGAAAAAACACACCACGAAGCAAAGCAGGAGGAAACCCCAGCTGCAGGAAGCAGCAGCTCAGATAACAAACCAGTTGAAGCAGCAGAGCCCACGGCAGAACCTGAAATTTTGCCCCCGAAGCCCAAGAAACGCAAGACATCAAAACAGAAGGAAAGCAACAATGACAACAAGACTGAATGTACTGGGGAGGAAAAGTCAAAGGATATGGATGAATGTGCATCCCAATGTTCAACTGAGTCAGGTGCCGAGACCCCTAGGAAAAAAAAACCAACAAAGGCCAAGCTTACTGGAAAGAAAACGCCCCTCAAAGGACGTTCTCCCAAAGCCATCAAGACTGCAAAGGAAGCATTGAAAAAGAAAGTTTCGCCACAGGACTGGAACAAGTGTTTTAGACAGGGGTACAAGCAGAGTGATGTTGGAATATCAAGTTTTGAAACAAAAAACTTGGGACATACAAAATTAGAAGTTATGTCGGGGGTTTGGAATGTCAATGATTAGTTATATATAACATAAATGGCATGCACCTGGTTTCTCTGCAGGAGCTTTTGGAAGATGCCGTCCCTGACATGCGCCTCTTTCATCCACCAGATGGGTTTGCCACCAAGAAGTGGGGTCCTCAGATTGCGCATCTGGTTCAGAAATCAACGATATACGATTGCTAGCATGTAACATCATGTAAAATAACAAGTATTGTTTGGAAATTGAAGTGACAATAATGACGATGACGATGATGATTATGATGATGATGCTGATGATGAGGGCGATATGAGGGTTGACGGTTGATGACTCTGATAACGATGGTGATGATAGGGGTGGTGTGATGGTGGTTGGCGATGATAAATATAATAATGCTTTTGATGGTCATCATGACTTGAACAATGCCAAACGTTTCTATTAGATATTAATTTGCATCCTCAACAAGATTTCGGTTGAAAGGGGTCCTCAAAACATCTTGGGTTCGCATGCCGTCCCCTGTACCTTCTGATCCCTAAAAAATCATGTTAATGACCCGCTTCAAAGGAAATCATGTTCGTGGCTGCTTGAGGACTTTCACTGTGCGACACCCCCATGGAGAAGCTCACAAGGCCGAAGATGGATTGGCAGTTTGTTCAATCGGCGTCATGTCGCGCGCTCAGTGTTTTTTCTTCATGACATTCAAAACCAGGTAGTTTCTGATTTGTTGATCTATCGATTTATCTAGTTCAACAAATCAACTTCATCTTCTCAGGATGGATCGAGGGGCTTCGATGTATGTCTACAAAGTGCCTGCAGCCCGTGTGGAGAAGCTGAATAAGTTGAATATTGCCAAAGAACCTGTGTCGGCTTTTCGGCCACAACATATTGACAGTTTAAACCGTGCATGCGTACAAGACTAGCATATTATCACTATCACAGTAATTAGTGAACCAAAATATTTGTCTCTGAATGGGTCATCATATATTCATGAATTACCGTTCTATTGTAAAATATAGTTGCGCTTTGGGCTTCCACTGCCTGCTGAGGTCAACAAGCTGACCGGTGTTAGTTTGGGATGGGCACGATTTGGTGGAGTTCGCGAAGCGTCGGGGCCAAAGTTGATTTTCTGCACCCACATCTATTAGATAGGATCCCGTTGGAAGAGAATGAAACTTGTTCATACAGATCAAGAGACATGCACAGGGTGAATGAAACTGGCCCTAGAATCCATTTTGCAAAAATGTTTCGTTCACCCTGAGCCTCTGTGCTGGCTGAGGTGGGCAGTGGCCATGGCTGTGGCTGGTTGGGTAAGCTTGGAAAAAGGAGCAAAGAAGCCTGAGTCAGAGGACCCTGTGTCATAGCCGACTGATGGAAGACTCTACAACAGCATCACCCTTAGGAACTTGCAGTGGAACCGGCCATGCAGCAACATGAAACAAAAAACCATTAGAGTTGTATGCTGTCATACCGTCAATGAATTTCCTGTTGGCTGGAACTGCTTGTGCGGGTGGTTGTTTTTGAAATGTCGACCACTACGTGAGCGGAGAACACGCTTTGGGACTGCGATGGAAGGAGAAACACCTGCGCTTCTTGCGCCTACTAGTGACTGCCCATTGGATTTGTGCATGCGCAAGTATATTTACATCACGATTGGAAAGTTTGAGCATGCTGACCCTGCCCCTATGTGTTCCTATGATTCTATGTTCCAATGGCTCAGGGCTCAATGCTGAAATAAGTGATCTTAATTAAGGGTTGCAGCAGCCCAGTCATGCCTCCAATCAACCGACGCTGGCGAGACTCCCCAATGGCACTTTCCCCGCGTTCTATCTTTTTACTGTTGACTTTGGGATGCCCAGTCCTTTTGTTGCTTTGCTCAAGTAGTTCGTGGGGATTTCTGAGTTCAGGTTTTGCAGTTTGTTAGTCTGCGGTCTAATTTGATATCACCTTCTGCACTGCCTTCGCAAAGGTTACATGCGGCGGACTTTGTGTGCCAGAACACAGAAGAAGCGTGTTCTGCCCGCGTGGGAACCTCAATCATGTTCATGATGGTGCTTGTATACTATTAGTATCTATTAATATCTAGTGTGACAAAAAGGTGAAAGACGCAAGAGGTGTTCTACTGCTGAAGCAAACAAAATAGGAATCATAATATTATGTTTCTTATTTTTCGACATAATCAATGCATTCCCTGCCCTGAGAACTTGGACTTCGTTGATGTCTTTGGTGGCCAAGCATCAGTAACCAAAGGCTTCAGTCCATGCCTCAGTCATTGGTTTGAAGCCGCTACCAACAAAGGGCCTGTTGTTTTCAAAAGAGAACTCTATCGATTTATTTTGCTAGATCAGAGTGCATGTTATTTTGAGCATGCTAACATCAAGACTTAATTTATATCTACTGACTTGATTGGGAGTGCTGCGTTCTGTTCAAAACAATCTACAATTAATGTCAAAATTTCAGCATAGTGTCATATAATATATATATCCTAATTTGCAATCTAATATATGTACTCCATCATTCCCCCTGCCACATGTGCTGAACTTCTTACTATACTCGAAATCCCTTGTCCAGCAATGCTCAGGCAGCTACGGAGCTCGAGGGTTCGCCCCCAAGATTCTGCAAAAGCACAGCAGAATTGTTGACCAGCCCGATTGTAGCATAGATGACATGTCCTCAGTTTTGTATCCGGCCACTTGCGCCGGCTGATTGAGGAAACTGTTTGATGTGGAGACCGATTCCAAGGCAAACGACATCCTCAGCACGAACCTTTGCTTAGGAATTAAGCCATGAATGCTCAAATTGAACTGTAGGGTCATTCAATAGCTTCAAAGTCCGCATTACTGCATAGGTAGTAATTAATTGCATTTGGGGGCTCCAATAAAAAGGTTCCAAACCCATTTCGTGACTTAGTATTTTTTAGACAAAAAATAGGTGGTCACGAACCATGATTTTGAATCTATCGATATGGTATTTTGGAACCCCCATTCAAATTCTTTGAGATGCTGGGACAAGCATGTCGTCATATGATGTCAAACCCTTGGGCTCCAGAGGCCTGAAAATTCGACAGTAAGATAAATTCAGCATAGTAATGATGCGATTATTGAATTAAGAAATTCCTATTATCGTATCCTGATCGGTTATTGTTCCTTCTACTTTGGATGCGGCCTCTTTTGGTTCAGCTGAGGAGAGGATTCCTCCGACTCCTTCAACTTACCTTACGGACCCGGTCGGAAGGGTTACTGCATTGTGGTCCTCCATGTTCTAGCTTTGTCTGGGTGAATCGGCACACGAGCCGTCGTAGCCCAGAATGTCCAGAAGGGGATGTGACGGTTAAATCTGTAGGCCCAGCAAATGCGATTCTTGGACTGGATTGAAGCTTTGTTTGGGGATTCGTTTCTTTCTACTTTAAATGGGCTTCTGAATTCACTATATACTTTATGTATAGAACTGTTTCCAATCGTGGGGAATGTCAAAAATTTGAAACCATAAAAACCACCAAGCCAACAGGCGTCATACCCGGCTCAGGATCACAAGTCGACTGGCACTCATACTGATATTAGCAGTATGCCGATGTTGTCACACTTTGGTGGAACAGCCACGAACTTCGCTGATGCCATGGTTTTCCCCCTTCGTGAAGTTGGCAGAGCAACTGGCGCAATTGTTCAACTTACCATGGAGATCCACGTTCATGTTGGGAACTCAATGGTCCAAACAAGTTTGATTGGTAAAATTAATCTTGAAAGTCCGTTTGGTATTTGACATGCAAACGGCAATGGAATGTTTACGACCGATGAACAATAATGGGAAACACAATAATGAAATAAACCAACCCCTTGGGAATGGTTTATCATGTTTTCGGGTGTGGTTTCCTATTGGTTTACCCACATTCATTAATTAATATAATTCATATGTGTTTCCCAGAATCCCTCTTTTTGTGTGAAATCCTGCTTGCCCTCTCAGGTGGATGGGGACATGGGGCGCCCACACCCCCAAGCCAAGTCGCCTTTTCGGGACAGCGTGCGATCCCCAGATGCAGCGTTGCTGTCCTGAGATCTCCCAAGCAATAATGAAACCAAGAGGTGTCAGGAAGGTGTATCATTTTAGTGCAAGACCAATTCTTGATGGAGTCACAAACAGTTTGACTGGTTAGCAATGGTTGTAGACAATGAGTGAGTGGGTCTAAAATAGTTCATGCATAATAAATTTAAAATATAATTGTTCACCTACTTCAAAAAATCAGCTTCCCTAGCACATCATTCCAAAAAATAACTACCTTGGCCTGTGCATATTCCGCATTTCCCAAGGCCTTGGGCGGATGCCCTCTACCGCAAAATGACAAAGGCCCAGCGGGAGAAGCTGAAAAGAAGGTTGCTTAGAAAGGGTGGTCCCCTTGTGAAGACATGGACATCTAAAGATGGAAGAAAACGAGTGTCCATGTCTCAGCAGCTAATTGCTCGGAAAATAAAATCAATAAAATACTTTGACAGGCCGATTCTCATCATACTCGGAGTACTGGTATATATTTATTTTATATATCATGGCTACCTGCACACTTAATCACAACTAAGGCAAGGCACAAAGGCCTTGAAGAGATCACAAGTATATCCACTCCCCTATGGGCAAGAAGTGGCCCGCCTTCACCTCTCTCACGTTGTAGCTTGGACTATCCAGCACAATGCATGCTTTACGATTATTGGAAACTTGAATTAGTGGGGTTTTGTTGCATGATCCTAGGCAAAGAAGAAAGGAGCCCTACGTGCGCAATTCCTGAAACATGCACCGCTGCGACCTGCAGAGAAGGACCTACTGAGACTTCTGCGTCAAGTTTCCCGACAAAATGCATTATATAGCTGTTAGATTCTCAAAAGCATCCGACACCCTTTTAAACCACCATCATTGTGCCCTTGTTTTAAAAGGTGTTTGGGGGACCCAAGCAAGAAGAAAGAAAAGGGCACGTCCAAAATGGTTTGAAGGTCATGGTTTCCTATGTCACTTGCGAAGTAAGGGAAACCTCGAATCTATGCATGTGCCCCAAAACGTAATAATTATTGGATCATATTGAAACCAATGTAAAGTAAATTCAAACATTTTGGGGATAGAGGTGGGATCGACCTTGCTCCTTGACGGGCAAATGTTGTCAAATTTTGCCGACTTTGCATTTCCCAAACTGTAGGATGGGTTCAACAGAGAATTGCCCCCATTGTCATCAACTTGATCTTGGTCTCAACTTCATTGTCCACAGGATTGTGTTGAGGGAAGTTCGCCCGACCACTCTGCCCAGGCGCCAACAATTGACGACACTATGTGGAAGCATGCTGACCTTCAGCCGGTCTTGGAGTTTCTGCGGGAGCAAAGGAATGCAGGAACTTACGTCCCTACACTTCCATATGGATTAGACTAAATCCTTTGCAGCATGCAACATGTCTTCGAATTCACACACGCGTTCTTAGACGCAGTGGTGTGAGCATGGGAAAGGCCACATGAGATGAAAGTGACTGGTTCTGTGACAAAATTTGTTCCAAATACCCAAACTGTTGCTACCAAGGCGCCCCTTCCCAACATGATTGTGTTGTTGGCCGAACTGATTTAATTTCACATTCATTGCCAGCCATTGGATAGAAAAAATATGATTGTGAGTGTGAGGGGTATGGGGGGTACCGTGGTACGACCGTGGTACGACCGTGGAACGACCAAACAAAGGCGTGGAACGACCAAACAAAGTCGTGGAACGACCGTGGTTTGCCACCCCCCTAAATTGCCCCCAAATCCATCCAAATGTATCCAAATATATCCAAATGTTGTTTTTTGCCATTTAATTCCGTGACTTCAAATTGAAACCAGGCTATTGCACAGAACTTGCACCAACCACCCAGTTCAAGAAAATTGCTATCAAAAATATTGTCTGGATTTGCATTTATTTGTTTTATTGCCCTATATGCCGTATGTCATTTGAAATTTAGGCTCAATAGACCTCACTTGGCTTTTGTGAGTGGCTTTATATAGAGCAATCAGATTGCTTCTATGGCCACAAGCCTGAAGCCCGAAATGAGGGCACTCTCGGACCCAGTCCAGGCAGCCTTGTTGAAGGCTGCCCAGAGAAAGCAACGGTGCGCAAAGCCCAAGGATCCTGAGACAGACGAAGGACTTCGGTCGTTGAGGGTTGCATGGGATGTCGTGACTGACGTATGATGCAACCATTACCCCAAACTAAGCCAATAAGTTATGGGTATTATGTTTTGGCGCAAGCTCTGCCCTCAAGCAAATTTTGCCTTTAATGGTGATGTGGCTTGATAGCGGGTATTTTTTCATGGCGAGTTTTGCCATATGTGCCATCCACTTGGGTTCACTACACTGAGGGGTGCAGTTGGAGTTTTATTTCAATGGGCCAATGGGGTAACAATTACAAGATAGTGATCACCCCAAAATTTGGGATATAAACCCTTTAATAATAAGGTTTATTGTCATGCTACCACTAATGACACTGTGCCCCCATGCAATGCAAACTACTTTGCTGTTTGCCAAGGCATCCCCTGCAGTCAGTACATGCACACACATGCACACATATTGCATCTGACTTTTAGTGAATAAAAACATGCATACATACAAGATATAAAATAACATGGGTTCTATTGCTAACTTTTACACGCGTGCAATAATATCATACGTGCATGATCACGCAATAATCCAAGCAAAAATGTCCATGAAATGCTTTTCAAACGCAGTCCCAGGATGCACAAGTGGCGTGCCCACCATCAAAGCTGATGATACAGCAGTGGAGGAAACGAAGAAAGCACTGGCTGAGATTGGCAGTCACCCACCCAAAAGGTTAAAGAGGTCAAATGAGGACAACTTCGAAAGATTTGACTCCCAGGCCACTTTAGTGCTAGGAAGCGAAGACCATCTTGATGGAACTCCCAGATATGAGGCAGCTGAAGGTTCAGCTGGGGAAAGACTTGAAGGTGGTGATGAAGTCAAGCCAAATCACCCACGAGAGAAGAAAGCCAAAAAAGACAAGAAGGAGAAGCGTAAGAAGGAAAAGAAAGAGAACAAGGAAACAAGGACAGGGAATGTGGACCGTCCCACCAAGGTGAATGCTGCTGTCTCTGAGGACGACGGCGAATGGGACGGCGAAGAACTACTTCCTCGGACGCTCGACTTCGAGAACATGGAGCTGGACATTGAAAGCGATGCCCCTGAGGACTTGGAAGCTATTCAGAGCGACTTATGCGAGACAGTTGATGACACCTTGGTTGATGACAGCTTGGCTGACGAGATGGGGGAGCCCAATGGCCAGTCGGTTGAAGAGATCAAAAAGATGCTTTACCGCGAGCTTGAGGAGACGAATAAAAAAGACCAGTCGATGGAGAAGAGGGAGGAATACAAAAAGCGATTGGCAAAACAGATTGATGAAGATGAACAGAAAGCAAAGGTGAAGAAGGAGGAGGCAGCCAAGAGAGAAAAGGAACTGATCGAGAAGGAACTCAGAGACGATGAGACCAGAGAGAAGTCAAAGGACAAGAGCCGCAAAGGAGCCAGACAAGCGTTAGAAAACCTCAAAGCACAGCTGGCCAAGGAGAAGGAGATCCGAGCAAAGGCAGACAAAGAAGCTGAAGAGAAGGAGACGCAGGCCATGTTGGCCAAAGAGAAGGAGATCCGAGCAAAGGCAGACAAAGAAGTTGAAGAGAAGGAGACCCAGGCCATGTTGGCCAAGGAGAAGGAGATCCGAGCAAAGGCAGACAAAGAAGCTGAAGAGAAGGAGACCCAGGCCATGTTGGCCAAAGAGAAGGAGATCCGAGCAAAGGCAGACAAAGAAGCTGAAGAGAAGGAGACCCAGGCCATGTTGGCCAAGGAGAAGGAGATCCGAGCAAAGGCAGACAAAGAAGCTGAAGAGAAGGAGACCCAGGCCATGTTGGCCAAGGAGAAGGAGATCCGAACAAAGGCAGACAAAGAAGCTGAAGAGAAGGAGACCCAGGCCATGTTGGCCAAAGAGAAGGAGATCAAGGAAAAGGCAAACAAAGAAGCTGAAGAGAAGGAGAACCGAACGCAACGACCAGTTGCCACCCCTCAAGCTGCAGCAAAACAAGCACCAGCACGCCCAGGTCTCTCAAGAGGAAGCTCTTCCTTTGAAGCAGTTGCTGACATCTTGAACCGGAAGGACAGCCAGCAACAGTTGTCTCCAGCACCCTCTCCCCCGGCCACCGTTGGCACACACAGCAACTCCACGGCCCCAGCAAGTACTGCACTCGCATTGTTGGACAGCAGCACCAAGACCCCAACAAGTGCCGCATCTGAGGTGTTGAACGGACACAGTGATGAGGATGAAAGACCCAAGAAAAGACAGCGGACCCCAGCACAACTCATCATTCACAAGCAGAAGATGAGCTTCTACAGAAGTTTGGACAGTAGGATGCTTAGACAGGAACTTTCTATATGGCACGGGTGGTATCACGTGCATGTATTGTGTCATTCAATACTTTGTGAACTCAAAAATATCTCATGCTATACAATGAGAGTATTTAATCAGCCCCGCTTCCAAATTAAATTCTATATATTATATTACCCTATTATAGCATGGGATGACCGTTACTACCTATGAGATCCAAAGGTCATATACCCAACGTGCCCATCTGTCTCATCCTAAGGTTCCAGGAGCCCTCCGGAGATCCGCTCTATGGCTGCCAACGCACGTGGAAGCATCTCGACTTGGGATGGTCGGGGATGGTTGCATATATTTTATATTAATTGTGTCCGCGCAACACCACTGAATGACATGTGATGTGAAAACAAATGCATATATTACAGAACATCCATCGTGATGGGCATCGTCCAAACTCAAATGCCATGTCAATGTCACCAAACGGGTCTTGAGATCGGTGGGAACGTTGCTGCCGCAAGGTAACAACAAGATGGACATGCTGCAGGTTCTTTGGGAGCAGTGGATTCAATCTGCTGGACAATGGGACAAGAGCGAGCTGGTTGTCCAGGCAAGGTCAACAATCAAGGGTACCAAAACAGGAGCCAGACGCTGGATGCTCAAGTCCGACATCGTTCAGAAGTATGGTGACGAATCCATAGCCGAGGAGCTCATCCGAGCCAAGGAGTCTGACCCCAAGCTTCGCCAGACCCAGGTGAGAGACCACCCAGAGCTTCCACACAGAGTTGACTTGAGGCTCTACCTCTGCTGGGACTCCAGCCATGAGAGTGACACGGAAGATGTTGTCATCGAGCAAATGCTGAACTGTGTGCAGAAGGACTCTCACGGACGTGGACGGGGCAAAGACAAGAAGTCCCGCAAAGACAAGAAGAAGCGCAAGCAAACAACTTCTTCGAGCACCAGCAGCCGAAGCAAGTCCACCAAGTCGATGTCCAGCAAGTCAAGCAAGACCAGCAGCAGCGCATCGTCGAAGGCAACGAAGGCAACAAAGGCAACCAAAGTGTCGAAGAAGAGCAAGAAAGCTAAGAAAGACAAGAAGATCAGTAAAAAGACCAATAGGAAGAGCCCTTCGCCAGAGGGACGAAAGTTGACCCAAGCACAGATTGAGAAGGCAGAGAAAGAAAGAGTGAAAGCAGAAGAGAAGGCAGAAAAAGAAAGGAAGAAGGCAGACGAGAAGGCGGACAAGAAGAAACAGAAGGATGAGGAGACTCAAAAGAAAAAAGCTGAGAGGGAAGCAAAGCAGAAGATTGAGAAAGAGAAGCAGAAGGTCAGGGCAAGTGGCAAGAAGGCGTGGGGGGTGCAGGGAACAGAATACCATGGACACAGTTTCTTGGTGTGCTATTACATGATACATACACGTACAAATGCGCGCACCTCTCATGTTTTCCCTCAAATCTCTCCCTTTGAATTTAATAGTTCTCTTGATCTTTCTGCATGTTTTCCTGAACTCAGAGACGATGCTACTATATGCAAAGATCAAAACATCATGCGTGTATAACGCAATAACGCAGATGGCAGCTTTGCCAATCTGAATGTGCTTCCAAGAAGGCTAATTTTAGGTCCCCCCATTGTTTCTTTCCTAGTTTTCATATTTTTAAATGTTACCCCATATGTTTTGAGATCAGAAACTTCCATCAAGTTTAAAAAATCCACCCTCATCAGCAATGCTGGGCCGAGGCTCTGAACCAAGTGCAGCAGGCCCTCCAGGATCCTGCAAAGAAGGAAACAAAGGTTGAATCCATGCAACCTGGGTTGCATGTGAGGCAACTACCAAGGGTCTTACATATTATTGATATGTTCTTTGTAGGTTGAATACGCTATAATATAATATAAAAGATCGAGATATTATTTACAACCGGTACATGGTTCCAAATGAGGAAGAATTCAACATGGCATATTCCCATCGCGATGGTAGTCACCAACCTGTGGAAATGTTAAAAAACAATCTACATGACAGCCACGGGGCATTGCATCCACAACTGGAGTGGGACCAACATTGCATAGGTTTCCTACAAGTTCTAAATCCATAGAATTGAATTTACCCTGAATTTGCGATCATACGTCAAGTAATAATTAATATATAATATACTATTTTAAATTTCTAGATTGGGCAATCACAAACAAATATTTTGGAGTCGGCATATTATATATACCATATTGGTGATACGAAATCATCACATATCAGATATTCTCCACAAATTGGAAAAGGTTGTACGAGACCCCCAATCTTATTATATCGTCATATTCTTTTAAGATCACGATTGGGGATGTTCACTGAAGCACCAAGATTAACTCATGGTCACCATTTGGGAACCATTCCAACCACAAAGAGTGAACCATTGGTTTTGGGGTTCACCTCGTTTGGGACGGACCCTGCTCCTAGTGGGGTACGGTTGTGTTCATTAGTGGATATTACAATCATAGGTGGAAACTGGAATTTCTGTTTTGTTGGTTTGGATGATCTCGTCAGTGAATTGCATCAATGTCACTGCCCAACCAACACTATATTTATAGTCTAGTATGTCTTGGGACCACCTCGCCATTATCCTGGGAGTCCTAGATCGTCGATGTTTTGTTTGCAATTGTTCAATCCCAATCAAATTAAAATTACATTATATAGAGCAGTTTTCCCCGTTCAAGACCGTATGGTATCGAAGCATGCATCTTTGGGAAAACACCAAACAACCAATGGTCCGCACAGGAACCTTGTGATATTTGTAAAGAGGTATGGACCTTTTGTAAGATATATTGCCAGGGATTAATCAAGTATCCCCCATAATATTTTTTATATAATTTATATATTACGTAACTGGGTTCTTGCATGGACATTGATCCCCCGGCGTTGCTGCCGTGATCTGAGGGCCGCTGGCTTCCGAGATGCAGCCAAAGCCGTGCTGCAAGAGCAGAAAAATCCCTTGAGGACAGCAAGAGCCGACCTGCAGGACGCCATCGACAAGGATGAGGTCATATTCCCAGAATGTTTGGGAGATTTCCCCCCTACACCCCAAACATGGTGCATCAGGTTTTGGGCCATTGGAAGATTGTCACATGCCAAGGGTCCTTGGATAAAATATAGATCGACAAAGACACACACACTATGGTGAATTTGCTACATAGAAATATATTTGGATTTCCTTCAGCACTGCAATTGCAATTATATGTCTATCTATCATCATGTCATGATGTTCTTGATTCAGGTTGCTGCGATCCCCGGACTGGCGACAGCTGCTGAATCGGTGGCTGCAAAGTTCAAATCCTTAAAGGATGCTGGACAACTGGGCTAAACAATCGGAGTTAGAACCTCGTTGATTGGGCTCTCCAAAGATCCATTTGCAAATGGAATGGACCAAACTTTTCTTGGGGTTGGTATACAGCTCGAAGTAGTTGTATACTATATATGTGGTTTTGCTGGCTGGACGCCCACGGAGGAGACTTGATAGAACTCAAATGTTGCAATGCTCGCATCAACAGCTAAAATTTAGTAGATGAATCTTAAGTCTCGTTGATCATAATATATAATTCTATATGGTTCCATCATTCTCGTTAGTTTTTGTGTAGATTCATATTCTTCCCTGGGGGAGTCAGTATGTGGCCAGTGGATTGGGTCGATCAAACATGACCTGTGCTATCTCCAATGAGTGGAGTCATTCTCGATTATTGCGATCATTGACTTGGGAACCTTGTGTGGCCTGCGCACAGGGATGGGACAAAAAAGATCGAATGTGCGAATGGGATATAATATATACACATTTACCAAATCAATGGTACCAAGAAGAAGTTCCCTTGCCCACGCAGGTGACAGCCAGGCCTTCGTTGCCATCAATGCGATTGATGATGTCGCTTCTGGTGTACCTTAGCATGGTGAGCAGTCGGGAGAGATGCCCCCCAAAAAAGGACCAACCATAATCCACCAGCAGATTTTTTGCGGAATCTATTGTAAGTTATGGGCCATCAATAAAAGGTATATATATTATATAGTATCACCATAGCCATGCAACAATTATATTCGTACGGATTATCAACCCACATTACAAAAGATTATAATGTTAACATCACAACTATACTAAAATTATAATAGAAACCCATCATACTGCGGAAGATAGCAAAATACTTGGTGATTTTACAAGTTTGGGATGCCAACACATATCGCACGACCTTGAGCAACATCAATCAATGTTGTTAAATTTACATGTGAGCATGAGCCAAATCTATTGATATTTGGTCCTATATACGACCTAGGTTTCCAGCATTCGCCGGGCAATGAAGGGGGTCAGATCTCATATCCATGAGCCTCAGCTGCATCATGCCCTGATTCAAAGATTTAATCTCCTATGCATGCTTTTTGTCAACATGTGCCTAAAGAGAAAAGGGTGTACTGGTCATGTGCACGCATGCAGATGTATGAAGGAAAGGAAGTCAGTCTATCTAATCCCTGTCACAAAACTTTTTGCTCTTCTGCTACCGCCCTGTGTGCTACTTGGAAAGTTTCTTTGAGGAGTCAAAGCAACACTGCCATCCGGTGACTTATCGCTCGGGGTCTCGTTCTGCACACAACGCCACCCGCGACTTCTGGAGTTTTTGCAAGATACCTGTGGTGACTTGGTTGCAAGCCTTTCTCAAAAAAATGTCGCGCATGTGTTTGGCAAAGCTTTCGAAAAATATGTGTTTTTGGGCCGGGTCTTGTAATTTAAGCCAGGAAACGGTCACAATCCGAGCACCTCTGGCAAACCCAAAGCTGGACCCCCCTTATGAGATGAAGGACTTGAAGCTTTTAGAGCCCTTCTCGGTGGTCAGATATATGTTTTGCGAAGCTGGACTTGCTGTGGACTATGAAGCTGTGAAGAAATTCTGTGCTCACCATTGGGAAGTGGGTTCGCCCTGGGCCAAGGACACCACTGCAACGGATCAGCACATTCCCTTGGGGTTACATGGGGACGGTGCCAAGATAAGGCAAATAGCATTTCAACCTGCACAGAAGATGGTCGGCATATTTTTAAATGCCCCACTATGGCGTCCAAAAAGCTGTAGGGCCTCGAGATGGCTATTGTGCGCCATAAGGGAAGAAGATTTGTACCAACATTTTACTCTGAATGCCATATACCATCACATAGTTTGGTCGCTGAATTGTTTACACGATGGGGTCTTCCCGTCCACTGGTCCCAACGGTGAAGAGCTTCAAGGAAAACAAAAAGAACGCGCTGGTAGCCCAATTTGCAATGGAATGAAATTTGCTGTCACGGAGGTAAGAGGCGATTGGCTATATCACAAACAACTCCTGCGGTTTAGATCGAGCTGGGCAGGGGGTGCAAAAGTGACAGTATGCTTTCAATGCCCTGCCTGGAACTTTGGGCCTGACCGTTTTTATGATGTGAGCGAAACTTCTCCATTGTGGATGAAGCAGTATTCTTTGATTGAATTTCTAGTCCAGCAAATGCCACATCAGGATCCAAGTGCCCAAGATGATAAGCAACTTTTCATGTGTCCAACATGTACCCCAATTAGAAGCATTGGGGATTTTGTGTGCCATGCGCAATGAACAATGCATACTATTTTTACCCATACAAGTACTCTATGGCATCCTACAGTCTACATAAGAACACAAATGTTTTGTGAAACAAGTTGCCGAAAACATGTTTTTTTTCGAAAACAAAATGTATACCCCAGGCCTTGCCCAGCTCAGGTCCTTTAATTTGCTTGCGAGACTTTCACCCCACAACTTTGAAGTATTGCTCAATGCATGTGACCAATCTTGGTATCTGCTTTTCGGTGAACGGAGGGGCACTGCAACTTAGCTTCGTGCATGTAGGGTGTTTTGATACCCAAGCATAATTTTGCGCGATCAAACTTAGAAAATACGAATATTAGCCCCCAATTGTTTTTTTCTTGGTATCGAAAAGCCCTTTCCTTTTTGTGCATGCCACCGTGTTGTCTCATCAGGATGATGTTGGTGGAATGTGGCGTGTTTGGTGCCCGGAACCTTTCACTGCAACAACGGTTGGATTCTGCATACAAACGTTTCAAAGAGTTTTGCAAGATACGAAAGATCCAAAGCTCCCAGGCCCCTTTCACAGAAAAGATGGATCCCTAGATCAGTTCAGCAGCTGTTTTTGTTTTCGGAAAACCCACAAAAAAAAGGGTTACTATCAACACTGATTTGGTCAACTCTTGTGTCCTTGGCTGCCTTACATCGTGCATGCTTGAGGTATGCAAGAAAACTGGTGAGATGCTCTTGACCGCGAAAGCGTACAACGGCCGTTGCATCACTGAATGGTTGGCGTTTGAGCTTTTGGGGGCATCATCCAATCAGCAATTACATGCACAAGACAGTCGAATCGCTGCTGCGTCGATATGTGTGTTCCCTGGTTCATGTGATTCTTGCCTGATTTTCTCATATAGATCAAAATGCAGGTTTGCAAACACCCTGATCACGTTGTGAATCAACCGGGTGTGTTTTGAAACAATGTTAAATTGTGCCAACTGGGACCCATGATTTTCAAAAAAAACATCTCAGGGGTTCATTGGCGCGATGGTTTGGCCTCATTGAGCGATACCCAAGGTTTTTGATGCTGGGCTGAGACCATGCACGCAGTATAATGAAACAATGAAACCATGCACTCTACCTTTGATGGCTGGAATTTTACTGACTTCAGGGTGCTTTATATTAATCTACATGACTTAAGTTCGTTATCACTAACCTATTTTGGAGATTCTGTACACAGATATGTCAATATCTACAGTAAACATGGGGAAAGACATGCCTTCAGCCTGCTTAGGACGCTTCAACAAGCAAAACGTGTGTACCGTGAAGGAGCACGTTTTTGCGAGACATATCTTCTTCTGACGCACCAATCCTGCTTGCAACTTGGCCTTCTGTGTTAGAGAAAAAGTGCAATGTGCTTTATTTAGCGCTCATTTTGAAGTTTTGGAACTTCAAGCCTGAACATCAGGATGGGAAAACTACAGTTTCTTTGCAAGCCAAAAATACATGTGCCTTGGAGCGTGCTTTTTGGATCTTTTTGGTGTGCAAGATTTGTGCATAGGGTCTGACCCATGTTTAATTGGGGAGTCACATTATCATGCGCGCTATCACCCCATGGCGTTCTTATGCATAAGAAAGAAGATAAGCAGGCATGCTGTTTACATTTTTGCATGTGCAAGGCGGACGCGAAGAAACTTAGGCTTTTGCTCACCTCAACTACCAACTGCGCTTTTGGCGCTACTGGGCTGCTTTTGGCCCTATGGATCCCTAAGGTAACATTATACCAAAATCCAATTTGGTTTCTAATTTAGTGCAATTATTAATATGTGTCTGAAAATAGTGTACCCCTAAACCCAATGGTTAATGATCATTATCGATTAAATGGCTATAATTGGGAATATACCCTATTTTCAGACAAACCCATATGTTGGATTCGTCTCCACTTGCTGCATGCTTCACTCCCTGGCCCTGGCCCTTCATCTCCCACAACTTGCTGCCAAGGGTGCAATGTTCGTCATGAACACACTTTTGTAGATGAAGATGCCATGGGATGGTTGAAGCGACGCGTGGCTGAGTTAGGTTTCCAAACTTGCAATGATCTGTGTATGCGCATGTGCATGTGCCTGTGCCCTGTAGTATATAGTAAGTTATTTAATATAGTCTTCCTCCTGGGGTTCATAAAATTTTCATAAAATATTCAATTTATGATATATCCTGAGAGCCCAGAGATCAAGTTTTCAGCCCCTATGTTTGAGAGCACATCCGAGAAATGACGCTACGTGCACACGGCTCTCATCAAAGATCTTGGCTCCTCAAGGCTTCAAAGCTTAGGACGGGCGTTGAATTGTTTGCGTATTCATGTATTATCCTGGACACTGTAATACTTTTGGTGCTATTTGTTCTTTGCAGGATGCTCCATGCAAAGTTCAAGATGAAACAGCCACCAAGTTGCAATATTGATCCACCCATTTCAAGTTTTTCTTGTTGAAGTTCCAAGTTTTCTTCATGAGAACATGTTTTGATCTTTTTCAAAGCTGACAAGGTTGAACAAGTCAGCGGCGAGACGCAGATGATATCATGAAAAGGGCGCCGAGTGTGCCAGTGGTTGTGACCCTTATGGCAAGAAATTGCCAGGAAAATCCTAGGAATCAACATGGTGGCCAATCTCTGTGTATATATACTATCTCATGCCGGAAAAACAATTCTGACCCAGCATGAAACCATGATGAATGCCTTGTGCAAGATCATCCAACATGAGGCCCCTATGGTCACACCATCAGCCTGGGGTTCCTTTGTTTAGTCTAGGGTACCTTTGAATGGGCTTTACTGAAACGACTATACTAAGTATCGTGTTTTGAACCTCAGGGTATATATATTATAATTATGATATTGATGAAATTTTGAGGACTTGAGAAGCCCAGTACTTGTGGAGCTAGGAAGATGTAATGAATGGACATAGCCGTCATTGGCAGCATCGGTTCCCACAGGACCAAAAGCCGTTGCTCATTTCCATGGTCTCCATGGAATCCCAACATCCCCATGATAATACTGTAGTCACTTCCAATAGAATTACATAGACTATGACCCAATCATATAATATATGTATATATATAATATATGTATATACATATATATATATATATATATATAATATATGTGTATATATATATATATATATTATCTATCTATCTATCTATCTATCTATCTATATACTATCTATCTATCTATCTATCTATCTATCTATCTATCTATCTATCTATCTATCTATCTATCTATCTATCTATCTATATATTATCTATCTATCTATCTATCTATCTATCTATCTATCTATCTATCTATCTATCTATCTATCTATCTATCTATCTATCTATATATATAGATATGACAGTTACATTATGTTACGTTCACTAAAATAGCCCATTACTCCAATCACGGCAGGACCAGCGTTTCATGCAGCGCCTGCAGCAATCCATCCGCCTGGTCCGCAGCCGCGACGGCCGCGACGGTGCGCCGCCGGCGCCGCCGCCCACGCAGCGGAAGTCCGCGCGCCGCGAGGCGCCGAGTCCCGCGAGCGAGTCGCCGGTGGATGAGGCGTGGGGAGATGGGGGACCGGGGTGGATTGTTGAAGATCAATTTTTGTATTAAGCAAACTTAATCATTTCTAGTTTCTTGAATTTGAAAACAAACCAGGTGAGGAATGACGTGAAACTTTACACCTCTTCTGTGACGAGCAGTTCCGCACAGTGCAGCCGCACATTCTTTCTTTGGGTCTACATAGTCGTGTCTAACTTCAGCGGATCAACCTGCTGCCTGGGAGCTTCAATGAGCTTCATCTAAAAAGATTGGGACTAACGAAGACTCAGGATGCCGTTTGGATACTCCGAGACTCGATAGGTACATCATGGCCCATAACCATCCATCAGGTGCCTGGGGCGCCGCCGCCCACGCAGCGGAAGTCCGCGCGCCGCAAGGCGCCGAGTCCCACGAGCCCCGAGTCCCGCCCCGAGTCCTGGGCCTCTGGCGAGTCGACGGTGGAGGCGTGGGGAGATGGGGGAGGGAAGTGGTGAAACAAATGGTGAACATTGATGGAAGTCCTACGAATCATGTGGGAAACTGAAGATTGGGGGAGTTGAAGAGTGTAATACGGTAACATGGATGAACAAAACCAAAGACTTGAAGCAGATTCGCTGAAGATATTGAGCAAGACGAATCGTTATGTTCTCTATATTTTGAAAAAGGCCGCATGCGATGGACAATGTATGACATGTTAATAAATGTTACATGTCTTCGCAGATACTCTGGCAGTTCTGCACGGTGCGACCGCACATTCTTTCTTTGGGTCTACATAGTCATGTCTAACTTCAGCGGATCAACCTGCTGCCTGGGAGCCATCCATCAGGTGCCTGGGGAGGCTGCTGAAGCATCACCCGAGGAAATCAGCGTTGAAAGCCCGCAAAAAGAAGTGTTGCTTGGCTAAAAGAGGCACAGAGGCGAAAAGAGGCACATATAGGTTGAGTTTCAGGAGCTACTGCTATGGCCCCAGATAGATTGAGTTTCAGGAGCTACTGCTATGGCCCGAAGATTTCCTATTGAACTATTGAACTGTTTTCTTTATCTGGGAATATTAACCTCTCTTAGTGGTTTTTGCTTGCAGTGTACATCTGGAAGATGCTCTCAAATTTTGCTTCAGAAGGCAGACAAATCTCAAGTATTCCTGCCCGTAGCATTGATAACCAAAGACAACATAGAAAGATGAATGCTGTCTCTATGGCCATTGCATACTACTTTCAACAAGTACAGATGTGGGTCTGAAAACCGTGTACCGCTCAATCTACTGGGTAATCATGGGTAATCATCATATTCCCCATTTAAATGGCCATAAATTTACACCCCTTGGACCTGGGGTGTTGAGAACAACCCTAAAATTTGGGGGTTTAAAGCCCCCATTTTGAGACTCATGGGAGTTTGGACTTTGGAGCCTGCATCACAACATGAATATCCAGGTTCGTTCGACAGGCTTCAGAGCTTTCACAAGAGGACGGCCCAGCAACTTGGCTGACATTTCTTTGCTGCTTGGAACCAAGGTCTTTTGAAGGACAACCAGTAGTGTTCACCACTTTTTTTTTCAAGGAACTACAGTACATCATTCTTCACTGGGGACTTGCCAGGATTATATATAGAATATTCATCCCCCTTCGCAAAAAGTACTGGGCTAAATAGCTAAAACAATATTGAAACAATATAAAGTAATACTTGCATCGAGATGCTAAGTGTCTCTGACACATCCAGGTCCAGTAGTGCTGCCTGAATTGATTTGGAAGTCAGTAGTGACACCGATACCGATGTTCAGACATTGGAAGTGGACAGAGGTTGCACGGTTTGACAAGTCTTGAGTTTTTTTCAGCTCGATGGACTGTTGAGACACTCAGCTGACTCTCTGCTTTTTCCAGGTCTTGAAGAAAGTGCAAGTGCCAGATCCAAAAAAGGTGGTCAGGTGGGATGATGCTTGTGCATTTCCATGCCATTTGTGTATAGCAAGGCTTTTACTTGTAGTGTAGGATTCTGTTCACACTTTGGTCATCCTTGAGTTTTGGTAACTCAATCTCAAACTCCTATATCTCCCCCCTATATATTATAGATTGCATCGGAGAGTCAACACTGAAACAGCTTGTTGCGCGAAGATATTGGCTGATTTTCTGTCATTCAAATTTGAGACCTTGCAGAAGCAATGTGATATCAGTGATATCTAGAAGCAATGTGATATCTATATATATACTGTACATATATATATATATATATACAAATCATTATCTATGAATCACAACCATGGCAAGTTCCACCTTTATCAACCCATCGACCCATCGACCCATTGACCGAAAATGATGTGATCACCTCGGAGCATCGGCCAGGTCGATCACTGCTCCACCCAGAAGGCTCAACCGCTGGCCCCAAGCTGCCGCCATGGGCGCTGGCGCCTCTCAAAGTCGGGTGCTGGTTCAAACGAAGCCCAGCGGCAAGGGAAGATATGGGTCATACGAGAAGAACAGAATTAACATAGCTATTGAAAATGACCATTAATAGTGGATTTTCCCATTAAAAATGGTGATTTATAGTGGATTTATCCATTGAAAATGACCATTAATAGTGGATTTTCCCATTAAACATGGTGATTTTCCATAGCTATGTTAGTTTACCAGAGGGTACTCTAAAATCCAAAAGTATCCAAAGTCATTAGAAGCAGATCATCTTTTTGGTAAATCAGGGTTGGATCATCATACATCATGATTTGCATCATCACATTTCCATTTTTCTTGGCCACTGACCCAAAGCCGGCAGTCAGGATTCCCAGTGCACGAATTGCAGAGTCGAGCCCTTTGCATCGACAGGAGGTGCAATGGAGGGACAGCTGGAAGAAAGGGAAGAACATGGGCTTTACCATTGATTTTTCCATTGACAATGAATCATGCTGCTTTATTGGGAGTTTAAGATGGAAACCAACCATCAAAATATAGGGATAAGGGACAACAATCAATTGTGGCATGTCACTTCTTTGACACTCAGCCTTCAGAACTTCTGTCAACAACTTACGTGCCACTGTTGACTACGCAGCTCCAACGTTTCACTATGTTTCAATCCTCTTTGGATGAATACTGTAAACTCTTGTAATGTGGCAAAGCATAGATTTGGCTTTTGAACGATTTTGAAAGCTCTTGTTTGCATCCCCGTACTTGGTGGTTCACCTCACTTCGTAAGTGGCCTAGTTCACCGCAGCAGTGGGGTAAGTAGGGGATAGTAGGGGCGATGTTTGTAACTGGGCTGTTTTACCTTGTTTTAACATGTTATAACCAGCTTGCCTAAGTGGGTTGAACCACCAAGTACCATACCCAGATCATCATCTTTCCAAAGTCCAAGTCCAGGCCGCCCGTCAGATCTCCCAGCCCTTCACGCCGGAGCCGATGAGGTCTGGAACTGGGTCAGATCATTGGAGTTTTTCACACCAAATTTCTTGGACATCAATATCATGGTAAAAAGGAGCATCTAATCGCTCAGTTCTATACTAGAGCTTCTAATTTGCTGCTTTCATCCATCCATATCCATCCTATTAGAAACCATTAGAAACCAACTTGTGACCCCTGGGGCATCATCCTCTCGCCAGGTACATCTCCGTCTCCCGGGAGGCTGAGCGTTCCCCCGTGCGCGGCAGCCCCGTGGCCCCCGTGGCGGTCGCGGGTACCGCGACGTCGCCGCTGCGCAGCGTGGTGACGACGGAGGCGCCCTCCACGCCGCAGATGCCCAGGAGGCCGCAGTGCCTTGGGTTCAGTTGCATCTTTTGGAAGCCTTGTTTAACATATTTGTTTGTATTTCTGTTATGTTGTTCGAACCCCGTTCAGATTTGTGAATCGGATATCGTTGGGTTTCAATGAATCAAAAAGAATTATTCTGGGAATACACATATATATATATATGTTAAACGATTGTTTTCGAAGGGTTTCCCTTGGATGAAAGTAATGGTATGTTGATTATTACCGTCTCTACGGGGACTATTAAACACGCGCAACAAAAAGAAACCAGAGAAGCTCTTCACACGCGACTATACAATCGGAGACAAGGTACTGGGATCCACCAGAAAGCCTTGCACATCTGCAGCCTGCATATTCTGCTTGGGACAAGCCAAAGCTTTTGCTTCATCAAAGCGCTGCTCACAGCAACTCGACTTTGCTGCAGGATCTGCGCAGCGGTGATTCTGCCCTTGGGATTCAAAGACCGCAAAGCCAGATACAAACGAACGTTGTGCTCATCCACTTGCACTGCCGCATTGTGTTTCTGGAAATCCTCGTCTAGAGGGCACCAACTCAAAAATAGGGAGGTTGACTGAGGTTGACCCTATAGGTGGGAGATTAAGAAAGCCTCAAGCCGAAAAATCAAATAGCCAAGCCACGGTCAGGGCACGCACGGCCTTGCTCCGCTCGTCCCCGTCCGTGGAAACATTCTCCATGGCTGCCTGGACTTCACCTGCAGTGAACTTGGCCATGGCAACCAAGGTCTTCTAAAGGAGGGCTCGTGGCTTCTGCGGAACCGCTGAGAACAGGTGAGCCGGAAAAACAACGGTAATGAACGTTAACATACGTTAATCCAACGGTAATGGCCGGAAATCAGGTATAATCGGTATTATCTTGTCATTATCGTTCATTATCGTCTATTAACGTATATTAACGTCTATTAACGTCCCGTAACGGTCAGTAACAGAGATTAACGCATTTCCACATCAAACTATTGCTGGAACAAACGGGACAAGCTATTTCTCCTCGCTTTTTCAAGTCTTCTTTGACGAATCTTTCTACAGCATTCCCGGCAGCCATTCCCGAATCAAAGCGTCTGCCTTCTGGCAGCCTGTGCCTGCACCAACTTTCTGTTTCAGATTTTTCATTTCACTGTCCAGCCAAATCTTTCTGCTTTTGTTTTTGCCGATAAATCCATTCATCTGCACTCGATGCAGCATCCATGCAGACAGCACCATCTGCGCTATTTGTGGATCTGAAGGGTCAGAATCAAAATCTCGAATTTGTATGGTTTTACTTTTGTTCTTGCTACC
>Ga0126342_10000748_pt1 | contig 39354 bp, 36 predicted proteins | sample Cyp1metagenome_FD_92528 | JGI IMG/M metagenome (GOLD analysis project Ga0126342, IMG submission 92528) | Coral microbial communities from Lord Howe Island, Old Settlement Bay, Australia - Cyphastrea 1 metagenome | ecosystem: Host-associated > Invertebrates > Cnidaria > Coral ...
AGATGTTGTTACGTTCAAAATGTTGTTACGTTGAAGATGTTGTTGCGTTGAAGATGTTGTTAGGTTGAAGATGTTGTTACATTCAATTTGTTGTTACGTTGAAGATGTTGTTACGTTGAAGATGTTGTTGCGTTGAAGATGTTGTTAGGTTGAAGATGTTGTTACATTCAATTTGTTGTTACGTTGAAGATGTTGTTACGTTGAAGATGTTGTTACGTTCAAGTTGTTCTTGGGTTGAAGAGAAAACAGACTCATGTCCATTTCGCCCATGGTTCTCTGGTGGATTATGACATGTTTATGTCTATCACAAGAAACCTGAAAATCCAAAAAACACCCAATTTCTTTGGGAAAAGAAACAATATAATATATAAGTTGATGAACTTGAAAAAAACAAAACAACGTTGAAACAGCGGACAACATATCCCAGATATGTTGTCCGCATGTTGAGCTAATTGCTGATATTCTCAAGTTATAGGAAGAACACAAAACACTGTAAAACACAGTGAAAATGAAATTTTTCAAACTGGACAACAATGAACTTCAATTGCCCTCCGGGGAACTCCCAGCCTCTACCCGCTCTACCCCGTATATATCTATCTATCTATATATATATATAAGTGTGATCATATGTTATATGTCGAAAGAGACCTGGAACCACAAACAAACAGAAATAAATGCTGTTTTTCCTACACACCCATGTGTTATTTAGGGATTCTTCAACCAAGAAGGTGGTTGGTGTCATGTTGCCAATGGTGGCTAGATCTAGGCCCCAGACGCAGCACGTCCCGACCCGCAAGAAAGGCCCTACCCAGTTTTAAGTTGGCCTAGATCTAACCACAGATGTATAGTAAAAATGAGATCTCCGCCACGAATCCATCACTTAGCCTGGTTATAAAACAAATAAACAAGTTACCTATCATAAAAATCATAATTCAGAAATCTCATAGTGTGTTGGTGAAGTCCCTTAAAGTGTTGTTGGTGGATTCTCTGTGTTTTTTCTGGTGGATGCTGGGGAGCGCTTCGTTTTCCGCAAAAAAGTTCAGGCCACCCCAACGAGATTGAGATCTTTGAGCATGCCGGCCCTGGCCTCAAGGGTACCTTCTGGTAAACGTTTACATAGCTATGGAAAGATCCACCCATTTTTAATGGGTAAATCGACTATTTCTATGGCCATTTTCAATAGCTATGTTAGTTTACCAGAGGGTAATCATCCCAGAATGGCCCAGAATTTTCCAATTTTAATTTGCCATGTGCCCAAGATCCATATTTTTCTGTTTGGTGGTGACTGGAACCATGGATTTTTTGACTTCCCATATATTGGGAATAATGATCCCAACTGACGAACTCATATTTTGTCAGATGGGTTGAAACCACCAACCAGTTTTTGTCTAGTATCAATTGCCATCAATGGCATAGTATTAACTGTAATCTGTTGTATGGTATGAATTGTGATATATTTATTGATTTATTGGCTGCTGAATGGGAAGAAGTTTCTGTTATTTTCTTTTAGTCAATTCTCCGGTGGGAAAAAGAGGGATGTGAGAGTATCCAAGCTGTGCCAGGGCACTGCACAGCGATACTGTTGCGAGTGATCCTTCACCGTGAAACATTATCCTGGTGAGCTTCTGACATCTGACATACCATCTGGAACTATGTATGGCATATTTATCCTGACATTCTATCTGACATTCTTTCTGGCAGATACTATGACATTCTATCTGACATTCTATCTGGCATTCTATCTGGCATATATTCTGACGTACTTTCTGGCATATCTTCTGACATTCTTTCGGCCATTCTATTTGGGATATCTTCGGAGATTCTTTGTGGTTGAGGTCCGGCAGGGAACACTCTGATCCGAAGCTCAAGGAGCCGTTGCTGAAATGACCAGTAAGCTCCTGTTTGTGAAATGACTAGCGCTTGCAGTTGGCGCGGAGGAGGCGGCGGGCCAGCTGACTTAAAATCTAACAACCCTCACCTGACAGGTGGGGAAAAAAGACTAAAACACTGGAGGAAGAAAAAACTATCAGGCAAACCTGGAAACAAGATTCAGGTAGATCCATTTTTGTCTCAGTTGGACTTCAATACTTCAGTAGCATCAGGAGTAACTACTTTGTTGTTTGAAGATTCCGGGACCTCAAGTAGTTTGTTCCTCCCCCGCAACTCGGATTCTAGCCGTCGTTCCCGAAGATATGTTTGTTTCATCCATGAAAGTGTAGATATCTCCAGCATAATAGCAAGGAGTTGGCGTAGTTTTATAAACCAAGATACCTATCCTAAATATTCCCGAATCATATAAATTTCATGGTTTGTTGGATCATTGGACTCTGTTTTTTCGTGGAAAATGTTCACCGGAAATTCCCCATGAAATGTGGTGGCGAAATCCAAGGGCTTCAGTCCAGCGAAGACGTCGCCTCCTGGGCAGTCACCTTGGGTGCGGGAGCTAGGATGAGCGACTGGAGGGGGGGATCCATAGTCCCAGCAGCCAGTTGGAGCAGTTTCCCAATCTTATGATAGCCATAAAATAGCCATAAAATCATGATTCTATAAATAGGATATAAATAGGATATCTTATGGTATATACATGTATATACCATTTATTACTATATCATAGGGATATTTGACACCAACGAAACTGGTGGGACTCTCATTGGATTTCGTCAGATGTGAGTTTTCGGGGTTTCTGGGGGCAAGATGTTGGGCTCCCAACTGGTCACCGGCATCTCGGAAGATGTCACCATGACTTGGATGCAGTGCTTGCGCAGTGTTTCGGTGTAAAGCTGACCCTTGCAGTTATGGCCATTTATCAGTTACCCTCTGGTAAACTAACATAGCTATGGAAAATCACCATTTTGAATGGGAAAATCCATTATAAATGGTCATTTTCAATAGCTATGTTAAATTACCAGAGGGTATAGTACTAACAAGTCACCCCATTTATAGAATGCATAATCCCTTCTAGAAATAACCAGTTATAAGTGGTAGCCATGGCCATAACTGTGGGGAGCAAACTATCAATTTTTTTGAGACCCAAAAAGATCGAGTTCAAAGGGATGTCATGGTTGAAAACCAACACGTTACCCGACGTAACCGTTTTTGTTAATGGGGGTATGTACCCTTAAATTTGTGATACGTTTGCCTCAATTTTGATGTGATGATGTGACATCAATGGCCATTCTGGTACCTAAACTGGAGGTACTGTGCCATATATATTATAAAACGATATTTTGTGGGTATATCCCCTCACATCGTTTTAAAGAATAGACTCATAGACCTTATACTATGTTAGGTACCTCCAATAAATCGGTTCCTGTTGCCACTGTGCAATGTTTCGGGTCTCGCTTCCAACCTTGAAGCCATGCCTTCACCAGGCACGGGGGCCTTTGCGCAGTTGCAATCAGCCCATTCCAAGACCTCCGAAAGGCGGGGATGGAGGAGCTACAGCGAGAAAACCCCCCAGTTATGTTTGTTGGTTTATAATTTCCACTAGATATAGTTATAGATATAACTGATATAGACTTAAAAGCGATGATTTTCCATAGCTATTCGATATTTCCAATAACTACATTGTTTATGGATTGTTTACGGCATCATATGTTTTTTCATGGTGTCCATAAACTAACTTGTAACATCTTATAACTGGCGGTCGCCCACCTTGTAGGGTTGTTACAGTACACTCAGTACATGTTCCTGCCTCCATCCCTTGACGATGTAGTGACGCCAATCGGAGGTGCGATGAGAGATCTACACACCAAGTTTCTACAGTCGATATCGTGATCCTCCAAATTTCCATAGACAAGTCATGACACGTTTTTTTTCAAGAAAACCTCAACATGTAACTTGTTTGGTTCCCTAGCCTTTCTGTTTCTGTGTTCAGCATCAGGAAAGAAAGAAGCTCCCCAGCGAACAGTGGAGATGGCTGAGATCGAAGAGCCGAAGCTGGCAGGCCTGGCCAGTCGTAGAGCAGCCCTCAGCTCCAACCAACTGATTGGTGGTGACTGGAACCATGGAGTTTTGAATGACTTTCCCATCATGTTGGGAATGGAAAAATCATCCCAACTGACTTTCACTCCATCATTTTTCAGAGGGGTTGGGCGAAAAGCCACCAACCAGCTAAGAGTTAGAAACCATGAACTTATCGACCTAGCATCCTTGAAATATCTTGAAATACTATTCTGCATCTTTTCGAGGATGTGTTTCCATGGTGCAGTGATTATGTTCTTATCTTCAATCCTCCAGGCATTCAGTGTGATTCCTGCAAATCCTGCTATATGTAATGTTTTAATATGATATATCATGTGTGTTGTTTCTTTTTGTCGGATGACATATACCAATACCTTGACCCTCAATTGACCACCAAAAAAATGATGGACATACCTTACTTTTTGCGGGTACCATACCCATTTCCAATCATTTTTATGGGTACAACTTGATGGTCTAGGTAATGAGAAAGTTGTGTTTCGATTTCGATGTTTCCCGGAATTTAAGCGTTATCTCATCTTCTAATTTAGATCATACCCCAGCAGCATTTCAATCATGAATGGAAAAGAAACAAACATCGCACTAAGAATATCTTTTGCGGACTCCGAAAAAACGCATAGCATTCGTTTCTCAGACACTGGCTCCCGGTGGTTTTCGCTCGATCCCCCGGCGTTTTTCGGCGCTGGAGGTTCTTTGAGGGTGGATCAAGAGAACCGGCCTGGTGCCAGGTGCCAGCGAAACGGCCCGCTGGGCCCGGCCCCGGCCCCTTTCTTCGGGGTTTCCCATGGTTGGAATTCATAAAACATGATAAAACAATATAAGAAACTGCTGTCAAAGTTGGAAGAACCTTGGTATCAGAATAGTCAGACTAGATGTTTAGTGATATCAAGATGCATGCTAAATATAATATATAGTGATTATATATATAATTATATATATAGTAATATATAGTATGTAGTTTATTACAGAACGTATGTTGTTCGACATCTGATTTTTCAAGACAAAGCATAGCCAGGGGTGGATGAAACAGGTTCCTGTGTCAAAACTGCGAAATGGACCGGGTTCAGATGCGTTTCAGAAAATGCGTGGATGACTTCAGGGAAATTCATGTTTGGAACAGCGGTCTGGGGCTGGATTCATGAGAAAACCAGCCGTGGGATCTCTCCCGCCATTTTCAGTGTAGTTTCTCAGGAAATGAGCAGCAGCCAACAGTTTGGTGATTTCCTAAAGTAGGGGTACCCCTAAATCATCCATGTTCGTAGGATTTTCATGGATTTTCCACTGCAAACCATCCATTTTTGGGTATCCCCATTTTTAGGAAACCTCTATATCCTGACTTCTAAGTGGGATAGCTAGCAGTAGTTAACCCATTTGTTCTGAACCAAGGACATGCTGCAAGTGGTTTTCGCTTGTTCAAACAAATCTTTCAACACCTGCTGAACCTCGAAGTTCTCATCACGGACCAGCAAAAGCATCAGGGACCATCAACAGTGACTGTTGTTGGCAGGTTGATTTTCTCTCCACCACCGCGTGAGGACAGATTTTTCCCGCTTGGAGGGGTTGATTGAAAATGGGTAAATCCAATGCCATAACTATCCCCAACAAACATTTATTGTTGGGCCTGGGTATACTCACCATATTGGAACAATGTCTTCCAAAATTGGATGGTTGTATCTTGTTGCAATGGGTTGATTTTTGGGAAAGAATATGGGTTGCCGCAAATTTGCTGGTTGCTGGTAACATGTCCCAGAAGGAAATTGTGGGATTGTTGTAAACAGCATCCCAACATAGTATAGAAACTTCTGGCAACATGGGCATGTGAACCAGAGGGTACCGCAGCTATTTGCTGGATGGGAAGCTGTTTCTGGACCAACCACTGTAGATTTGAAGGGCTCTCAGCAGAAACAAAGGGACATTTTGAACAAGAATGTGATTTTGCAACAGATTTTACCAACAAAAACTGGTTGATGATGGTTTCAATTCTACCAACATCTACCAACAAAAATCCAATGAGTTGTCGTTAAGGCATCGCCACGGCTTCCTTAGGACTCGCGCAGCTTCGAAGTGGAAGATGAGAAGAGGCACAGTGCTCACCGGTGAGAGGTTTTGGGTTTTTGCCTGCAAAGAATAAGAGGGGGAGATACTCCATATAAGCAGCTAGACTTAGGATTTATAACATGTTACAACTATAGAGTTAGATGGGTAATAAAACAAGTGATCCTCGGGGTTGCTCCAACCCGTTACAGGTTAATGATAGACACTTTGGATGATTCGACCTCTTATTGTTGGGATGGCCTTGGGGAGGACGTACCCAAGGGGCTCAAGCCAGGTCCGAAGAAGAGATGCCAAGCCAAGTGCCAGGCAGGAAATGGGTCGAAAGCTGCCATAGACCTCTGATTTTTTGCAGGGTTTTATACCACCCCATTTCTGGTGGGTTTTTCTTGTGTTTGTATATTGCTCCAATTTATGGCGACGTGGTCTTGACAGGCTGATATGGGTATGGGTCGAATATACCATGGGACACCTTAATTTAGGATATTTCAGGATACATTTGGGCCAAATGAAGAGCCTGTGGAAACGTGACCAATCATACATTTTTTGGGGGGTCCCTTTAGATCAAGCAATATCAAGCATCAAAGATGGCAAGTTGACCCAGGGAATTGGGATAGAACACCCATGTTTGCCTATGGTGACAAACTCTCCTGCAAATCAAACTGGAAATGGCTGGAAAATCCAACTCGTTTCCATTAAAAGGCCATTGATAATTGTCCAGATTGTCCAGATTGCCATGTTTGATTGCCAGATGGTAATCCACGTTTGACTGAAGCAAATGAAGCTGGAACAGCTGGAACACAAACTGTAGGCACAGTCGCCGCACTTTTGGGGATGTGATCAATTCTCAGGCATTGAATCAGCCCAAGCGACATCTAAGATTCTCGGGAATACAACCAGGGATAATAGGAATATAGCAGCAACAACACAACAATGTCCCAACATCTGATATGTTTTTGAATAATTATACTTATATATATATATAGTAGATAGTCATATACTATTATCTACTATACTTTCCATTGATGATGTTTTACCACATTAATTGCTATTCATTGTATACGTGCATTATATATATATGTATATACATATTCTTAGACTTATTCGGGCATTCGAATCCTTTTTTCATGATCATCGTGGATCAAACTCCTGGGCCCTTGAGGCTGGTGGCCTGACGATGAGCGACTCAGCAGTCCCTTCGCGCCTGGGAACTGTTTGACAAGGGTGTTGGGAGGGTTTGACAAGAAAACCATGTGGGTTTGTTGGGAAAATGATGATATGATGGTTATGGGAAAAGTATGGGAAAATTATGAAAAAATATTGGACAATGATGGAAAACATATGGAAAATTCACCAATCATCATTGGATGATTGGGAAAATCATCTATTTCCCCGACTATGATATGTAATTTTAACAGTTCGCTATTGAACATGCTCCATAGAAATAGTTTATTTACCGAACTTAAAGATTGTGATTTCCATTGTTAGTTTGCCAGAGGGTATAGGCTACTCCGAAAAGGTCCGCGTTTATTATATGGTTGGTGGTTTGGAACATTTTCTATGTTTTTCCATATATTGGAAATTTCATCATCCCAACTGACTTTCCTATTTTTCAGAGGGGTGGCTCAACCACCAACCAGTTATCTTCATGTTTCCTTCATTTTTGTCAGCAATTCTTAAGGGTTATCCCCCAGCGACCCAGTCCGGGCCACCCTTTTTGTACACAAAAAAAATCTTTGGGAGCTCATGAAGTTTGGGTGGATGCAAGTTCTTTAGATGCTCATCATCCCAGATTGCATCATCAAGTTTGGGGTTTTCATTCGACGTTTTTGAGATCCTTGCGATGATGCTTGCGTTCTGTGCTTGTTTCTTCGGTATTTCCCAGCCATTTTGGGCATGGAAAAGGGCCATTTTGGTTCTTCCAAGTGCAGCTGTGGTTTCTCATCATATCCTCCGTTTTGAGACACAACTATTTACACTGGGCCCTGATTGCGCGCTTCAATTCTTGAACTCTTCCCCATTTCCTCAACTATTGTAGCACATACAGTTGGAGACCTTAGTCGTAGCGATTTCATGTTTTTAAGTCAGTTAGGTCCAGGGAAGCATATCTAGGGGGTCGGACATCGAAATTGCTGTGACTAAAGGTGTTGACTGTACCTAGGTTCATCTCCATTTTTATGGTTAAGTTGTATACAAATCCCATTTTGAGTGGTTAAAATGTTTAAAACACCATTGCATGGTTAAATCAACTAAAATCTCTTCAAATCCACAGAAATCCACGAAAATGCAGTCAAATTGGACTTCATCAACACCCACAAGGCATCTATCGAAATCCATTGCCATCGCTCCTAGGCGTTCTCAGACTTCGAGTGTCTTCCAGCCCGCCGTTGCCGGCCCAGCCCGCCTCGAGGGGAAAAGGCCACGCCCTTGGAACGGACCTGGCGATAGGGGCAGTGGTGATTGGGAGAAGGGGTGCATGCTGAAACCCACAGTTATGGCCATGGCTACCAGTTATAACTGGTGATTTCTATGGGATAACAAACATTCTATAAATGGGGTGACTTGTTAGTACTTATAACTGATAAATGGCCATAACTGCAGTCATCAAAACCCCGAGAAGTATTGAGAAGGGGATGATGATATTTCCGGTATTTCATACTGTCAAGGTTATGACTCTATCCTACAAGATTCCCTCTATCCTATTATCCAATATTGATTGGGGGATTATTCCATATTCCATGAATTGGGGGATTATTCAAGCCAGATCCAACCAGTATTTCATAGAATGACAGATAGTAACGCTGCTCAGTTCAGCAACAATCAGGTTTGGTGGGCTCAGACACCACTCCCAAAAATTAGCAGTCAGTCCATTTCCGGTAGGCTCAAATTTTGCTGCGAAACATGTTTCAGAGGTTTTACATTTTTTGGGTATGTTTTGGCACTTTCTGTTGTTTTCCGAACTAGAATCCATGAGAATCCTAGGGATGCTTTGCAACTGCGTATGTTTGACTGGTTCATTTGGATATGTTGCGGACAATGCTATCAAATGGCTCAACATTTTCCTGTTGACCACATGTTCGCTGAACACCTAAAATCATCAAAAAAAGTGCAAGCTCAAGTGGCTTCCCCTGGAATTTTCCAGTGGTTGGACCCAGCTACATGGCGCCCTTTAGTCATGGCTACTGGCCACTGCCCCGCGCTGGCCAAATTCGTTGCGCCAAATTCGTCCGGTGACGGTGACTCTCTGCGCACGCTGAAGAGCGCGCACGAAGACACCATTGGGAGCAGCGAAATATTGAAGTTCTCTGACCATGTTTAATCACGATTATACACTCATTCTATGTGCCATTACAGTAAGTTGTTTTTGTTCATGTTGTTTAGATGATTTTTTAGATGCACAGTTGGTTTCAACATGTTTCAACACAATATATTTCAAGATACAAGCACACTAATTATAGATCTTAGTTCCTGGGTGGAAATTGATTGTTCATTCTCAAATTAGAAACTCTCTTGATGATCCGAGATACGATGGAGCAATAGGTCAATGACCGTCAACTGATATGCGTTGCTTCCAATAACACCTACAATCACAGAAGTGTTTGTAAGGGTGCAGTGTGTATATGGCACATACGCTGGGCGTTAACACTTCGTGTCGAACAATCATATCCACGGCACATACATCATACGGTCCTTATCCAGCTGCATTTTTTGTGTGTTGAAGATGTGACTTCGTGCGGATGCTGTCACTTGGCCATGGCTCAAAGGTTCCATCTTTAAGTCCTCTGAGATTTGCATGGATTCAAAGATTCAAAGGAAACAACAAACACCTCCATTCTCTCCGAGTCATATGCCCAACCTGGAATTACTGGCTAAAAATCCCCATGTTTGCTGCAGCAAAGTTGCCTGATTTCAATATATTTCAATCGTGTTCCCCATTTTTTGAGCCATCGCAGCCATCGCCATTTGTAGGGGTTTAGCATGGGTCAGCGGGGTCTTTTGCCCCGGCTGTGGTTTGTAACTTACGCCTGTGCAGCGCGCGCGGCAGCGCGAAGCTTCGCACGGTTCGCAGGGGTGGCATCCCCCAAGACGGACAAAAGGAACCCGAGAAGCGAAGTGGAGAAATCCTGGTTGGGTCATGGTTACCCTCTGGTAAACGTTAACAAAAAACTATGGAAAATCACCATGTTCAATCGGAAAATCCACTGTAGATGACCATTTTCAATAGCTTTTGGTATGTTTACCAAATGGTAATTACTAATCAAATTCATGTAATCATTGGATTTTTTGTGGTTACTATACTGTAATGGTTGATAGTGGTTGATAATGGTTGATATATAATTGCTTCATAGTGGTTGATACGGGTTATATAATAATGGTTAATAACGGTTAATAATTATAATTGATGTTGCTAAAGCACAAACCACCCATTCGTTTGATGGTTTATACCACCTGTTTATGGCAAAAGTGGAGATGATTTACTATTGCTTTACAGACATGAATTTGTTAAATATGTAAGGCCTTTGCTATAAATAGAACCAGCATGTTTTTTTGGGCAGGATATTTTAGATTGAACACGGTTATAATATGGTGGTTCAACTATCGACGATATATCCATCAAAACCCAAAGGCAAGGCTGCTTGTAAACCTACTTAGAAAAACTTTGAATTATAGTTTTAGGGCATTTTGTGGAATTGGCCCCTGGCAGTATAATATCCACGATGATGTTTAAGAAGATATGGGATTAATCAATATTAATCACGATTTGCCATTGACAGGTTTGTTTAGGTTTGTTTAACCCCCTAGTGGCTGGTTGTTTCTATATGCAATGTCCATCACTAGTTGGTGATATTTTTTTTAAGTAAGTTGGGCTACGATCAGACCATGAGACTTCGACCATGGGATAAGTTCCATGGTGGCAACTGTAACTTGAAAAGGCCCACTCTCATTGATGAGGCGTTGGCATTTGTCTTTGGCATTTGTATACCCTCCGGTAATCGAACATGGCATTAGAAAATCCACCATTTCTAGATGGTTGTTTTTCTCCCATTAGAACTTCCCCACGTTTCATTACCGGATGGTATATGGCCTTCGGGCGACCACACTGGAATGATTGTGAATGTAAGGGGTCACTATCCCAAAATGAAAAATCATCAGACCGTCACTGGAATGTTAGGGGTAGGTATCCCAAAATGGTCGGACTGAATTCAGGTTAACGGTTAACGTGAATTCTTGTAATTTACCCAGATTGTTCGAAAGAATGATCCGATTGAAAGAGGCTCAGACAACTACCTCAGTACGCGGATTATCTCCGATATAGTTGTTGGCAATAGGTTGTGCAAGAATGACACCAATTTTGGTCAGATTAAGGTGAATTAGCATGATTCCAGAATATGAAATATTGGTAGTAATATGATATAGACATTATTAGACCATGCAAATTTTAGTTTTGTTTTAACATCCAGTGAATATAGTGATTAGTGAAACATTATGGTAGAACAATGTAGAACAGACCTGCGCATACATTGATCTCAAACCCCGCATGGTACTCTGTTAGCGGCTCGGACGGGTGCGGCCGTGGGGGGCGCGCTCAGAGAGAGCCTCAATGAAGTGTCCTGGCGGGTGGATTTTGGATCACTCACCTGAGAAAAATGAAGACATAATGTGGGCAACCCAAAAATCATCAACTACCATGACTGGAAATGTTTTTTTACCACCCATGAAAATTTAATTGAAAATGGTGATGAATTGGGGATGGTGACTATGGCGGTTATGGCATTGGGTTACCACAATTATTCCCCGATTACCCTGATTAGCTACATGGGTGGTTTCTGAACCCCAGTTGCAGGCTTGTGACAGTAGGTTTACTATCATTACATCATGAAAAATTGCTGTGCGAAAGATTCTGCCTTTTCATGTTGGATATTCCCTCACATGGGCACGGGAAGGGTACAATAGTACAATATTCTTTATCCATTCAAAGTGCATGAATTGATATCCTTCCTTGAATAGACGCTTTGAATTTATTAATCTACTAAGTCTCTACTTGATACTTTAGGTGTAAGACACGGCCCCTTCACGCATTTGTCCTTGCAAGTATTGAGGAGCTGAGGATCTTTGCTTATGGTATCAAGGGTGACATGAGCACGCAGAAGCTCAAATCCTTGGCAGAGGCCTATGAATCCCATCCAGGGCAGAGTTGCCACAATGACATCGTTTCTGGCGAGCGTGGCCAATTGTTTGGGCAGATTCGTTTGGGGTTCAACATAGATGTGGGGTGGGGTGAACTCCCTAACTCTGCCAGAATTTATTGATCACAAGGTGGTGCCCCCCTAGTTATAAATTGGTTTATAAAGCCCATTAACTAATATTAACTATAGATATATCACCTATATAAACCATAGTTATTGGAGTGATAAACCAACTTAGCTATCTTGGGGGCGCCACCTTGCAGGGTTGACGATCCTCATCTTGTTTTGACAACCTACCTGGGCATGGGCCAATTTTTCACCATTTTTGCGGCATGGCGCAGGAAAACCCATCCATGTCATTACAGTCATTACCAGTTGTTTCTGTACCCTGGCAACGTTTTTGCCCATATGGTGGTTTCCATAAAAATGAGGGTACCCCAAAATAGATGGTTTATTTCATGGAAAATCCAACAAAAAATGGATGATTTAGGGGTACCCCAATTTTAGGAAACCACCATATGATCCCATATCCATATTGTGTCAATTTGCCTGTACTGTGCTGTGCAGTTGCCATCTGTTTGTTGCGGTCGTGATTCTTTCCTCCCCCAACTCATGTCAGTGTCGCTTTGTTTTGTTGGATAGAAGGTAAGTACTTAATTTGCCTTTGCTAGCCATGGTTACAGTATAACCCAATTATATCCAATTATGTCATATCTAAAAAATGTTTTGGAAGTGTATATCAGCCTATCCCCATAACATCCCCATGGTGGTTGGTTTCCCGATCCATGTTTGCTGGCGCTAAATCCACCACGTTGTTGCTTAGTTGGAGTCAGGATACTGAAGTGTACTGCTTGGATTGTGATCCTATCAACCAACCAGTTCATCAACCATGGATTATCACAATTCTTATCACAGTTTTTAGGTTTATCAGCCATTTATCAACCACTTTATTCACCATGTATCAACCCTTATTTTATGTGAACCAGTGGTTTAAGATGGTTTAAGACCAACCTCAATCCCCAAGTGTGCCCGGTCTCAGCCTCAACACCTCAGGCTGCATGGCCTTAGCAGCCTGCTCGCAGTGCTGCTGTGCACCATTGTTGAAGGCCCAGCCCGAGAGTGAGGATTTCGCCATGGATAACATCGATCGATTTGACCCATAATTTATGGAAAATAATCATGGGGATTTAAGATTACAACAGATGGGATACAACCAAGAATCTATAGATAGATGATGTTTGTGTATATGTTGATAGCGACCTGACAGTCCAATAAGCCCCAGAAAAGATGGATTTCCAAGTCATAAGGGTTGTATTATATATAGTTTCTTTGCTTTATAAACTGACTGGCGACAGGTAGATGGATGAAGGCTATGTTTTTGCACGAAATTGGATATTCCGTTCCCACCTTGTAGGACTCTGATGTTCGGAGGAGATATAGATGGTGTCCATCGATTTCTCGAAGGATTTTCGGAGTTTGGTCAGTTTCCCATGGATTTGTTCCTACCCTGGCCATAGTCCACCATCATCTCCATCTTCACAGGCCTGAATGTGAACAGCACAGCCACCTCAAGGCCTGGGGCCCTCGGGAAACCCTGGTTGGTAGATTTATCGAACTAGCATTCATGCGGTGAACAACCAAAGGTCACAGTAAAGGGGTCCAAGTTTGTAGTTCTATAGTTTAGTTTTGTTCGCCGGTGTTTACTGGGGATCGGATATTACCCTCTGGTAAACGTTTACATCACGAACTGGAAAGATCCACCCATGTTCAATGGGTAAATCCACTATTTCGACTGGGCTACTCATCGGATTTCCATCACTCTGGCGGCTCCAACAAGAAGGGAATCCTTGCTGAAACCGACCCGGACGTACCCGGAAGCCGATGACGCCAACCAGGTGGAACCTGGCAAAACCATGGAACACATTGATACAAATTGGGTATGGCTATGGGTCATTTTCGCTCTTTCAGCTTTTGGAACTATCTTGGAACTGATGTTGATCCAAGTGTAGGATCTCAAACTATCCCTTGTAATGCCGGTATGCGCTACTTTTCGACGCCTTCAAAAAGGATCAAAAGCAGCTCTTCTCGGTCCCACTTCATTTTGTTGTGAGACCTTGTCGGTTGGATGCTAACAACCAGGCTTGCAATCCCATAGATTTCCATAGCCCTAAGCCCTGTCCCCGCTGCAGAGCGCACCAGATTTTGTGCGTCTGTGCCAAAGTTTGACCCTCTGACCATTCCCCTTCATTTGCCTCAACTGATTCTCCCATCTGTGCCCAGGATCAGCTATCACACTGCCTTGCGCGCGGAAGACGCACGGAACGTCACGTCCGCGGAGCCCGCATGCTCTGAAGGTTGAGAGTTCAGGGCAAATATTAGTGATCCCTATTTACCCTCTGGTAAACTAACATAGCTATGGAAAATCACTATTTTCAATAGCTATGTTAGTTTACCAGAGGGTATTTGGCATGATTCCCCCCATGGTGACATGAACTGACACGTTTGGAAGGGGTGGAAACTACCAGTCCAGCACTTGCAACTGTCAGCAACACGCTACATGTTTCAGGGATGGTTTCCCACCCGAGAAACGTGACCCAGATCCAGTTTTACGGGATGAATTAATCCTACACATCAATATATAGGTTTCTTCCCATTAAACTCGTACTAATCAAATTTACAGTAACTTCTCAAAATGGGGCAGTGCAGCAGCGCAGCACGTTATGACCGTTAGATGTCCGTTTAACATGTTTTCAGAAGTAGCTCTAAGAAACGATCTGAATCAGATCTATTCCATCTATTTTTTCTTTCAGAAATGTCTTGAATCTGTTGCTATAAGTTCCAAACATTGACTATCTGATTGGTGGTTTGGAACATGTTTTTTTATTTTTCCATTTCATATATGGGATGTCATCCTTCCCATTGACGAACTCATATTTTTCAGAGGGGTAGGTATACCACCAAGCAGCTATAATCCAGCTAATTCATTGGCTACACAAACAACTAACAATATATGTTTCTGCGGAAGATCTAAGAGTTGGCCCACTTGTTCAGATGCAGACACCAGCCTTGGAGGGGATTGGTTGGCCGCCCCTGGCCCCCAACTCAGGTTGCTTCCTACCTCTGATGCCTTCAGAAGTTCAAAGATTTGGGGTCCACCCACTTGGTTTGGGGCTCCCAGGGCGAGCACTGTGTCACTTTCCACCTATCACTGCCACCAACTGTTACCACCTCGCGACGAGAGGTCACTGGAACAATGGGTGAATCTGAACCGGAATCCGGTTGGTGCTTTCACCTGGATGGAGAATCATCCATTCAATGAGATGTCCATCTCAATATCCATGATATCCATTGAGTAAGAGATTCAATTGGCGTTTTTTTTCCATGGATAGATGATCTGATTGGTGGTTTCAAACATGAATTTTATGTTCCACAATATATGGGATGTCATCCTTCCCATTGGCGAACTCATATTTTTCAAGATGGTTATTGCACCACCAAGCAGTGATGTTGTTCCATTTCAAGTTCCAGTGAGGGGATTGTTCAGCCATCTACACTAGAGCGCGCTGCTCAGGTTCTTCTTGCACTCCATGACTCTCGCGCTTCCCGAGGAGGTTTGAAGAGCCGCTGGACTGGATGGATCCAACTCCCGGTCTTTGGAAAACACATCATTTCCCCTGGAAAATGATCGAGGGTTGTATTTACTCTGGGCAATCCGACAAAATCAACATGGTGGAGAACATCTCTACTGGATAATATATATATATATATGTATGTATTATACATATATATATATAACTGCTATAAATTTGAAGAATTGCCAGTGACCTTGACCTTGCCATCAAGGATGATAAATAGTGGGGGGCCATGAATTTGATAGCCTCATTTTTAATCACCAACAGCTTTAAGTGATTAGTCCTATGATGTCCTATTAGTGCCGTGGTCAAGTTAGTCGGAGATGGGAATCCATCCATGTTCATGGGGATTGATATGCCCATGATGTCTGGATTGTTTAGTCCCATTGTGGTGATGGATGGCCATAAATCATGTGAATCTTGCGAAAACATGACGGAGATAGCAGCATCCCTGACAAGAGTGGAATTATAACCAACAAGAATTTGGGAGATGGTAAGTTTGCACAAAGCAACCATCTTCAACAATTTAAACAAGATGTGGAGCTAAGCCCCCGAATTGCACCTATCCGACAAACATGGGAGTACTCCATCGTTTGCTATTCCCAGTTTGTTTTGTTGTTGATGGATATCTACAGGTTATCTGGAACAGGATCATCAATATTGCTACAAACATGATGCGGCCTTGTCTGCTGAAAATGTCGTGTTCGTTTGGATTCAAAGGCACACAACGGCTTTCCGAATGTGGCTGAACTGTGGGTGTGCCACGCCTTGGAGAACTGGAAGAGGCAGCCTCTTCCAAGTCGAAGCAGGAACGATGAGCACCTTGGAGGTGGCGCACCTTTCATCCAGCGCACGCAAAAGGGGCTACCCAGACCGCAGTGTTTTCCGGAACTTGATTAGATCAGGAAGCCCCAAAAAGTTAGGACAAATCCCATTTGAATAGTGATGGATTACTTTTCTATCTTATTAGGGGTCGCTATCCCCCCAACAACCATCTGGGAAGCCGGATTTCGGGACATTAATGTTTTAAGAGGCTTCAAGGAGCTGCCCAATGTATAAGGGAATCCTATGCTTTATGCTAGATATATCTATAGTTCACGGGGTGAACATAAACCAAGAAAAATAATGACATAGGGCATAGGGGGGGCACCTTCTTGAAACATGTTGAACTCGAGATGATGTGTTCTTCGTTGCCCCATAGAATTCTTGAGCGGTACTAATATGGTCCTCTCTGTTGTAATCTTATGCAATGAACCGCTTCGATGATGTAGCCCTGTTTCATGGCTACATCATCGTTTTATGAATCGAAATATGTATAATATTATAGGCATTAATTTAAAGTCATTAATAGTATGGTCATATGTATGGTGAATGATAGATCATTTTACATATGTATGGTCATTAATAGTCATTTTACATATATAACACTGTTAAATTGCCATGTCATCACCATTTCTGTTGGCTGAATCCCCCTTTAAAAGCTTGACCTCAAAAGATCCCCATCGCTTGGTTTCTGGCAGGTGCCCAAAGAGAAGCAGCTCCAGCTGAAGAACTTGTTGGTGGCTCTACAAGAGGCGTGATCTGCGCCGAGAAACTCTCGGAGATGTTGAGTCAATTGTGCTGAAGGCCCAGTAGTTTATAGTTACATACATGTGTATATATATATATACACATAATATATATATAATATATAGTCCCTTTTGGTTGGTGGTGAATGATATAGTGACTATAGTGCTTCACAGTGGGAATCTACGGCTATGAATTTTGAGGTTTCATGGGATATTTGGGGTCTCCTGCATGACCTGGTTATAGGTTAGAGACTGCAGGTGAAACTCCAAGTCAGACGTAGCCTCATTTGTTGCATAGCTATGGTATAGATGGTCCATAGAAATAGATGATCTACTGAAAATGGTGATTTTCCATATATGTTGAATTACCCGAGGCTGTTTCCTCGGACCTAAAGTATAGTTTCTCTTGGTGGTTACTTCACCCCAGTCAAATAGCTGGACGAATCCTACCCTAAAAAATTAAAGAAATGGGGTGAACTAGCCACTAATCCGTGGTTTCTTTCAAGTGAAGGGACATAACATAACAATACATACAGTAACATATATAACAAAATATGTTTGTAATATTATATATATATACATATATTATTGAAAAACTATCATCTTACATGGATAGTCTCGCCTGCATAGATATGTGTTTCACATCGAAAGCGTGTTTCTGAAGGTCAACATGACTGGAGAATAGCCCACATAATTACAATTAACATTAATTACAACTGGTTATAGATGGCTTATAAATATGGAAACACACACACCCACTGGGATGAAGATTTTTCACGTCGTTTTCCAGTTCGTTTTCCTGTGGATCAACATGTTGATGACATGACCAGCTGTATATCTTTGGAAGCCAAGGCCCGTGGAAGTAGAAATGACCTATTGCTTCACTGGTGGTTTTCCATGGCTACATTGGATTACCGGTTTATATTGGGACTGATAAGCCATATAAATATATTTATATGTACGCATGTATCTGATAAGCATCATGCTTTCAGTGTTTATCAGGATTTCACCACGACTTTAACCTGTTCATCGACAGCCTGACGAAACCTCGCTGAGACATTTCTCTGTGGTTCTACCATTAGAAAAGACGAATGCCGAAGCATTCAAGGGCGGTGGTGGTGGTTTCTATCTATCCTTCGGTAATCAAACATGGCTATCTGAAAGGTTTCAATGAGAAAATAATCGAACCAGATGGATAATTTTCCAGCAAACCATGTTTTTTTGATAGCTGAAGTGCACCATGCTAAAGCCTATTTATTTACATCAAGTGATGTGTAGGCAAAATGGGATGCTTGCTGCCTAATCTCGCCTAGGTGGGACAGCTGCGGATGATGTTAGTTGTTTGGTTGGCACGGTCGTCGCTGTGCGCGGACCCGCCACCGTGGCTGGGTGTGCCGTGGACAGGAAAAAGATGCTCGAAGATTCTTCGACGAGTCACTTGGATTGGGGGCGGGAAAGTGTAGAGCTGAATCCATGGATATGATGAGCCTTTTGCAATGGCTGGGCTTCGGAGCCCTGCTGGGGTTGCGCACAGCAGCCAGAGTGGGAGCGCACCAGCTCGCCAACGCGCGGCGTTTGCGGGGTCGGATGAGGACTCGTGACCTGGATTGAGGATGGTGCCAGTGCCTGAGAGCTTCCATTCCGCTTGGGTATGGCGAAGAATCTATAGGACCATCCAAGACCGCGACGATCCGGGAGAAGGACACGGCAATCAGGGGAGCTGAATTCGGAAATCAGAGAGAAGGACATAGAGATCCAGGGGAAGATCACTGAGATTCACCTAAGCACAGAGCCCCAAAATCCAAGAGATCGGTTGGAGGAATCATTGAACCCCAAGCACCAGATATACGGTATTATTTTTCATTATTATGTCTTAGTAACTTAGTACATTTTAGCCATTCTTAGATTGATGATTGACACCTGGTTGGTGGTTTGGAACCATGGAATTTTATTTTCCATTTCATATATGGGATGTCATCCTTCCCATTGACGAACTCATATTTTTCAAGATGGTTAAAACCACCAACCAGCATTGGGTGTGTCTTAAAAATTGGGTACCCCATTCCATCCATTGAAGTTCCATTGGTTACTGATACTTATTTTTCCCATCAATGACCATGAAAAAAACTGGGCTAAATCCACCATGCTCACAGTTATGGCCATTTATCAGTTATAAGTACTTATAACCCCATTTATAGAATGTATAATCGCATTTATAACCAGTTATAACTGGTAAATGGCCATAACTGCAGACAGATATTGACACATTCAAATCATCACCCCAGGAATTCGCCACGGGAATTCGCCACGGTGGAACCCTGCAAGGTGCTGCCTTGTTCCATGTGCGCGGAACACTGGCGACGACATATGGAAGAGGTCGGGTCTGGCGGAAGTGTGGGATCAACGTCATGATGACATCAATGGAAATTGTCCTCAAACAGTGAAGATAAGTTGGATGATAAGATGAGAACGCTAATGATAATGAATGTGATAATGAATCATCATCATCATCATCATCATCATCGAGTTTACTTGGTAATGCGTAAACCATTTCTCAAAGAGCTTCAAGATTGCCAGGCCATTCCGAGTGAGCTCTTCCGTCCATTCCGGTTGATGTTCACCAGCTGGGATGATCAAGCGATGTTGCAACCCTTTCCCAAAATTACCAGCTGGTGCCTTGAAGAATGGAGTGTTTCGTGGGAAGTTTCCTGATCAAAAAAATAACCTGTTGAATATTGTTGAATGTTGAAGGTCTTGTGAGGGCAGTGAGGCCGGGCAGTGTACATATCATTACGTATCTATATTTGCTGTTGTTTTAATGATGTTTTTTTAAATAGACACAGATTTGGTTTCAGAATTGGGATTCCCCTCTGAATGGGCTAATTTGTGCGAGCAATGTTTCTGGGTGACGGATTCTGACTGGCTTGTTTTACTATGAATAGCGGAGGCTTTGAAGCTCTTGGGCCATGTAAGCTACAATTATGTAATTCAAATTGCAAATTTCAAGAAATCGACCACTCACATTTTTTGATGCCGGGTTTGAAGAAAAGACATAGCCAACAAAAGCATGGTTCTCGTCGACAGGGTTTGTCTCAAAATGGGGTTCCCTAAAATCGCTTGATGATCATTGTCTCCGTGCACAGCCCATCAGTTTGGGTTAAATCACCGTTTTTGTCATTAACGCCATTAAAATCGTAATTTTGGCTGATTAGAGTTCATATGATTTCATGAATGATGATTGATTTTTTGCTCTCCTTTGTTTTTGACAAAGCCATATCCATCAATGGATTATTCGCGGAGTCAACATTTTGACTTGCGGTTGATGGTTCAATTCATTGAAACACATTCCATATGTACAGAGGCAATTGTCCATGAGTTGGTTCCAAGCAAAAATCCTCAAAGTTTCCATAAATCAAGAACAATGAAGGATTATAGCTCACGATAATCCCATGGGCACCCCATTTCCAACCCAATAAATCCATATCATTTCCATGAGTTTGAGTTGGTTCAAAAAAAAACTCGAAGTTTCATCATTTCCAACCCGTTTCTGTTGACAAATCCTCGCTTTTTTTTTGCTGGCCGCGCAGCGTTCAAAAAGCGTCAGGACCCGGTGGAACCCCACCTGGCCCACCGGAGCAGCATGGTGGAGTGGATGATCCGCATGCACAACAAGGACCGCCACCCGGAAACGGGGCATGCAGCTGGGTCGAAGCACTGGAAATCCATGGGAGACCGCATGGGAAACCATGGGAATTTGCTTACTGGTGCTTAGTTAGTAGGGAATGGATGGGAATGGGGGCTGCTGGGATTATTATTGATAGTTTGCCAGTGGATCATTCCCTCATTCCCTACTATGCACAAGTAAGTTTAGGATGTTGTTTTTTGACATGGGAGTCGTCCTAAAACCCATGCATGGCTTTTACTATCCGAGTGACATCTGCAGATATGGATGTGTATGTTTTGCTGCAGTGGCGAAAGGCCGCGAAAGGGCGGCGTAAGGTTCGCGAAAGGTCTGAATACCACTATTTATAAACCTATAAACGAAAACCTGATCATAATCCCATGTCCCGATTTGGGGCGCGAAAGGGCGCGAAAGGTTCGCGAAAGCGCGGCGTAAGGGCAGTTTTCGGGTACCATAATTTGGGACAACCCCCACATGATTTTGTGTTTTGACATGATTCTGGGCTAAGTACACCTCATGAAGTCAATTTCAGAAAGATGGGCCGAAATATAAACAGTGAACTGTCCATATCATAGTGGAATATCTAGCCCCCACATGTGCATACCATCCGCGAAATGTAGAGATGTCGAAATCCACCAGTGAGAATTTCAGGACCCTAAACTGGAAGTACTGTACCAAAAAAAAGGCCATGTGTGGTGATATTCCCTTAAAGATAGCCCCAAAAATTGGGCATTTTGTGCCATCGATGCCAGCACCGTTTTTTTTTTGACACGCCAGGTGAATGAGCTGAATAAGAAGCCCATCCAGAGTAAGGAGGAGGTGTTGGCTGGGGATTTTTAGAGCAACTGGCTGTTTCATGGGGAATTAGCCATCCAACATGGGGAATTAGCTGATGTCCAGGTTGCTGATGTCCACGTTTTTTCTGTGTTTGGATGCGTTTGGGGAAATGATCCGAGTTGACGATTCAACGTCGCAGAAATTGGGTTTTTTGTTGGGATATGCGGTAAATATGACTGATTGATGGGTAACTATTTACCAATGTCTGAGCGTTCAAGTTGGGTAAATTATTGGCTCATAAGTTGATTTAACAAAGAAATATGGTGTACTCGACCATAAAACTATATAGATGGGAATAAAGCCGTGTTCAAGTATGTCAACCAGCAAAGCATGTGATTTGACTGGAAAAGAAGGGATATGATGAGTCAAATTAGATTTGATTGGTGGTTTCAAATTAAAGCAGCGCTGTGTGAAAGGGAGACAAAAATAGTGGTTTCACATATCCAAGAAATATGGGGGGTATCGCGAAAAAACAAATATATATATATATAATAACTATAACCGCAAAAAAAAAGCTGATATCAGCTGTTGTTTAGCGGCAGGTTGGCGCTTTAAAATGTTTCGGGGTGAAACCATGATACATGTTAAACATTGTTAAACGAGTGTGGGTATTTACCAGGGATCAACGGGCATTTGCAACCAACCGTTTTGATGGTGCGTTCGTTCATGTAGATTAATGATGATTAGTAGGGGTGATTATCCCAATATTGAGTTATTTCTAGTTGGTGGATGATATCAAATGTGACCATATGTTTTGGACTCAGGATGATTGGACCTTAACAATGGATATGTGTCATGTGATTGGGTACCTGTAGTATAATTGGACTGTTGTACGAACATTCAGCAAAAGCTGCTGCTATGTTGACATAGACTCAGCTAGACCTTTTTGGGTTCTACCAACTTGAATTTCTGGTTGGTAGTTTCAAACATGTTTTATTTTCCATAATATACTGTATGGGATGTCATCCTTCCCATTAACTCATATTTTTCAAGATGGTTATTGCACCACCAACCAGAACATCAATTATATCTTCCATCAAACATCATAAATTGTTTTACAACCCCCATTAACTATAGATATATTAGAGATATCACCTATAAAAACCAGATATTATAACATATGTCATACATATATATATATATATATCATATACATCATACCATATCATACCATACCTTGGTTTCCCCTTTGTGGATTTTGATGGGTCCACGGATGATCCGCAGGTGCTGGAGGAGTTTCAGTTGGCCTACGACAAGTTTGGACGCTACGGAGGGTGCCGCAGGGGGGATGTGAGAAAGCCCAAAAAGTCACCAAGCAGAACGGAGAGGGGGTCGAGGTAGTTAGTAGTTGTGTTTTGGAACATTTTGATGATTATATGGTTGGTAATTGATATTTACGATGTACCCTTTGGTTATTTAATATAGCCATGGAAAATGGCCCATAGAAATAGATGATGTTCCCAGCTAGAAACCTCCATTTATTTCAGGGATTTTCCATAGCTATGTTAAATAACCAGATGGTAGTTGATCAAGAAACAGAGATGGAGTTTTGGAGGTAGTGATGGATACTGTAGATTAAGATGATCGATATATGATATATTGGGCGGGCGTTCTTAATGGGGTTTTGGGGCACGGCTATGGCAGTTTTGATGGCGGATCCCAAGGGATCTGACTCAACAAATACAGGTCGCTCTTGAAGGTTGCCTTGCCGACTTTCCACCTTCAACTACCCTGGTAAACAAACAAAAAGCTATTGAAATTTGTAATTTTATAGTGGATTTACCCACTAAAAATGGTGATTTTCCATACTTATGTTAGTTTACCAGAGGGTAATGGGGATTCCCATGTATGCTGCATTTGCCGGAAACCAGCCGTTTTCACATCTTTTTCGGCTGCCTGAGTTCATGTTGCCCATGAAAAACAGAGGGCATTGTCCAAAGTGGAGATAGCATAGGAGATCCCCCAACGGCCATGTTCCTCAATAATAAGCAATGAGGAAGACATAGGATGATGATGTTAAACCTCATGACTGGTCGGAGGTTTCATGTTTTTTACTTTCGAAAACATCTTTGGGATGATATGGGTCCAAAAATGGGGCCCACCAAATGGCACTTTCGGGAATCATGATCAACCGATAGATTCTGAAGATTCTGAAGTACCTTGTTCCCGGACACCCACATCTGGTTGGTGGTTTGGAACATGTTTTATTTTTCGCATATATTGGGAATGTCATCATCCCAACTGACGAACTCCATCATTTTTCAGAGGGGTAGGGCTCAACCACCAAGCAGCCACATGTTTTTGGGTTTGAAACCACCAAGCCCATGATGCCACACTTCTTTTGTTTCCAGTCGTTTCACATCCCCAGATCCTCAGACTGTGCCAGGTACGAAGCGGTGCTGGGGCAGAGGTCGCCGCTCCATGAACGAATGGAATCCATGGGGATGGTCATAGCTGACATAGCGAACTGGAAAATCCCCCATTTCCAGAGGTAAATCCTCTATCAATGGGCCATCTATACCATAGCAAACTGCTAGTTTACTGGAGCGTATATGTTTACATTCTTTTACTACCTTATACTTGGAATATGAAGAAGGATTTACCATGATTTTAACTGGCAAATGGGCAGTTAAATGGGCAGCTTCGAGAAAAAAAGCGTTGATGGTTTCACTTTCTGTGCTTTCCATTCCTGTGATTCTTCTGGGCCCACCTCGACGCTAATGGAGGGAGCGGTGAAGGGAGTTCTGGGTGTCCGTATTCCCAATGTTTTCCAGCCACCGGGATGTGAGTGGTGTTACAACTACCAGGATAAACTTGGGCTGTAACGCCCAGGTTTTTGGGCATATTTTATTTTGGTACAGTGAATTCTTCTGAATCCTGAACCGCATATCCAACCCAAATACTTGGAGGGCCATCCCACAGCTTGTAAGTGGTCAATAACCCTGCTTCGTAACTCTCCATTTTCGTAGATTATCCTATGAATAAGTGGGTTAACCCCAGTTACTAACCACTTATATCACTTATGATTGGTGGGATAGTCCCCTGAAAAGATCATCCCACACATGGGACTGTCCTCGACATTTTTGGCCGTCGCAACGGAGGTCCTTTGGCTCAACCTGGCACAACTCATGGTCCCTGCTGGCAGTTTCTCGGTACGTGTAATAAGTGTAAGGCTACATTGCTACATCATTTAAAGAACATGTTACATAATAGGTTAATAATCTGTAATATCATAATCTGTAATAGTAACTATCCCAAATGTTTTTTAAATATGTAATATCATAATCTGGGAAACCCAACAATCAACCTACCGTTTGGGATAGTGAAAAAAGTAATTCTTGGGATGGTGCAATTGACATTGGATTTACCATATTATGATATTACATATTGTAATACATATGATATATCACCCCATAACAGCCCAGAAAATACAAGAAATTAAAGTAAAGTTTAAGAATCATGTTGCATAAATGGACTAACAAAAAGGGTTTCACCTCTGGTTCTTGTTTTTTTTTAAAGTGCAGACAAAACTATACTGATCGGTGGTTTGGAACATTTTTTTCCATAGATTGGGAATGTCATCATCCCAACTGACTTTCACTCCATGATTTTTCAGAGGGGTTGTTTGTTTTACCACCAACCAGTATATCAATTTATGCCTTATTCTGCCCAAATGCACTGTGGCCAGAGGGATCCTCATGCGTTGGTTGGTCCCACGGTCCTGGCCGACTTCACCCAGCGCATGAAGGTCAACACAGCAGAAACTAGTTCTGAAGGTATAGCAATCCCAGATGCGAACCATGGTACTGGAATATAAAAACCTACTGTAGATGATTGGGTCATTTTTAGGGTAAATGTAGGTTTTTATATTCCAGCACCATGGTTCGCATCTGGGTATAGCCATCCGAAAAGAAATAGAAAAAGAGTAGGAAACCTGTCGACATGTGAGGAACATATTTGATAATGTCATGTGCATTCATTTGTCATGTCCTGGAAACACTGTTCTATCTCAAGTACGAATAAATGCAGATGTTTTCTCAAAAAGAGACGAAAGTAGATGAAACGGCCCATACTAAGGAATCTTGAAATGCGATTGTGAACAGTCAGTTACTTTTACTGTCATGAACCTTGATTCGAAGAACAACACGGCGGGTTCTGAATATAGCCCTAGGAAACCAAAGAAGAGCAGAACCGGCACATTCATGTTTTTGTTGCCGTGAATAGTGGCACGAACTACCTATGCATTGTTCTTCACAGGGCAAAAGCAATCAACAACCCATTTACCTGGCTCATATCCCAATAATTCGCCCTCAGTTGTTGCTTAAAATCCCAACTTCTATGGTTCATATGGGTATCGTTCAAAACCCTGTCCTGGTGAACATTAAAAGAAACTTCCTGAGATGGATGTTCATCCCCCAAGAAAGGCTATATTCTTGGTTAATGTTGGTCACATCTCCCATTCTATCCCCATGTTTGATAGTTAAATGAAGTTAAATGACTATGAAGCGCCAGGTTCACCATACATCTGCAGTTATGGCCATTTATCAGTTATAAGTACTAACAAAACCCCATTTATAGAATGTATAATCCCATAGAAATAACCAGTTATAACTGGTAAATGGCCATAACTGTGTATGGTTTTAGCGCATCCAAAACCCAAAAAATCTCAGATGCGGTTTCGGTGCTTTTCAGCGTCGTCAGGTTCTCTGTATCCTTGGCTTCTGGGGAGATTGAGGTTCCTCCTAGGGTTTCACCCGCCGGGCGTTGCACGAGCGCTTCGCACTGCCAAAAATGCAATGGTGTCGGGATGGGAAACACGGTGCATTCAAAACAAAAGACGTTGTTGCTCAATGTGATGTTGATATTTGGTGTTTTTTGTCTAATGATATTTGTTGTGTTGTTAATGCACTGTTGAAAGTTGTTGCTTACGAGTAGTTTGCCAGCAGGGGTTGTGTTCATCAATGGTTTTGTGACTGTTTGCAGTGGAGATGTGTCCAGCGGCACAGAGTGATTTCCTAAAAAATGATGATGACATATATGTCGTTTGGTATGTGTTGTTGGATGAATTTCTGACTTTACGATGGTGCATAGGTCTGGTTGTTTATTTGCTGTCACAACAGGTTGTGTTCGTGGTGCCCAAAATTCTCCATGGGTGGGTTTAACGTGGCATGGTCACCACTGTTGTTTTAGGCCTGGCATGCGGAAATCCCATGAAATCCGCAGTGATTGCAGAGGACAATCAGATGAAAATCAATGATTTACCAACAAGATGTCCAGGTGCCAACAAGTGTAGGTCATAGATCAGCGGCGGATTTCTGATCCAGTGGATGTTAACATCATAGACAAACATCATGAATTGTTGGGTATATAATGTTCACCCAGGGTTTTGCAAGCAAACAGTTTACTACTCAGAGTAGATGTTTTGGATGTTCATATCTGTTAAACTTGGAACAAAACACTGGATTTTGCAGGTGTAACAGCCCCAAATCCTCAACGTCAAGTGGTTTGAATCCTGGCTAGACATGACATGAAAGCCCGCATCGTGCGTAAGTTGCGCACGATGCGCTGGCCAGAGGTCCACAGCAGACAGGATTGCCACGGTAAAACCAGTCGATGGCCTTTAAACATCCTGACTGAAGTTTGAAATTGCTCAACATGCCCTTGCCTTCTTCATGTTCGTTGATGATCTCCATATTTTTCCCATGTTGTTGCATGTGGTGTTAAAAAGTTAAAGAGCCCAAACATGGATAAACCTGGTACCATACCTTTTTCATGATTCCTGAGTAAAAGATCGTAAACCGATGTTAAAGTCATGGTCAGAACATTGTGAAACATAGGGACATGTCATGGTAGGAATATGATGAAACCAGGTCAAAAACAGCTCGATTTTCATCGATGAAGCCTCGCCGTGCCTTTCCAGCATGGGAGCCTTGGAGGCCCGGCAGCTACGGCGGCTTTGGGTTGATGTAAAAGGGGGTACCCTCTGGTTATGTCAAAATAGCTAGTGGATTTACCCATTAAAAATAGTGATTTCCATAGCTATGTTAGTTTACCAGAGGGTACTCTTCATGTTTTTCCCCCTTGCATAAGTAGTTTCATTGCCAGGCCCATCATATGTCAACTTAAAATGGAGGACTTTACCAACTGGAACTGCTTGGATGACGAAGGACCAAAGAAACAACAAGGAGATATAGAACAACACCCCAAAAATGAGATATTCATCAAACATACAGTGACTTACAGTGGGTAAAAAATATGTGATTAACGTATGTATTGTGAATTGCCTGAGTAAACTTTGGTGAGAGTGTCAAATGGATTTAGTACTCTCATTGATTTGCGTTCATTCGCTGTTGTGTATTTCAATTCATTGATCGTTAAATCATGTCAACGTTGGTAAAACAGTTTCATTGATTAAATGTTGATTGTAAAACATGTTTTGACACAAAAAAATGCTGATTCCAACAATTTGCCAAAACCGTTGTTCTCCGTTCTATTCTGTACCCTCTGGTGAACTAACATAGCAATGGAAAATCACCATTTTTAATGGGAAAATCCACTATAAATAGCCATTTTCCATTGCTATGTTAGTTCACCAGAGGGTAGTAATAGTAATGAATATCCAGTTTGATCCCATTGTTTCCTCATAAGCTCCACATTGATAATTGTTAGTGTTGGAAAAAGCTGATCGGTTATTAGATTAGATTATCTATATTGTATATATATATATTATATTACATTAGATAGTTTTATTATGTTATGATATAATCTAATAACCAGATCTATATATATTAATATTATCTATTAGATTAGTGCCCATTGATCACTGGTCACATCTATTGCTGGCTACACCCATCTATAGAAGTAAATCCCATGGGTTTCCTGCACAGGTTCCCTTCGACCAATCCACACCACTACATTACCATTCCATACCCACCTTGCATACCATTCTATACCACTTTACCCGCCAGATGTTTATTTCATTTTACAACTATCACAGCCTCACATATGACAGCCAATATCATCTAATATATTAATTCCCCATTATTTAGGTTCTACTGCAAGTTTAGTACTGCTTTATATCATTCCCTTCAGATATGTTGGGCTGGCAATAAAGCATATAGATGTATAGAAACCATATATAGACGATACATACATATGTATATATATATACATAATATAATATGTATATATATATATACAACATCATACAACCATTTACTAATATACACATTCACATAGATATATGTAACCATATAACCATATACAACCCATAGCTGGCACCAGAGGACGCTGGTGGCCCACGTTTCGTGGCGCCCAAGGGATTGGCGTGTGCCAACAAGGGCACCACGAACTTGGGAAGAAGCTTGGCGTGTTCCGGGTTCATCTGGGAAGATTGGGCCCTGGGAGTTTCCAGAAACAAACATGGGGATTTGTTGCCAACAACTGACAGTGGTTCTGAAAAACACTATTTAATACACATTCACATAGATATATGTAACCATACAACCATAACCCATAGCTGGTGATAACCATAAAAGAGGTTTTTGAAAGATCAAACATAGTGATTTAATGAACACAAATGATGCTATGGATGGAATGGTGATATAATGGGAGTATTTCATGTCAACCGTGGATGCCTGTTGACCCTGCTGTTGATCATTGGGCGGGGGTACCATTAATGAAATCACCAGCTATGGGTCGTTTGATCCGTGACTTTTTTCTGGGATGATGAGGATATAGACATAGATCCAATGAAATGGGCCAAAGAACTCGATCAAAAATGACGATCAAACAAACCAATATGAGGATGTAGAATGGACTTCATCAAGAGAAACGGGCCCAATTGATATGATATACATATATATATATATATACTGTATATGCATATTATGGTTGGAATTAATTGGATACACAACCAACTATACAATATGAGATAGGCCTGTCCAAAAGTGAGGGATGAGATCCAATATACGGTCATGAAAGAATCGGGAACATAAAATTTATATAGGCTTTACTTACAACCATTTTAGATTTTTCAGGAATACAATATCTTCAGACAACGCCATACGGCAAAATATGGAGATGGATCAAAAAATCGGGTACCAATATGGACCCACAGGACTGGCCCTCAATTTGATAGTTTGTCCGGGGTAGCCCCAAATCAGTTCGTTCAGGGGAATCAATGTCACTTGTCCAGATCCATTTTCTTAGGCGGTCAACAAATTTCAGAACATGTTCATACGTTACGTTTTGTTGCAACATAACTCAACATATGTTCCATTCATCGTAATTCCATTGCTGAGGTCAAGGATTTTAACATCTGGATATGATATGGTTCAAAGCTTTCGGACCGTGAATACATGGGAACGCAGAAATAGACGAGAAATGGATGTTCGTCCCACTCACACTAGTAGTCATCACTGTGAATGGATTATAATGTGTTAGAATCCTCATCTCATCTCGAAGCAAAACTATTTGCATAAAAACCATTTGGGCTGCAACCGGCTTGGGCAATATGATATAGATGCACCCCAATTACCAAGTAGACGAGTCTGTTATGGTACACCCAAGTATTTGTTTTGGGGTAATTTGATGGCCAAGGTAGATGCAACACATACAATGTCAAAGGTTCACCGAGTATTTTGGTGAAAAAAACAAGGAATGGTAATGGTATGTGTTTAGTCAGAGGTAGAGGACAAAAATGCGCCAAGTATTAGCTCTTTGTGCTTTCCATTTTTTTACACTCCCTAAGTGTAACATGGAACCACAACATGTCCAAATCACTTACGAAAGTTATCTTCCAGACCATTTTTTTGTTCCGGGTTCCATGTGAAATTTCTATGGTGTATTGTTGTCCATCTTCGGGCAGATCCTTGATGGTCACCCATTGAATCATTGTCAAGGATTCCAACGGAGTGAAGAAGAGCCACTGGAAATCATGGTCAAGCTGACCTGCCACCTGGCCCCTGGCAGGGGTTGGTGGCTGATGCTGTTTTCTTTGGGCATACCCACAATAAAAATCTACAGAAAGTGATTGATGTTTTATGTTCTGCTCAGGGATCTCCAACCAACCTGTCTCTAGAAGGTGTTTTGTGGGTTCAGTCTTTTTGGGGGATGTCCATGCAAGGTGTCTAGAGAGTGATTGTTGACAGGGTAGCTAGGCTTAGCATGGTTTCAAACAGGGTCATTTTCGTGTTCCCTGGTATGATTGACTGGGTCGACCTTGGAGATGCACTAACAAATATGGAGATATAATGGTGATAGAATGATCATACAGCAGCGATATAGCGAGATATAGTAGGATATAACTTGATATAACCAACAAGTCTGGGTCAACTGTGGATCTGTCTTTCAATAAGACTATAGTTGTGTTGCTGTAAACGGATATGTATATTATTCACATATATTAACCAGCTAACGATTTGTCCATGTTTATACGGGTACAAGCATCTCAACGGGGCTGTGATGAATGGAGCAATCATTTCTTGCTGTTTATTTCACCATGTGATTGTTAGTCCATGCCATGATTATTATTGCAAATGTATGCAAACATGCCCACAAGGTGGTAGCAGAGTTCAACTAGATGAACTCTTGGGTTTATGCTATATAGGTATATCTCCATACAGTTATGGCCCTTTACCAGTTATAAGTCAGTTCTAACCCCGTTTATGGAATGATAATCGCATGTAAAGGGATTTAACATGATTTAACTGTAGTTAACTGGGTTTATACATAAACCACAAGACACTTAAGTGCAGGGCAGGGCAGCCTCCCCAGCCACGGCAACCCGAGGTGACGTAGAGCGCAAGTGTTTGCAGTTGCTCTTTGGACAGGGGAATCTTGGCCACATTTCTGCGCTGAATTGAACGATGGCATGGGATGTTTATAGATAGGTCATCAGTTTAGTTTACCAAGTTTTTTGTTGATGTTTGTTTTGGGATGTTCATGAATTTGTATGGAGGAGGTTTCGGCAAATAAAGTAGGAGAATGTTGGCCATTGACAATGGGGCTGGAACTCCCGTGTACACCGGGCCTTCTCGAATCAATCGGAAAGCTCAAAGGAGTGCTGCAATGAGCCATGAAAATTCGTCCCAGATCCTACATGCTCTGATATACAACATGGGTTTTGTATTGTTCAGCATGATGTTCATGGAACTCCCAGCATTAGTTCCCGCGGTAACTAGGGTTTGTCTGAACTTCAGGTACCCCCAAATCCCATAGTAAATCATAATTTTCGTCATGAATTGGGGGTATACAATATACATACACCGTTTTCAAACAAACGCACTTGATGTTAATTTCATCATCCCTGAGTTTTTGTTCGGAGTTCCAAAGTTCTAACTTTGGCAGCTGCGATTGAAAACACTTGCTCGGTGCTTGAATATTTGCCAGATCAGCTTGGAAGATCAGATAGTTTTCCATGTAGCTGTGATAAATGTTGCCACAAAATGGACAGAAAAAGCTGCGAAGCAAATTCTCCTAGTTTGATGGAGATTCGTGTATTTGCATTGAAGTTTTTTTTGGGGAGCCGCTACAATTCAATCGATTGAACAACACTGAAAAATCCATATTATAGTGTATACATGTCAGCATGCGGCTTTGGGTTGCAACACTTGCTCTTCCAAACAAAGCGCTAAGGAAGAAAAAGCTGGGCTTCATTCCAACAGAAGCTTGGCGTTTTTTCCTTGAGAAAGCTGGATTTTGGTACAGTTGGAGTTGGAAATTGCGCAAATCCCAGGGAAATGAATCACAAAAATCGGCTGTCCAACATGTTTTTCAATGGGCACCATTTGATGTGTTTGGAATGTGTTGAAATCAACCAGTCATTTGTTGACGAACGAGTCGCTTCATTAAAAACCTATGATTTGCTGGTTTGGTGCTTACCTGTTTTCTTAATTAAACAACACCTTATTTTATGAGCTGTGCCTTGTGTCCGCAAGCCAATGGTTCCCCAAGCAAGTTGAGAATGGTTGACCGGGTACCAACAACTGTTTTTTCTTATTTGTCTTGAATGGTTATGGTATAATGATAATGTGGGTAAAACAATAGTAAACCACCCATTTGGGAATGCTTTATACCACCTATTTATTGTGATTTGGTGGATGGTCTATTATTATTGTACCCACATTATTGCAGTTACAATCAACATCAATTAACTATCATATGTGAATGTATTTGATCTGTCATGCATTCCAGATGTTTGTGGCTTATGCACTCATGTTGCTGTGGCTTCTCCATGATCCCCAGGTTGGTCAGTCTCCCAGTATACCCTTGGTTCAACCATTTTATGACTGAAATCAGAACTTCCATGGGACATCAGGTGCTATTGCTTTAAGTTATTTCAACTCCAGGTTTTGAAAGAACCCCCAGGAAGTGAAGCCCGGGGAGTTCATCCTCCGCGGTATGTGGGTGAACGAGGACATCCGAAGTGTCGATGACGTTCCTTTCAAATGCGGAGTGAAGAAACGGGTTGACTCTGCTGGAAAAAAAGATGTAACGAAGTTATCAAACGCTTATGTTACGACGTTTAAGCTCTAAGCACTGACATTCAACACATGAATGGTTAGGATTCTGGCTGGGAATCGTCATGAAGCAGTTCAAACGGTATATGATCCCAGCAGTTGATTGGGGGATGATAGAAGACCACAGGTCACGGCTGCCAGATGCAATGGTCATTACCCTGTGGTAATTTGTTACATAGCTATTGAACATGGCCATAGAAATAGTGGATTTACCGAACTTAAAGATGGTGATTTTCCAGTTCGCAAAACTGTAAACGTTTACCAGAGGGTAGATTCCGATTGGGCGAATTATCCCCACATGGCCGAAAGTATCAGGTTCGCGAATCATGACATGAATTCTCCAGATTAGCCCCATCTCACAATTCGTAACCCCCATGTAGGCCCCCAACATTCACATACAATAAAAACGACCAGGCTTTAGAGAGGCAGTTATTCAATAAAGGGATGGGATGAACCCAATCACATCAATTAAAATCCAGTAGAATATGATCCATGAAGACACCATTTTTATGCCCCATTTCCCCACCCATAGGATCCATGGTGCTGGTATATTAATGCTAACATAAAGAAGGTATATTGATGGGATCCATGTTTTACCATATATCGCAGCACCAGCCGGATCCGTCATGGGCCATGAATTCCACAGAATTTAAGCGTCAGGAGCTCCGAGGGCGGGGTCTGGCCTCGCTCTTCTTGGCGCTGTGGTCTCTCGGCGCGATATCGGGACTGCTCTCGGCGACCCACCGGTGGCGATTCTCAAACGTGGCAAGCTGGAAAATCCTCGAAGTAAATAGGGGCTTACAGCTACCCTCTGGTAAACTAACATAGCTATGGAAAATCACCATTTTTAATGGGAAAACTCACTATAAATGGCCATGTTCAATAGCTATGTTAGTTTACCAGAGGGTAGGGACAATGGAAACTGGTCTATAAATGGAGGTTTTGAATGGGCAAATCATCTATCAATGGGGGAGTGGTAGTGATAAAATCCTCAGGTCTTAATGGGTTTTTAGTGGACAAATCATCGAAATGATTGGATATTTTTTGAAAAGCAATATTTGATGACACAAGATTTTTTGGGGGGAGCTAACCATCATTTGTAGCAACAAAAATAATAGAAAAGTAACTGGAAATATGTCATGTTTCCTCTCGAATGATTCTCCTGGGACTTGTCGGCATCTGTTTTTTTGGGATGGCAAGTAGTGAGTAGTACGGCTTAAACACTAAAAACAGAGATACCCGGCCTGATAAACTAACTTAGCTATGGAAAATCACCATTTTTAATGGGTAAATCCACTATTTCTATGGCCATGTTCAATAGCTATGTTAGTTTACCAGAGGGTAAAACTTGCAGATGATGGTTGATTGGTGATTGCTTTGAGGATTAGTTATACAAACCGATACATTGCCAATTGGGCATTACCACGATCCATCTATCAACCAATGATGTACATCGTGGGGCTTACTCGGCCTGGTTATGTCAAAGGGTTAACAATGGTGATAATTTACCACTATTTTTATGGTGATTTAATGGTTAACAATGGTGAATAATGGGATGATATGGGATTTACCATCTGGTTATGTCAAACATAGCCTTTGAAAATGGCACCTTGATAGTGGATTTACCCATTGAAAATTGTGATTTTCCATAGTTATTTGGTTATTTGTATGTTGACCAGAGGGTAACAGCCGTTTAAGGGGACTCTAATAGGTTTCAATGGGATTGAACCAACAACACCAGTGAATTCAACTTACGAAATTGTGGTACAGTGGGGTAGGATGAGATCACCTTTTCTGCTGTTGGATGCTTGCATGTGCATACAAGGAATAGCCAATCCGTGGTTTTTGATATTTATAACAATATAACAATATATAACAATTGGCTACATATATACAACAATATAACAATATATAACAATATATAACAATATATAACAATATATAACAATATATAACAGTATATAACAATATATAGCAATATATAACAATATATAACAATATATAACAATATATAACAATATATCAGACTATATAACAATATAACAATATATCCGTGACATATATATATATATGATTACATATAATACATATATACATATATAAAACAATTGGCTATTGCCCACTTAAGATGCTGGGGATGGGATGCACCCGTTGAAGCGGACACTGATTTGGGAGTCCCGGATCCGTTGTTCATGGCGTCGCAGGAACGCCGCATATGGATGTCATCATTGCTGTGGTGGTTTGACATTGGAGACCCACTGGATTTAAACATAAATATAAACTAACAGTGGTGTTTGTCCTCCATGATTTTCCATGATTTTTCCACTAAACTCACATCGATTTATAAATATAACCCTCTGGTAAACATACAAAAAGCTATTGCACATGGCCAAAGGAATAGTTGATTTACCCGTAAAAAAATGTGATTTTCCATAGTGAAATGTTAGTTTACCAGAGGTATTGACAATTGACAATTGGATTTATTGATACTATATGATGTTATTGAAATCCAATCTTACGAGATTCCGTACTGAAGACCTTCTGGTGACTTAACATACGGTGGATTGGGTAACTATGAAGCACTGTAAATAATGAGATGATCATGGCAATAAACATGCATGGTCACCATCTTCCAGCTGGTGCAGGATTTCGCAACCATCGTTATGAAAAAACACATTCTCACAAAGGGCAAATCATTGAACTGAATATAGGCCATGTTCAATAGCAAACTGTCAAATGACTGGAGGATAACCACTGATGTTGGTGGTTTTGGGAGCGAAGCCGCCCAGGCTAAAGCTATGTCTCATGTTGGAAGTGACACCACTCACAGACAGGTGGGCTAGGGGCTGAGAGGTCTTGGAAATGTGATTTCTGTATGGCTTACCAGTTGCTTCTGAAAGGAATTCCATTGTTGAATAAGGACTTGTCAAACAAATATACCATCTGGTAATTTATCATAGCTATTGAAAATGGCCATTTAAAGTGGATTTTCCCATTAAAAATGGTGATTTTCCATTGTTATGTTAGTTCACCGGAGGGTAGTTTGATTTGTTCTTTACTGGTGTTTTCTATTGGGAGGGCCACAGAAGCAGACGAATCAGCAGAGCGACAAGAACTGCCCAAAACAATAGGCGCTGTCCAAAGTGTTTGATCTGCTGACTGGCTGACTCCCAGAGTTCCATCAAAAATTCCCCACATGAATCCATTTTCAGAGAGAAAGCCATGGGTTTTGATGATCTTGGGGTCGCCAGGGTCAACCTCTAGAGAAGTACTTCGGAATCTGACTGGGTCGGTCCCGTGACAGGATCCACAAGCCGATCCTCTCGTTAGTTTTGCAGAAGTTTGGCAGGGCAACCCAGCTGTCCCCCTCTCTCAGCTTGAAGCAAAAGATCTGGGCAAAACTCCTAAGTGAAGGCTAGGGTCATGGCTGATTGTTGGCGCCAACTTGATGGGGGAAGATCATGGTGAAAAATATGGTTTTTGTTGCGTTTATAAGATCAGCCAACTGGGTATGAGTAGGGTGGTCAAGACGTAAGATTCCTTGAACCCTCGATTCACAAGTTTGGTTGATGTCAAGATGGGTTTATCTCAAAATAGAGTACCTCGAGATGTTGATGGTTTGTCATCATTTTTCCTATGAAATTGGCCATTTGGGGGGATTATTCAGCAATATTCCCCATTTTCAGACACTCCCACAGGATGGGGCCCCCAAGATAGCGTTCAGTTGAAGTATAAGTGGCTTAACTATCGTTTATCGTTTATGGTAGATATAACTATAGATAACTATACTTGATGGGGTTCTAAACCAACTTATAACTGGATGGGGACATCCTGCAGATAGCAATGACACTTTGCTGGGGACGACCTTGCCCTGCGGGGTCTAGAGACGAGCATTGGTCTTAGCTTTTGGGAAAAGCATCCGGTTTCCTGAGGATTTTTCCCTTCAACCGCAGGTTTTGTGGCCGCCACGTCACATTTGAAAGTGGAGGTGGCTACATGCGAAGGCCGCGCTGGGTCGCTGGGTGGTGGATTCATCCCACACTTCTGATGTGGAGTCATGGAGGAAAAATGGAGGAAAATTGATCCGCAATATCACAGTGGTCACGTTATTCATAGTACGTCATGTTTGGCACTTAAACCTTTGAATTCATTTGAACCTGAATTGTGCAATAAATGATTGAAGCCAAACCAATGTCTTTTAACAAACCGCGCAGCTGGCAGCGTTGTGTGTCACTGGACCCATACGCCACAAGGTCAAACACCCTTGTTTGTGACTGCAGCTCCGATGTCGTTCATTTTTCTTTGTTGAAGCATGTGAAAAATCAATGTTTTTTTTGTTTCTGGATGTTAAACCCCCATGTTAAAGCCATGTTTCTGGATGTTTCTGGGCCAAACAAAGATGCAAAATCAGGCGGAGCGGATGAGCCAAAGCGACCCGGCTGAAGTTTTGAAGATGGCGGCGATTTCACCTCAAGATTAAGATTTGACGAAGGAAAAAAGGGACCTAACATTGATTTTATGGTGATTTTATGGTAATTTAATTGTGATTAACCCTCTGGTAATGGAATATGAATGGCTGATTGGTGGTTTGGAACATGAATGGATTATGACTTTCCATACATTGGGAATTTCATCATCCCAACTGAATGATATTTTTCAGAGGGGTTGGGTAGGTATACCACCAACCAGTAAGTAATATGGGTTTGAACATGTTTGAACCAATAAAGATTGAACTTTTTTTTTGTGAATCAAAGATCTATGCAGGTGGATTTCTAAGCAAAAAGAACTGGATGTCACCAACATCGAATTGAGGCATGCAACCAAAGTATGTGGTTGGGGGGTTCATTTTACCCTCTGGTAAACTCACATAACTATGGAAAATCACCATTTTCAATGGGTAAATCCACTATAAATGGCCATTTTCAATAGCTATGTTAAATTACCAGAGGGTACATGTTCATGGGCGTCTCGCCTTCAGGTTGTTTTCCCGCTTGTTTCATTGATGAAAGATGGGGCAGATGGGGAGGTAGACGTGACTATACGTGACTCATGGGGAGGCATGTAACCAAATGAAATGGACTGTCTAACATGTCATTGTGGGGACAGAACCTGTCGAACCCAAGAGGAACTGGTCAAGAACCAATCGTAACATACTGATACATCTAGTAGCTATGTACTTTCTCTGGAGGATGATCCTTGCGGCTCAGATCCCCAGTGGTTCTGGAGCATTTTCAGGGCTTGGGAGCCCTGATGCTCCCACACTTCATTCGTTAAATCCCCATAGTTCGCTCTGGAAACCCCTGTTACGGATATGGGGATGGGTCAATACCTATAGATACATTTTTAGTGGGATGAACATCCATTTACCAGCTATTTTGGGGTTCACCAGGGGTAGCAGGGTTTTGACACACTGCCATATGAAGCACCACTACTTGGGGCTGATGAACCCGATGTGCCGAGGATGCTACTCTGGTCCGAGTCCAAGAAGCTTTCGTCCTACTTCAGCGTGCGAGCGCAAAGAGACCAGGCGCGGCAGTGGGCCTCGATGATCATAGATGTTAATGCCCCAAAAATCCAGGTGATCTACCCCAAACTTACTGTAAACCATTAGTCCTAATATAGTCCATATTATATATATATGTATGTATCCTATATATATATATATATATATCCTATATATATATCCTATATATATGTATGTATCCTATATATATATATATATCCTATATATATATATATACATCCTATATATATATATATATATCCTATATAAAATTATCCTATATATATATATCCTATATATATATATCCTATATATATATATATATATATACATATATATATATATATACACATATATATATATATATACATATATATATATATACATAT
>Ga0126342_10000749_pt1 | contig 39343 bp, 22 predicted proteins | sample Cyp1metagenome_FD_92528 | JGI IMG/M metagenome (GOLD analysis project Ga0126342, IMG submission 92528) | Coral microbial communities from Lord Howe Island, Old Settlement Bay, Australia - Cyphastrea 1 metagenome | ecosystem: Host-associated > Invertebrates > Cnidaria > Coral ...
AAACTCCCTATCCAAGACTGGGGATGTGGGATGAAATATATATATATGCTATGAAACATGGTTCATTTTAGAGATGATTTACAAGGGTTTACCGACAAAAAATGTGATTTTCCATAAATTACCTAACATACACCTGCCTGTCAAGGGAAGCTCAAATCAATGGGAAACTCCCAATGAACATGATGAGCTTCACTGGTTAGAGACTGGTGGTCCTGATCTACTTAGTGAACATTGTCATTACTATCTGGTTAAGACTAACATAGCCATGGAAAAATCCACCATTTTTAAGTTCAGTAAACCATCTATTTCTATGGGCCATCTATACCATGGCTATGTTAAATAACCAGAGGGTATCATCGTAATCTTTGAATTCAGAGACTTCACCGTGCAGTAAAACTTGAAGATGCTTCAAAAGGGGTTGAATTTACCAAAGAGAACGGCGGGTCCACAGTTGGTGAACAAGGTGTTGCTAGACAGTGGTTCTGTCACCAGCTGCCACTAACAAAAATACCCACAGTGGAAATGTGCAAAAAATTTTTCACTACGAAAAAACAAGTCTGCAATGGTAAATCAAACCTGATTTGACTGGAACTAGGAAATTGAATTTCTGAAACAAACCTCAAAAGTATGTTTCTCCACATGCCAGGAACGTGTCTTTAGATTTGATGTCCGTCATTATTTACGCCAAATCATTTATGTCAATTATTGTCAAGTAAATGTGCATAAAACATACCAAATGATATGCCAAGAAATACGGTAGAACTTAGGTCAGCATGCATGTCAAACATGTGTCAGATTCTGTGTCAAAATACGTCACTACCCCTGTCAAAGCAGCCGAGTGTGTGAAGTGGGCATTACACAAACATAATATCAAGATTTAACAGAAACATATATATATATAAAGATATTTAGGCTATGGCTATTGACTATGGATTTTTATTTGTGTTAAAAAATAAGAATCTTAAATGCTCAGTTAAATTCCAACCCTCCTTCCCTGCATCCTTTGATCATCACAGATCAGATCTCATCTTCCCACCACTTGTCCCAGCTCAGAGTCGCCAGGTCACACGATGCCCAGGCGAGTACAGGCCATAGGCGACACATAGATCAATTCGCCCGTGAAGGGATCCAGTTGTGCGATCGATCCCGGTGGGCAGAAATAGCCTACGCGACAAGACTGGTGATACCGCAGATCTACTGTATCATGATTTTTTTCCTCTGGTTAACATAGCCATGGAAAATGATGGCCCATAGAAATAGATGGTTTACCGAACTTAAAAATGGTGATTTTCTATGGCTATGTTAAATAACCAGATGGTAATGGGGAACCACTTTTCACTGGATTGGGTACAATAGTTTTTTACCGGCAAACAAATATAGGGTTTTCCTGTAAATGGTCCGATCATCCAGTTCAGGGGTTGTCGGTTTGTCGTCGAATCACCCTGGAGAAGATATGTGCTTTTGAGAATATCATGGTCAATTCCATATCCTATCTACTTCAGCATGAATGTAAATGTATGCAAACGTTGGATGTCTGAAAGACCCAACTTAGGGACCATCTCTCTCTCTCTCTCTCTCTCTCTCCCCCCATCGACATCTAGTCAAGTTCAGCAAGGCTGAAGGCGATCTGGCGGACTCTGGTAGTTGGTTCTCCCTTTTGCCGGCGATTTACCCTCCCAAGTTCTAGCCCCATCTTTGGTCGTGATTTACTCCCCACCCCTGCCGAACCAATTCAGGAATATCCATTGAACCAAGGTTTACCTCCCTCTCGAGGGTTTGGTAGTGGGTCATGATCCGCGAAATCAATGGCCCACACTTTCCTCCCACAGCCATATGTCTTTGCGTCTCAATGATCCTCTTGAGAAAAAAACTTGTAGTCGGACACATGTTACATTGACCTAAATACCGTGATAGTTTGAATCCAGTTCTCCACTTTGTTTAGGTGGTCACTCTCTCTCTCTCTCTCTCTCTCTCTCTCTCTGTTGTGGCAAAATATTCAAGTATTACACAGCAGGTTTGCAACCATGACACTCCCTATGTCATAGGAAACATGGATACCCCTAACTCCAACAGTTCCTATCTAAATCAGTGGATAGATTATATATCCGTATATTATACTTAAACTTATATAGTAGCCCATTTATTTTATCAGATTATAACAACAATTATATAAATCAAATATAAAGTAGTATATATATATATAATTGCATATTAAAAGAAATTGCGCATTATATATATATATATATTAATATATACATACCAAACTATACTAAAAATGGATTTTAATGTCCATCCCTTTTCTCAAAACGTCCCATCTTATCCATCGTCCCCACCTGCGGGACACGCTTGGATCTCCACGCTGCTGGGCACGGTGGCGAGCCGCAAGCGCCGCTCCTCAGAGGGAGCCTGGCCGCTGTAGACAGGATGAGAAAAACCATACGATCACTGGCAATGGTATATCAATGGGTATATTAATGGATTTTACAATGATTTAATCGAATTTTATAGTGATTCAATGGGATATGAATGGGATATGGTATATCAATGGATTGGTTTAAGGGAAAATTTTAACCGGAAAACCCCATGATCTTAATGGGAAAATCTATGGTTTCCGGTTAAGATTTTCCCTATTAAACAAATCCATTGAATATGTATTTTTTTGGATATTTTATATATTAGGTGCTTTACATTTGATATGATATATATATTATATATATGTGTGTGTTCCTAATATAATCACTGGAATATATTATATATTGATAATAATGACTATATGTGACTATATGTACTAAACAAACATGACTATATGTACACACATATATATATATATATATATAATGACTATATGTTAGGTGTATATAATGACTATATGTAATATATGTATTTATACGTATATATAAACATATATAATCCATTGTAATCCACTTCATAGCCAAAATATGTACTGAACTACCCATGCAAGGTAGACAAAAAGAACATGCCAGATCTTCATGAGTTTTAGCCAACAGAAAGTGGAATTCCTAATATGTTTTTTCATAATGTTATAAGTATTCGAACCAATATATCATATCTATATGATTGATCATATTGACCATTCCTAAAATAAATGACCGATGGAATTCCAATCAATATATCATACATTCTCAGCCACTCCTATTGGTTCAATAGATTTGACTCAAAAAATAGGCTTGCTGTGGGGCTCACCAATGAATCAAATGGGCACCGGATCAAGATAAAATGTTCTACTCAACGAGCATTACTTTGATTGTTCATGGAACAACTTTAAAGGCAAACATGTGGTGCTGTTAACCGTGAAACATCGCAGAAATATGGGGTGGTACGGTCGCAAAAAACTGACTCAACATGCTGCAACCATCCATCATTGATCACTTTGATACTGAAACTTTACTTTTGACACGTGTTGTGTGTGTGTGTCATTGCGTTTGCTTGTGGGTGCAGTTCCACGTATAAAGTTCTTTTAAATGGGAGTATCGGATAATTATAGGCGCCCCGGCCCCTATCCCAACTTCTTGAAGTTGTCACAATGGTGGTAAATCATGCTATACTCATCAGAAATAACAACGGCAGCAACAACAACAACCACAACGATTGCAGCCTTACTAAGTACCGCAGCGTGATCCCCAGCAAGAACTCCCTTTTTCCGTCTGCCTCTTCCGCCTCCTCACTCAAGCGTCGGATGAAGGGGAAGCGCGACGTGCTGGATGAAGGTGTTTTTCCTCGGGACATGGCGGGGATAGTCATCAAACACCTTTCTGTGGCAGTCATGGAATGTAATGAATCTAACACACACACAGAGATAGATAAATAAATAGATAGATTAGATTAGATTTAGATTAGGTTAGATTAGATTTAGATTAGATTAGATTGGATTAGATTACATTACTAAATAATATGACTTTATCTGGACCAAATCTTGAATAATAACAGATCGACGCTAGACCAGGGAAAACATGAGCGTCGCAACATCCTGGAGCCGCAGTCTGTCTCTGTCTGGAATCAGCCACCGCACTGGAGGGTGATGTACCCCCTGGTTATGACTAACAGTTCGCCATGGTATAAATGGCCCATAGAAACAGATGGTTTACCGAACTTAAAAATGGTGATTTTCTATGGCTATGTTAAATAACCAGAGAGTAGTTTGCGAGTGGAACCCTTGGGTCACTTAAAGTACTTAAAAGTGTGAAGCTAAGAACCCCAGGTCTGTTCATGGAATTCCCAGTCCTAGATTGTTGGCAACAAACTTTCCACGTGCCTTGCCTAGAAATCAGAATGCCGATTTTGTTCAAAACAATATCATGTCTGGATTAATCAACTTAGTTGATTTATTAGGGCAGCTACAGGCATAAAATCATGCATAAAAATGTCATCAGCCTCTAACTTGGTACATCCCACGTTAGATTCTGGTTGGTGGTTTCAACCCCTCTGAAAAATATGATAGTCAGTTGGGATATGTTGGGATTATGACATTCCCAACATATGGAAAGTCATAAATTTAATGTTCCAAACCACCAACCAGGATTGACATGCTCATTGACTCATGGGTAAACATTGAACATGGTCAACTCAACCCGAGAGGCCGTAGGGCGGACGGATACAGAGCTTTCCAGCGGGGCAAATCGCCAAGTTCGCATCAAACTCCTGGGCGACTGGGGAACATTGAGTAACCAAACTATATATGACTTGTTGGTTACTATAGTAACCAAACTATAGTAATTAACCGAAGTATAGTAACCCAACTAGAGCTTTTTGACCCAACTATAGTTATGGTTACTATTGAACTATTTTTTTCCGGAGATGTTTGGAGGATCCTCCAAATTCATCCAACTCGTAGGATCTATGCAAACTATATAGTAACTATAGTCATGAGATGTTATAAGCAATGTGTATGTGGGATAAACCACGAAGCAGGGACGCAGGCGCACCAGTGTGATGGTCCACCAGGTCTTAAAAAGTGGGATTGTCCTCCATGAGGTCCTCCATGGGCCCCAACACGTCAACAGGATTATGATGTGTTGCAACCACTTCTGACAGGCATGTAATAGTGGAAGGAAGCTGGGTGTACTTGGGAAAGTTGCCACAACTTGTATTGGCCACAAAGACATCTTGAAATACTCTCCAGTAAACATAGCTATGGAAAATGGCCCACTTAGTTCGATTTGGTGGTTTTCCAAAAAACTAAATGAGCATTCGCAAAGGGTAGAAAACAACAATGCTTAAGTAGTTTGATTAGGGTTGATGCTAAACCCATAGCTATGTATAGTATATATTGTTTTGTAGTTACAGTCTTAAGAAGGGTTGACTAGTGCCCGTGGGAAATCTAGCTGTAGTTTGGGGGGTGAAAACAAACCAACTTCTGACTACAGTAAGAGGCAGCACATTCTGGGAAAATGCCTGGTCCCGTGCCCATGTCATGGTCTGCTTAACTATGCCTGCAGGTCCAAAGGATGAGTTGAGGATGTTCAAATCCAGGACCCTTAAAATGACGCCTCCCAGAACTCATCTATGGGCCATTAATATCATCATATATCCACCATTTCATCATTCATGAGCCTTCAGAAATCTGACTTCATTGGCTTTTGGTGACAATTCAACGATGTCCCCATTGGCTTGGCATGGCCTGTTTACACGCCTTCAGGGCATTGTTTTTGCATATGCTAAAGGCATTTTTACAGCACAGGGGGATCTTTGGGGATGGGACCATTCGCTATTGCTTGGGCTTAGTTCATATCTTTTGGCACACATCAATACATATCTGGTTGGTGGTTTGAACCCCTCTGAAAAATATGAAAGTCAGTTGGGATGATGACATTCCCAATATATGGAAAATAAAATTCATGTTCCAAACCACCATTTGTCCCCATTTGCTTTGCGGGCTGGCATAGTCTCGCGATACCAGCCCGTCTTGGGCGGTTTCAGAAACACGCAGATGTCAAAACGACATCAGGCAAAGATCCACACCTGGCAGCCAACGGGAGAGAATCCAGAGCCTTCCCCCCCCGTGTGGCTGCTGCAGACAATCGTTCGCTGAGCCAAACATCCACCAAATCAATGCGCCATCGAGGCCAAGGAACAGCCCAAATACCTGTGTGCATGGCTATGGATTCGGAAGCCGGTCGGCCAGTCTTCATGATGATCGAAATATTCATGTGTCTCAAAATTTCGCGCATCACTTTTATAAACCAGCGAGCTCGCCGTTTGAAAGGAAGGTCACGCAAACCAATCAATGGGAGAGCCGAACCGTCAGCCCACGTCTTAAGGTGGATGGGACCCACCTCGCCTGTGGCCATCTGAAAATCAAGGTATAGCTGATAATGGGAAACCCAAACCACAGGGGAAGAACAAGGATCAAGGCATTGTAGGAACCAACTAGCCAGAAGCCGCACAATACGTTGCCCGTACCATCGCGCTGCAGCTCCTGGGAGCCTCTCAAAAGTCACATCAACATTCCACTGTGGCACCGGATCATGATGTATGGGGGCAGTAGGAACCTCCACATCTTCAGTGTATCTAACTTGAACCCTGCTAATGGCCAATTGCACATGCTGTACCTGCCTAGAAATTTCCCTGGCAAAATGCAAAGCTTCAAGGTGTGCTGTCAGCAATGCCCAAAAGGAAGGGGGCCTCGAGAAGTTGGCACGAACCGCTGTCTTGTCAGCCAAATTGTTATTACGATGGCACCATTCCTCCACGCAGTTTGCAGCTTCAAGCTCACGACAGTGAGCAGCAACTTTGAAAACACAAACATGTCCTGGCGGGTACTGCGCAATGAGATGAAAAATTGCAGTCCACAAATCAGCGTGGGGACTGTTTACTCTTGGCAACTTTCCTTGAATGCATCTTCGCAAACGCTTAACTGCAGCTTCACAATCAGACCAAACGCAAACCCTATTGGGGGCCTGCTGGCAACTCTCAAGGGCACGAAGGATTGCAAACACTTCTGCACGATATGCACTTTGAATAAGGCCAGGGAGGACCCCTGAATCAACAACCTGACACTCATCAGTGCTTGTGGCAGTGGAGGGCGCAAAAATTACACTCCAAGCTGCAAACCGACAATCTTGGTCATGTTGAAACATACAGCTTCCGTCAGTGAAAAAATTAACAATGTCATCTCCAGGCACCTGAAGTTTCGGAGCAGGATGAATATCACATTGTGCAAAAACTGTCTGCCATTCAAAATCTGTGTGGGGCCGGAGAGACCAGCCGAACGACGTCAGCACCTCAGGAAGGCGAGGAATCAACTCCCTCAATGACTGGGGAAGCATGACACGCTGCTCATGGAAAAACTCACATTGCCAAAACCGGTGGTACCTACTATCTGTCGAGCCACAGTAGGCACATTCTTTCCCAACCCCTTGCTGACTGAAGGAGACCACACCCTGAGTAAAATGAGCACCATTCAAGATTTTGTGAAAAAGGCCACGATCACTACTCGAGAGCATACGCAGCCACTTTCGCACATGCATCGGATCAACTCTGTGCAATTCCTGGAAGCCTTTTCGATGACTAACCTCGGCAGCAATCACGTCCTGCCATGCCCTAGCCGCTCGGAATTCAATCTCTTGCTTCGAGGCATTGAGAAGAGAAAAACACCCAAATTTATCACTCAGCGAACCAGAGCTAGTGACATGCCATCCCAAAGTTTGAATTCTCGCAAGGAGAGTGGAGCTGAAGCTATTGTCCGGGACTGAGGATTCACCCGACACCAATGAGGCCAACGCATGCTGAACATAGGCACCATCACTACAGTCTCTTATGAAGCAAAACGTGTTCAAGATGGCCCAGAACTGGGGGTCATGTGTCGGCATCTCAACAAGGCCAAGATGAAGATGCGCATTGCATCCAGCTCCGTCAACGTTCAACCCCCGCAATGCACCAGCACGGAGCGACTGAAAACATTGGGAACTCAGTGTAGTGGCTGCAATGGCATGCAGCCCACGCGGCCATGCCGCCATCAGAATAGCCCTGAGTTTTTGGCGATACGGGCTGGCAGAAACTCGCAAACGTGGCCAAATGCCATACAAAGCTTGAGCACGCTCAACTTGAACAGAGTTGGTGTGCTGGCGGGTATATTGGATGTGGGCACCCAAGTTCCTGGTCTTACTGACAACTCGAAAACCAAGGCCTCGTGCATGCGATCGTCCACTGGCAGAGATGGACCAACTATACGTTTTCTTTTCATCAAGCAACAAGTCAAACATCTCGGCAATGCGGACCAAGTGATCCATGATAGAGCCAAGCTGTGTGCTGTCAGTCGTGACAACCTGCCAGTCATCCACATAGGTCAATGGGCGTGCAAGGGGCACATGGACGTGGAACCAGGCATGGAGAGTCCAATCAATGATCAGCATTGCAACGCATGAGAGAGCACATCCCTCCGGAACACCCGTGCAGCTAAACAAGGGAGCTGTAAGATGATCCCTGATCTGAAAACGTCGCGCCATCATTGTCAGCGCACCCGTCCAGCCCAGCAAGAGGTTCGTAGGGATACCAACATGAGCACAAATCTCCATGACCGCTGCTCTAGGCAAGTGATTAAAGGCTTTTTGGAGGTCAGCAACAACCCCCCCCAAGTCACCTTTGATGGCATATGCATTTTCCAAGTCCCAAAGCAGGCTAGCCCAGATTTGACCGGCGTGCCGGTGAGGCCGGCTACCAGCAAGGTCAGCAGGCAGGCTGGAATCAAGTTTACGCAACGCAACTTGTGCATGAAAAGAAGACCAGCAGCGATAGAGAAGACCTAGGACAGTAATCGGACGAAAGTCCAAGGCGCTACGTGGAAATGCCGTTTTGGCAATGGAAGACACACGACCCGTGATCACCTGAGAGGGCCACTGGCCAGTGGCCTCCGCCATTTCAAACATAGAGCAGAAATTCGCAAGAGCATCCTCTGGCATTGCATTCAAGTCTTGGATGCTGACACCATCAGGTCCTGCACTAGTGCGAGACTTCTTGGCTTTGATCATGCTTTTCAGGCTGGGGGCATCAAGGGTAGGCCAGGCAAATGACCCTGCAGGGAGATGCTGTTTGGCAAAGAGGACAATCTCATTCCATCGCTCAGCAGGAATGTCTACATGTCGCTGCCATCTTTGCTTCCAAGTTGACAAAAATTCCTCGGACAGCTCAGGAACCGTGCCTTGGACTTGGACTTGGGAGACCGACATACCTGGAGTCAGACCATCAACCGATTCAAGCCAAATACCATCATGATCAGCATGAATGACCGGCAAGGGCTTGCCATTACACAGGATAGGTTGGTCAGACCACTCCTGGGCATGAGACAAGGACACCATAAGCTGGGCGGGGTCAACATGTTCAATTTCAGCAATCAAGGAGCGAGCAAGGATCTCTGGACCACCTTGAGACGGCTCTTTGACATCCTGAAAAATGACATTCGGATTCTGCGCTCGGCGGAGCTTGGCATACTGGCGAGAGTTCTTGGTCAACTGTGCTTCAAGCGACCGAGTAGCCAGGACAAGAGTTTCAAACATGGCCTGGGCCACATTTGCAGCAGGAGGCACAAGTGGACACACCCGAGGAGAGCCATTCGTCATGAAATCACAAGTGAGCCACCATTCCGCGAAATTGGGAGTGAATCCTTTCGCACGAAATATGGCAGACCACATTTGGGCACCTTGAGCAACATCTGCACTGTGCTTATTACTAGTCATGAATCTGGCATAGACTTGCAACCTTCGAACCTGACGGACCCACAAGGCATGCCTCCTGGAAATACCATGGTAGTGAGGCTGGAAATCACCTTTACGTGATGTACGCAAAGGGGCAACTTGTGTCCTTTTGACAGGCTTGGTGTCTAACGTTTGACCTCGACCAAAGGCATTATGCGTCACTGCAAATGGCACTTTTGCAGCAGCATTGCTTTCAATGTGGCGCCAAAGGGCCACATAGCGGTCAGTGGCAGGCAGGTCCTGCCTCTCCCAAAACTGGGCATCAACATGAAATGATTTAGGCCAAGGAAATTGGGAGGGAACAAACCACTTCATGACAGGAATTTGTGCGCTCAGGGATCGAAAACGACCAACCAATACAGCGTGGTCGGGGAAGATGTCCTGGACAACATCGACCCCCAACAGCAAATCTTGGAACTCGGGGGATACAAAGCAGAAATCCTTCCGGGTCTTGAACTTACATGTATTGGAAATAGTCTGGCCAAAGCGCTCAAGTGCCAACGTTTGTAGGTCTTTAAAGCCAGCATTCCTCAAGGTTTGAAACGATGGCAGTGTGTCAATCAATTCATTGAAGTCACCTGCGACATACCTGAGACCCTTTGCAAGATGACACACATGACCAACAACATGTTGAAGCAAAACTTCATTATGCATACGGTGTGAGGGATGCATGTGGCCATCAGGTTCACCATAGAGAACTCCACCAGTGATCCATGCATTTTGGACAAGTGTCGCAGCAATCATGGCCCTAGAGGATTCAGCAATTTCAATCGGCCAACTTTGTGGCAGCATACGAGAAGGATGGGCAGCCAAAACTGCCACTCCTTTCCATCGTCCATTGGAACTCTCGTGAGGAACTGGATGCCCTCCCACACATGATGTGAAACGTGAATTGTGAAACCGCAAGCTGGATCGGAAAGATTGAAGACCTTTAGTGGACAGGTGCGTTTCAGCAACAGCCAAGACATCACAATACCCCAAATGGGCAGACATGTACTGCGCTTTGTAATTCAATCCAGATGGATTACAGGACCCCAAAACAAACTGTTGGTCATTGCACGGACCAGGATTGCTTGCTTCACCAATCCGTAAAAAGCAAATGAACCATAGGCAAAAGAAAACTTGGAACTTTGTACATCTGACCGATGTAAAGTGGCACACAGCCAAAACCCCTCTGCGACAGCTATTGCAAAAACTGGGGACCAAGGCACAAAGCAAACCGAAGGTGACGCTCACCCACCAGAAGACATACGAAACACATCGGGAGCCATTGTGCCTCACCCCGAACCATCACTCCATCGTAGCTTCATGTGGCCGTTTCGAGAGAAGGCCTCGAATTTGCTGCATCTGGTTTTCGAACATTGCGGCAATGCTCTGGGCCTGGGTTTCCATCTGCCCGTGGAATTGCTGCCCTTGAGTCGTCAGCTGTGTTTGCAGGTTAGCCATTTGCTGACCATGCTGCTGTGAGTACTCAGCCATGTTAGTCTCAAGGTGCTGTTGTTTGGACATCAATTGTTGAACCTGGCGTTCCAACATGTTCAAACGATCAGGGACTCCATCGTCCATGGGAACATTTGTGGGCAGTTTCTCGACAATGGCATCATAGAGCCGCGTTTCAAGCTGGCGCATGCTATCTGTGGCTGAGGCACTGGCAGCTGGGTCACATGGTGCTTTGTACCCACTCCATGGGTCAGATTTAGCCCATGGGTCAGGCTCAGGCCGATTGAATGCATTGGACCCACCACACAACGCAAGCGTGGTCGCTGCACCAACAGGTTTCGACTGGGTCACTTTCGAACTGCCATCATCATCTTTGTGCTTGGAAATGATGACTTCTCCATGTGATGTCAAAATGACACTGGTCGGGGGTTCTTCCACTGCTTGAAGCAACCAAACATTACCCTTTCCATGAACTGGTGTGGCTGGTTGGAGGGGTTTCACTTCCCAGCCAGCCTGCTTCATTGCACGCGAGATGGCCTGACGATCACAACCATATGGGAAAGGCCCCACCTGAAAGGTTTTGCGTGGTCCAACTGGAAGGTACAGCGTATCAGGACGGACAAGAGCATGAACAGCCTGTGCTTGCCCAGAGGGGACTCGTAACCCTTTTTGTTCTCCTACTCGTGCTAACCCTGTGACTGCGGGGTTCGTTTGTCGCAAGTGCTGGAGCTCCAAGGTGGTCATCTTCGGCATCCAGATCACGACATAGTCTGGCAAGACTTCACGTCCGTCAGGTGTTCTCGGCTCTACATACGCACCCTGGTTCCCACTGAGAGACAAGACCTGGACCAGCAAACACGTTGGGATTCGGAGGCACACTGAGAAGATGTCAGATGTGGAGGCTTTTTCCGGTTTGAACCCATTACGGAGGAATTGCCTACGCCAAACATCAAGCAACACATCCTGCACAGGTAGCTGTTGTTCATTGTGCCATGAGCCACAATTGCAGTTTGGTTCAGTGCAACGCTTCAACATGGGAAACATGGTGACCAAATGTCGAATGGGAGAGGAAATGAAATCATCCCAGGCAATGGTGAGCTCATCTCGATAGACAAGCACCTTCACCGTGACCACGTCAAGCGAGTCCAACTCAACAGCAGCATGATTGGCCTTTTCGATAAGACCCGTGCCAATTTGGATTACGGTGGCATCTGCAAGGATCGGTTCATTGTCGACAGTGCACTTGCAGGGGATAGCCGCTTGGTATTGTGCAAGAGTGGTCTGAATTGAAACACCAGGGCCATGAAAAATGACCAGTGCCAGAGGCTCCTGCGACACAAGACGACCTGCTCTTAGATATGGTTCAGCCTCAGTCATGCTCATCAAGACAAAACCACTGGAAACTGGGCCGATCTGTTGCACAGACAACTGGGACATGGCACGACCTTGATGAACAAAGATTCCTGGCATGACCAGCAACTTGGTCGGGTCCAAGACAACTTCAGAAGGCACCTGTGGAACCCGAGGTGGCTTGGCAACAGGCATCTTTTTGGTGACCTCATTCTTCTTGTTCGCAGCAATGTTGGCAGCAAGCTCATCAGGTTGAATAAACTGGAATTTCACTTGGTTGGCTAGCATTTTCAAGCGACGCCAGCTCTGCTTTTCTGACAGGGCAGTCTGCACCGCCTCCGCCCCAATTGCCTTCACCGCTTGTTGGGCACGGTGTTCAGATCTGTCTGCAGGCACTCCCCTCTTGACAAGTTCAAATGCAAGATCACTAACAAGCTTGGAGGGTCCATTACCCCAGATTGTCGGGCAAATGCAAGTGGTGCCTCGATAAAGTGCCTCCACAAACCCTGCACGGAAATCAACATGGAACCCATGCAATTCATCCCTGGTAGTTGGCAAAGCACAACCCAACACAACATGCTTAAGGAAACACACAGCCAAGGCTCCACAGAACTCCGTCGTACTCACACAAGGCGGAATGAAATGCAAAACCAAAGAGGCAAAACCCAGTCCTTGCGCAACAATCTCCAGCATGGGGCGGAGCTGTGCATCCAACGCAACATCATCACACATCAGGTGACATTGGAGGCAAGATGCATGTGGGACCATCCAAACAGGGATCCAGTGATCTTCAGAGCAAATCATGGTCAGGATTTGAAAAGCACTACGTCTCAGCAATTGCAAACGGCACCAGCTTTCACACAAGAAACGGCCAACAGTGGCCCAGCATGAGAAAAGAAGGGGCTCAATCATGACAAATCGAATGCCATCAGGCGTTGCAAATTGGTCCGATTCACGGGACAATCGCACAATTTCCCCAAGGTGGAACCTAGCTTCATCATCTCCCATGGCAGAGCCATGTGCAGCGAAAAGCTCAATCCTGTCTTCACGTGGAATGCAACTGTGACCAAGGGGGAGACTAGAGGCATCCCGATCATACTGAGAAATCAAACCTGAGTCCGCCTCTGAACTCACTGGAGGCACTGGGTTAGATGAATCGAGCTCATCACCAGCACCCCAGACCCAAGGTCGGAGTGCAACATTGCAACTTTGCAAGGCATGACAAAATTTCTCTCTCAATACCAAATGGAGATGCTCCGCTTCTTCTTTGGTTGTCAACAGCATCACACCCTTAAGAACATGGTGCAAGAAACCAATGGCAAGGGTTCCGCAAAGGCTGGAGTTCAAGAACATCCTATGGTGTCGGCTGATCAAAGGACTTGGAAAACCAAAACCAATAGACATGCGCATGAGAATGGTGCTCAGGCGATCATGTGAACTGCAAGGAGCATCCCATGTTTCAAAAACCAAATTGTCTCCCACCTTCGAAACGAAAACAGGGATCCAGTGGCCATCAACTTGGAAAGCTGTGATCAAGTCAGCCTTCCCTGCAGGGATGTCAGTGTGTTCAGAGGCCCACTGCTGGCATGATGGGCCCTCATCACGGATCCAACCTGAAGCAAGCAGTGGGTCAACAATGGAAACCAAGCGTGGATTCTCATGGTGACTGCTACGGAACTGGGAGGCTTCACTTTGCAACTGTACAAGATGAAACCTAATCTCATCATCTGCCAGAAGGTGTCCCTGCCTCATCAAAACCTGTGCACGATCTGTCGACTCAATGAATTGACTTCGAAGAGACCACAACTGTGTGGGGTCGCGGACATGCGGAACTGGCAAATGAGCAAACTGATCATCCTTCAAGGACAGCAATGGCGCCACTGAAATCAAAGAATGGGAAACACCAGAATATGCCTGAGTCACATCATGTTTGGGGTCCACACCGGGGCCAATCGATGAAAACTCAACAGCTGGCTCTGAGGCAGCCGATTCAGGCTTCTGAGTCCGGGTGGCTGTCGGCCCAGCGGGATCAATGACAGTTGGCTGCACAAATGGGTGCACTGGCGGCTGGCTCACACCTTGGTCATGCAAAGAAGCTCCTTCGGGCATTATGGGGAGTCGCCCGGATTCCCTTGGTTCAGCTGGCATGTCATTGGCGTGGCTACCCCTGGCTTGCAAATGGACAACCAAAGTCTGGGCTGGCTGAAGAACATGGTCAGTGTCCACCACCCGACCATTCAAAGTGATTTGGCCAATAACCGGAGCACCGATCAAGGCAGCATGTGCAGTCAGGAAAGCATGGACTGTGCTACCTACCGGGGATGCAAAAATCACTGGAGGTTCACCATGAAAAATCACTGCAACCTGGCTTTCATCACACTGAACATCCGGGTAAGTGGCTGTTGGATCAGTGCAAATGGTCTCCATCCATGGGGTGGGAAGCTCATCATCATCATCTTCCGTACTATCATGCAGGGGTTTGGAGGGACCCGTCACTTCCATGGATGCATGAGCCTCTGCAGTCTTACGAATGATCAAGTCCAAAATGGCACCAATGCTGATTGGGAAATTCCACAAATCTTGCCAATTGGTTGAATGGATCAGTTCATCCAAAGACAGGCTTGAGTACGGCTTCCAATACGCAGCAAGGGCATTCAAATTGGAATCTGAAATGAGGTCAACTTTGCGGGGCCAGACCAGTCTGCTTCTCATGACAAGCCACGACCTGTACGCCTGCAACTGTGCAAGAGGCGACTGAACAGGGCCACCACATTGGAGAGTGTCAAGCCTGGCAGCAATGGCAGCAAAGACCCAAAGGGCCTGTAAGGGGCTAGCCAACTGTCCCACCGCTGACAACGTAAGTTTCACATTGGGGCCATAATCCAAAACAGGATCAACACCATTCAAGATCATTGCTTCGTTGGGGTGGACATGACGAATGTGAGACTCACCTTGCGCATTCTCAGCACTGCGGACTAAGAGACCAAACAAACCTCTGGTGGCCAGTCTGTGTGGCGATAGACCAGCACTGCGACAATCACACGGGCATGGGGAAAGCTGGGAGCCCCATGCATGCAATGCACACGGTGATTTGCCTTTACTATTCATCATGTATTTGGGATATGTTCCATCATGGATTCCAAAGGCAACCATTTCATCAGGCGTCAGTGTGAGGCTTTCTTCATCTCCCTGGGCCCATAGATGAATCAAAGGAATCAAATGGTCAATTGTTGGGAGGCAATGCAACTCCGGCCATGGTTCAATGGGGATACTACCAATCAACTGTGAGGACAGGATGCGCCACCATCGTTCACGGCGGCATGGCCAAATGTCATCAAGTTTGAGGACAACCTGGGTACTCACAAACCCTGCGACATCACAAAAATGCTTCAGCTCACGCTGGACCCAGTCATTGGTACCAGCTGGTGCAACGCATTCCAACACAAGGATATGGCACTGCAAGTAAAACGCAGCAGCAAGCACGGATGTAAGGGATTGGGATCTTTCATCAGCCTGGGCACGTTGATCACCTAAGGCAGAAAACGGCTGGCAGCTGAACCCAGCAGCAACCGTGTGCGCACCACTCGATTGCTTCCATACTTCAAAGATGACATCTGGCTGGCAGATGTCCCCTGTCACACTGGGGATGGAAGACATACGTGAAAACATCTCAGTCATCTTAGGGTTCATATCGTTCCCCACCACCGGCTGAAAACCCATAGCCAATGCACCATGTCCCAAGGCTCCCATCCCTGAGCAGAGTTCAACCACACGATGAAGGGAATCCCAACTCGGAGAGGAATGCTCAAGCACTTTGGTAAAATCATCCATCACAAAGCATGGATACGGATACTGTTGGGTGAAAAGGCAACCCAAAATGGTGAAAAGGGCAAAACTTCCATCCAACAACCCACGGTAGACAAACTTCAATCCCGAAGGGACCATTGACAGCCTGTGATTCTCATGCATGGAATCGAAGACATCGACCTTGCAAACCAGATTGGCACGTGTACCCACATGTGACATGCCCACATCAAAAGGAAAAGCCATTGCACTACACACCGGCCCAACGTTCTGTGAAATCAGCTACACCCCTGGAAGGAACTTGGGCAATCGCAGCTGTGTTCCAAACCACCAACCAGTATGGGTGTTCTGAAATTGAGGGTACCCAGGACTTCACCATGTCATGGTCATCTGATTCTTTTGCCAAAAAAAAAAAGCACCGTCTGATATTTCGGGCACTTCCGTTTTGAGGGTGAAGCCACAAGTCCGGGGGACCATTTGGGGACCATGGCAACGACCTTTGTATCAGAACACTGGCTGAGTCTCAAAGTCCCAGATATGACATGATGTAACTTGCTGCCGTTTAATTGTGATACTGTGATACTCGAAGCTAATCATTTCGGTAATCCCATTACGACATATTACAACCACATATTTCCTTGGCTCCTAAGTGGAGATACCATCATCCCCATACCTCCCGTCATTGCAGCTACGGCTCTGTGCCACCCCAGCAGATGTAGCCCGTCTCGCAATGCTCAGGTTCGATCATGGCCTTGGAGAAGAAGCCAAGGCCATGATCTACGTGTGATGGGCTGTGCAAGATAGATAGCTTGCTTCATAACAAGGATCAGGATATGTGTGGTATATTGTGGTTATACCATGTTATACCTATGGTTTCATGGTGTTCTGAATAGTTATATGTAAATGATAAACTACCATACTATACCTGGGGGGCCACGTTATATGCATTGTATGTGGCTCGGTAGTCTGAGGTTTCTATATGCTCTTAACACCCCAAGGCTCTGAGCGCATCACCACTCCGAAGTTAGTAACTGAACCGAGGTGGAAACAAAAATATGAGGTGGCGCTTTGAAGGTTAAGTGTTGGGTTTCTTAGATAAATTGATAGTTGACTGGATTGACTGTACCAACAGACATTTCACTGCGGGCACCACCGGAGAGTTCAGTCTACGAGTCTATGGCAGCTCCAATGTGTTCATAAAATCCGTTGGGTGTATATAAACCATTCTACTTAACCCTCAATATACCCATTAAACAATACATAATAATCAACATAATAATAAACATAAACAATACATAATAATCAGACATTTAAATATATAATCAAATGCTGCATATATGAATAAAATAAGTATACAGTATACAGTAAAAAAAACAACAAATGATATGTTTTCGCCAGACTTTAGTGCTTTCACGTTGACCCACTTCTTGGGGCTAGGGCCGGCTAGGGTGTCATTCCAGATCTGCTGCCCCAGTGGCATAGCGAGGGCAGTAGACGCCCTCAGGGCATGGTTCACATTCGAAGTATCCCGTAGCGTTCATCCAGGTGCCTGGAACCATGGGGTACCATGGTGTTACACATGGGGTACCCCCAAAATGCACAGATCTCATACTAAACCAGGGTTTCTAGGGGCCGACGAAGCATCACATGGATTGATAGGAAACCTAAAAGCAGGATGACAGCATTCTATTGAAATACTTCTTGGTATTCGGTGGTATTTGTCATCAAGGATGAAGGATTATCAATTACCATCCCAACAGCTTGGATGCAGTGATGCTGTTCATTGCTGTTGTGCCGCTTCCATTGCTTTGAACAACTGCCTTGGGGCCTTGGAATGGTGAGTCACGGTGAGTCATCCCATCTTTGGGATACTGTATCCCGTGGGCTGATCCTACTCATATACGGTAACCGTTAAATTAGGCCCAGGTTCTTCAGGACCCCAATCCCATCCGTCTAACCTTCTAGACCCTCAAGGGATACGGCGGATACGGCTGCAGGCATCCCATACGGCAACTTATAAACGCAGGCATCAATGCAACACTAATATTAGCACAGCCCAAACATCAGTGGAAGCCGGAAACATGCCTGGTTGGTGGTTTTAACCATCTTGAAAACTATGAAAGTCAATGGGAAGGATTATCTCGTATATGAAATGGAAAATAAAGCCATGTTCCAAACCACCAACCAAATGTCATACTCAACATCCAGTCCATTAGTGACCAACTCAACCAACCAGAACTTTAGCGGGGAAGCCTTTGGGAAAACCGGGATTCTCAGCCCGTTCCCAGGTTTTTTTGATGTCCCTGCCTGGTAAACACCTGATGGGCGCATCCCCTGGATAGGTCAGGTCGGACTGGTTCACGCCCACGCCCGGGCACGCGTGGCCCTGGGGGCAGGGCCTCGGTCAAGTCGTGCGTGAAATCATCCCACCGATTTCGTGCCCCAAAAAGGTAGCAACTAGTTGCTGTAAATAACACCAAATAACTAGGTGAACTATCGTTTATATAGTTTATTGATGTTTATGAAGCTGTTTATGAAACTGTTTATGGAACTGTTTGTGGCTATCGTGACTATATATGACTGACTGTACTTATAATGGAAATTGGGCGCACCGCTCTGCAAAACAAGTGGAAACGAAACGAATAACGAATGTGTGCAACTACTGGGAAGTATATATACAGTAGCTGTACAATGTGAAGCCCCCAAGATAGCTAAGTTGGTTTATAACTCCAATAACCATGGTTTATGGTACTTATAGCTATAGTTACTGGGGCTTATAAACCAACTTATAAATAGGGGGCACCACATTGTAGGGAAGCGATGAGACATGGGGAAACATGACATAAGCAAAAACGCCTGGTAAGACCGCGAATAGAATCATAAACATGTATGTATCTTTGTTTTCATAGATTAGTAACCAGCTGTTGTCGTCCACAAATTAAATTTGGAACCGGAACATGCCTATGATATTCAAGATGTAAAGAATATACTAGTATATTATCATTTCATGTGGATCTGTTTTAACACTGCAGCTTTGCTTATACCCCGAGATACCCCGAGGTAAATAAGCAAAGCAGCAAATGAAACTGAGGTGGCCCTACCAAAAAAACAACTTGATCCTGAAACATCTAAAGAATCTAAAGGTTTTTTGGTTGGTGGTTGCATCATGTTACAACCCTCATTGAAAACCATTCTGGTCTATTTATAGTATAGGCGTTTGGGGGATCATCTTCATGATTCATGATGGATCAAATCATCCACCCCGTCTGAACAGCCTGAACAATAATATAAATAATTATATAGACATAATTATATAGACAATGACTAGGATATTAACCCTAACTGGTCTTCACAAATCTGCTTCCCCCTTCTGAACATTTGTTTTTAGAAATTAAATTCCATAATTCCATCAGTTTCTCATCATATCAAACATGCGATGGTCCTCGTTCTTACCGATCGTGTAAACGATCAGAAAAAGATCAGAGGAACGATCCTTTACGATCCATCCTCCTCCTGGGTCAACACATGTACCTTTCAACACGTCGGGCAACCTTTAACCATTCCCAGGGCTGTACCTTGTGACAACTGAATTCTTGTGGAAGATCTTCGTCTTCTCCTTATCAAGAGCGTAACAGAACTCTGCCAGCTCTGTCACATGCGTGGCCCATGCGTGGTTGCCAAATCAGGTGCCCCTGATCTTGATGAATAGCGACACCTTCGTTAACGTCGGACCTTCGTCCTGAACTCAGTGTCATTCTCCGTTGCGGCAGCCAAAAACAAGAACGAGAGTAAGGCTTCCACCACCGTCAGGAACGGAGTTCACCTGAGTTAACCCTTTGGCCTGAGAAAACTTTAGGGCCAAGGCTATGCCTGTTCGGATTGTTTCAGAACCGCCTTCTGAAACACTGGCTGCCATCATCAGATCCGCCACCCCCTCTGAACAAGATATTGAATGAATACATTTATTAACTTGAATTTATCTTCATAACGGATCAAAACTCTGCAAGCCCCTCTGAGCAAGATATGAAATGGGATGCGCTATGCAAATATATATATATATATGCATACACAACCCTTCCACAACTTTAGGGCGGGCTGACGCTTAAAGATCTTTGTGTCTCCACCAGCCTTTGGGAAAAAAAAAATCTCCAGGCGGCTGTAGGGTGCCGTTGTGGAGCTCGGCACGGTAGAAGGTGCCGATGGGAATAGGGTTGAAACCAATGCTGACGTCCGCAGGCGTGTAGTCCTACCAGGGTAGCCCCTCCCAGACTCCCAGATCAGTCTTTGACAACCACAATGGAACATGGGGAGAATGATGAACCATAGTCTGGTTGGTGGGTCAACCACCTACCCCTCTGAAAAATATGAGTTCGTCAATGGGAAGTATTATCCCATATATGGAAAATAAAACATGTTCCAAACCACCAAGCAGTAGTGATTTTTGATGATGGGGCATCCTGAAAATCGTTCAACAGCCTGCCCGTGTCACTTGTGGAAAGGATGAACAATCTGAGCTGGTTCTAGTCACCGTGGCTCATGATATTTTCTACAATGTGAGGCCCCCAAGAAAGCTAAGTTGGTTTATAACTCCAATAACTATGGTTTACGGTACTTATAACTATAGTTACTGGAGCTTATAAACCAACTTATAACTATGGGGCACCACATTGTATTCGCAGTATCCATAGAACAATCGCAAAGGGTTTGATGGCTCTACCAACATCACATGATTTACAGTAAATATATATATATATATAAATATGAACTTAAACGATGTTTCCATATAGATTGCCAATGGGTGAAAAACGGGTTACGGCGAATCCCTTTCTTGGAGTCCCACCTGGGAAAAAAAGGGAGTTCCCAACCCAGAAATCAACCCTTTTGATATTGCGGATGGTTTACCCTCTGTCTATGGTGAGTTGGGCCAGTGAGGTGTTTCTTATTTGTCCTTTGTCCTTCATACTTTCAAAGATTAAGCAATTACAATTTCTGAATGCCACATGCTTGGACAAACCTCTACATTTACCCTCTGGTAAACTAACATAGCTATGGAAAATCACCACTTTCAATGGGTAAATCCACTATACATGGCCATTTTCAATAGCTGTGTTAGTCATAACCAGAGGCTATTGGTAAAACCTCAATCGGAATGTTCGCTGGTAAAATCTACATGGGTTTGTCTGAAAATAGGACACCCCCAAACAAGTCATTCATCAAGCGCCCAAAATTATGAACTGCCACTGCTGTCAGACCCCATTGCATATCCCATTGGATATTCCATTCAAATAGATATATTTATAAATCCCATTGAATTGTTAAATCCCATTGCATTCCATTAAATTACGCTTAAATTCCATCAAATCACCATAAAATCCCAGAAACGAACAGCATTTTTGAACCTCAACTGCCCCAAACATCAACTCCCTGCGATTTTCGCGCCTGCAGGTTCCTCGTGAGGCGTAGAGGCTCGGCACGCGGCACTATGGCCATATGGGGCGTGGGTGGCAAACGCACCGTGGCCCAATTGGGGTCCTGTGGCGGTGAGGCCGTGAGGCCCCAAGAGATGGCAATGTTGATGGATTTCAATAGGGTTTCAATGGGACTTTGAATGGATGTTGATATTAACTGGTTTAGATTCGCCCCAGTAACTAGTTCGTTATAAGTACCATAAACCATAGTGAAATTGAAGTTATAAACCAACTTAGCTATCAAACGGGGGCCTCACATTGTAGAATATCTAATCAATGAGTGTTAATGGGATTTTGCACTATATCATCTGGTTGGTGGTTGACCTACCCCTCTGAAAAATGATGGACTTCGTCAGTTGGGATGATGACATTCCCAATATATGGAAAAATGTTCCAAACCACCAACCAGTAATATTAATGTTAATGGGATATCTAGTCATAACAGATGTTGATTGATATCTATGGGTGTATGCATTGATGGATATGAGTCGAATATGAATAATAAATGTTTTGATATGTTTTATATAATCACTAATTTATTAACGGAATTGTAGTGAATATTGGCAAATCAATCTATAAATGTCTATATGTGTGAATCAACCATGACCATGATATGTTGAGCAACAGCTGTCCAGGGTGTAGGGAGACGAGCCGCTGTTTGTTTTAATGCATCTGGATAAATTGCAATGATTCACCCACCTGAGAAAGTTCGGTTATTTGGGGCTTGCCCTCTTACTAACATTTACTAACCATCATTCTAGTGATGTTGAAGTGAGGTCGTCATAGTTCAGATGGATGTATAACTCAGATTGTGTTGATGATGAACTACGAATTTCCAGGTTTCCCACAGCATTCGTGCAGGATTTTTCTTCCAGGTTTAGCGGTGGTTCCAAGATTTATTCCAAGATGTCAGTTCGATTACATTTACTTCATATTTCCAGGTTGCCCACTTTTTGGCATCTTTTTGGGGCAGAAACCATCAGAAACCCATAGCCAGTATAGACAATACCCATCAACACCCAACACCTTGCAACAGAACTGGTCCACACCTTGCCACGTCGCGCTTCCAACAAGTGATCGCCCACAGCAACAAAGAGCTTGGCGCCTAAGTTCGGGATCGCCAACTTTTGTGCCACTTAATTATAACAACTATTGGAACCCCAACAAAAAAATGTCGAACAGTGAGTCTTCAGTATCAGTAATTATTGGTTGACTTTTGGATGAAGTGTGCGGCATCCTCTAGGGGATAACAACTATTGGAACCCAAGCCCGAGGGATCTGTTGATCTTTTCCCTGGTGAAATTCCCAGATTTTTACCCACTGAAACCCCCATGATCCCCAGTGAACTCCAGATTTCCACCACTGAAATCACAGTTCTCCAAAAAGAACCCTTTCATAGTGTAAATATAGTGTACCCTCTGGTAATTTAACATAGCTATTGAACATGGCCATAGAAATAGTGGATTTACCCATTAAAAATGGTGATTTTCCATAGCTATGTTAAATTACCAGATGGTAAATCCATGTAACTCCACCATTTCCCTTGGTGAACTCGTCATTTTCATCATTCCCCCAGGCCCACAGCCAGCCCACAGCCAGACCCCAGAGCACCTGTGCGGTTGCCGCTGCCATAAATCGGCTCTTCCGCCCAGAGCCGCAAACCACGCAAGGTGAGCGTGCAACCTGGCGTGGTTTGCCGACCCAAGGCACCAACTTGGTCATGGGTCATTAAATGTCCCCATTGAACATCACCCAACCATTAGGTATATGGTCTATAATGACTACTATAAGGTGATGTCCAATATATCCAAAATGGGACAGTTACCAACCCCTGTTGGTTGGCTTCACTCTTCACAAGCTGGTGTTTCAAATGCCCTAGCTCACAACGAGTGAAAATTAACCATGCAGCAAAAATGGTGATCTATAGTTGAATTTAACTTCTTCCAAGCAAGTTTCTAAGAGAATTCAAATAAGAACCACAACAGCAATTAAAAGTTGACTTTTGATAAGTTGCTTGATGAGTTGGTTCAGTGGGTTTATCTCTATAGTTAGTACTGCTTATAAACCAACGAACATAATTGGGGGCACCACCTTGCAATACCTTGCAGTTTAGCTGCTAGATTCTGGTGAGCCCAAAGCCATTGACACGCATTAAACGGCGAGGCCCCTCAGTTGTGTTTCTTGGTTTGTAACCCATTGGCTATTTCGTTACATCAATGTTATATAACCCACCCAACAGCTAAGCACTCTATGTGCGTCAACTTAGGCATTTCGTGCTCTAGGGGCCTTACCTTGTAACCATACCAGCATATACCATTATACCAGCCATCTTGTCACTCTACATCCTCAGCACACCCCCCACAGCCACCTCCAGTAACCAGGCAAGTTCCTGGGAAAACTGCAGGTCCTGCCAGGTCTCGTGCAGATGCAGCATGCAAACCATTTTGCTTTGTTTTTAGGTAAAGCAGTAAAGCATAGGCATATTATCGAAACATGATCCCAATCATCCAGAAATGAACTGGAAAATCTGAGTGATTGAAAAGCGATGAAAAATCGATGAACACATTGAGCCATAGAGTGATGCGCCTTACGTTTTTTCTGGGGTGATATGGGGACGTGTCATGGCAAAGATGGCAAAGCACCATTTTTGTTCAACAACTTGGGATGTCAATTCGGAGAATTCCATCGCCGAAAAACTTTTGGCGAAAAACCACCAGTAGCCATTAGGCCAGGGCACGCCCAAACCAGCGCACCCCTTCAAACAAAATCAACTTTTGACACTTGTCATGATTTGATATATATATATATATGTGTGTGTGTGACATGATGGGTCTGTCCTATATCAGCCTATATCACGTTGATATCCACTTTTATGGCAACTTGTATGGCCCCCACAAAATCTCCAACCCTTCATTCCCAATCTTTGGAAACCCTGCGCAAACCAGCTGCTTAAGTTGGGATGAATCGCATGGCAAAATCTGTGTTACCGAAGGTGAAGGATGGAAGTAGCAGCATGGACCAAGTTGGTGCTGTGCTGAAGTTGCAGCCTTGTAGGCTTCAAGATGGAAGCGTTCAGCCACCCGCAATTCCGAAGTTGGGAGGCCGTAGCCCTTGATGTGCGCTGCGAGAAGTGGGTCCGTGGGTACATCATGTCTTGCATCCACAAGATCTGCAAGCGCATGGCCTGATCCACAAGTAGTTGATGGTTGGCTGAAGGTGATGTGTGCTCGTAGGCCTCTTCGACAGCATGACCATCCCACCTTCACCCTATCCTATTGTCTGATGCTTGAACCAACATTTGTATCCATTTGTCATGCTTAAAACCCATCCCACACCACTTAGATCAATGTTTTTTTTCCATGGGGTAAACTTGGTAAACCATGGTACTTGAAAACCTCAGGTTTAAATCTTCATCTTCCAGGGTTTTTCCATGGGTTTTCCCATGGCTTTTTCCCAGCTGCGCTTCCACGACGCCTGGGAAGTTGCCCTCCACGGAGGCTTGGAGCTCCATCCGTTCCTCCGCCAGCACCGTCAAAGCCGAGGCCGAGTCCACCTGAGGCGCCAGGTGGACTTTGGAATGGGTTCTACACCTGGCCAGCTGATGTTGATATTAACTGGTTTAATTATAAGCCCCAGTAACTAGTTCGTTATAAGTTATTATAAGTACCATAAACCATAGTGAAATTGAAGTTATAAACCAACTTAGCTATCTGGTTGGTGGTTTTACCCATCTTGAAAAATGATGGAGTGAAAGTCAATGGGAAGGATGACATCCCATATATGAAATGGAAAATAAAAGCCAGCTGATGTTGATATTTTTTGGAATATCTAATCCATGAGTGTTTTGTTGGGATTTTGCACTATATCATAGAATTGGATGATGGGAAAATTTACAGAAAAGCGAAAAGCCCTATATTTGATGGTAAAAACCATGGTTTCCTGTAAAATTTCCCTTAAACCAATCCAGTGACTATATCATCTGGTTGGTGGTTGAGCTACCCTGAAAAATATGAAAGAGTTAGTTCGTCAGTTGGGATGATGACATTCCCATATATGAAATGGAAAATAAAAAATGTTTGAAACCACCAAATTTTTGAATATTGAAAAGGCTTTTTCCAGATCACTTTTGGATATGTTATGTCTTTCTTGTGATGTTGATTTTGTGAAAAAATGACATTCGAGACAACAAAAATCATGATGAAACGGTCAGCTGGATGCATCATGAGCATCTGAAGGATTCGAAACACAGCGACCACGTAGATGAAATGCTGAACTGATTGGTTTCTTTCAGAACGTTGCAAGAAAAAAAAAACTAACCATCCTCTTTCTATCCATTTTGAGGGAAGGACAATAAGAGAACTTTTAACCTCAGGCAGTAAATGTTTCAATATTCATCCTACAAGCACCGGGATCAAATCTCACCATGGAATTGGCCTTAAACAATACTATCTGAAGGGGACATGATGAGATGCTACAAGCCAAGTAAATGACCACCCGGATGGAAACAACGGCACAACGGAAGCGCACCTGCGTCGACATGGAAACTTCCAGATTGACGCCCAAAGGCTGCAACTTGTCCTCGGTGAGCCATGGAGACTTCTTAATGGTATTTATTTGTTTATTCATTTATAGACATAGATGATTTTCCCAGCTACAAGCCTCGATCGAGCTCAGGGGTTTTCGACCCCGCCATGTTTGATAACACCGGAGGATATATCCCATTAAGCATCCCAATGATTAATACTATTATCAATCATGATTGATCAACCATCATTATTAACCACTATTAACCCTTATAAACCAAACCAGCACGTCTGTGCTGATCAACCTGTGGCCCCCATGGTGGACATAGTACGTCCAATGTACGATGGTGTCGATGCCCGACGCTGCTGCCGGCTGCGTGGGTTGACACCGCAGCGTCTCAGGCGAAAGGAGCTCCGCGTTGACGCGCTCGGGGGGTAGGTATTTGTCCTCGGCGATCGCTGAGCCCCATTGGATCTGCACAAGGCCACCAAACCCGGACTAAGTTGGTTGAAGTAAGTAGGCCTAGGGCTTATCCTAGATATATCATATCCATAATTACCGAAGTTGGTGTCCCATAGTTACCCAAGTTGTTTGAAATATGTAGGTTGGGTGTTGGGTTTATGGCAAATATATCTACAATTGCAGTCCGTAAATTGAACTTGGCGCGCCAAATCCAATAAGTTTCTTCTCTCCCCAAACGCCATTATATACCCTGGTTCCGTGTTATACAGATTCAGGGGGTGTACTTGGTTCATTGGATGTCATTGGGTTAGGGTCAGTTAAATACACAGGACAGCCATTTTTTTTACCATGAAAATAGTTGGGTTAATAATCATTACATGTTCGCTTCATCCTCCATCCAATTCCGGGATTGGATAAGCCTTTCAGTCGGGATCTGTTAATGTTAATTGGACTACACTAAATCATGTTCCATTTCCCACTGCCATGTTTGATTACTGCAAAAATACCAACCCCGATTAATAAGTCCATGGGTTGTTTACATAATGTTGTTTAATATCGATTAGTAGCAAGTTATCACTATTTCGGGAATCCCCCTTAATCAACCAGGGTTTGCGAACTTGGTTGATATTGATCAATGTCAAGCTGCATACAGCCACACGCACTGCACCAGTTCGGGCTGCAACAAGCGGAAGTAGCGCCCCGTGATGATGAAATCCTGAGGGGAAGTAGAGCCTAGTGACTGGAATTGGTGCTTAGAAAATGCCAAGAAAAATCTTGGGATGGTTTTCAGATGCAGATTTAAACCCAGGGAACATCATGAAGCTTCATCACAGAAATTTGGTTTCAAAGCTAAATTTAAGGAGCGAGAATTGCAGTTTCGTCCCAACAATCCCTTACATCAACATAGTATAACCTAGTCTTTTTGGGGCATAATCATTGGCTTGCTTAGAGGGAAAAGTCTACAAGAGTCTACAAGGAACCATGGCAACCATGGACCTGGATCAATTGTAATCATTCACCAATCTGAAATAAGGCCAGCTTTTGGGATACTTACCCCTAACATCTATGAAAATCATCCTTCCGGTGAGCAGTGAGATCGTCATGTTTTGTGGCGATGGCCTGCTTACCAACTTCTGGGAGAAAAAATCGTGGTGTCCTTTGAACCATCCAAGGCACCCCTTGAGGCGCATACGACCGGAAGGTGGTGTTTGGAACGATGTTCAATACTTCCGGCTCCCTGCGACCAGGTAAGTGACCAGTTTCTTTGTTTTGACAAAGGGTCCGCCATGATCCACCGAGGTAAGAAATACTAAATCAATGACATGTGAACACATGTAAGTTGTGAACATTAATGTAGGTAAAGGTCTATATATGAAATAATGAATATATATATACACACATATGACTCACATATATCCAGCATGCATAACGTGTATATCCTTTATCAAGCTGAACAAAATATCCGAATCTTTTGTTGGGAGATCATCCAAAAAGGTTAAGTCTACCAACGTGCGGATCTTGGGTGCTCGTGTCAACCAATTCCACAGCATTGGCGTTCTCAGGACATGCCTATTGTTTTTGCAACATATCAGCGTTTCCTGTGCTGATATTGACCAATCCATTGACATACTGGTTGGTGGTTGACCTACCCCTCTGAAAAATATGAAAGTCAGTTCCAATATATGGGAAAATAATCCAGCCATGTTCCAAACCACCAACCAGTCATATGTGCAATGGAAAAACACAAACAAATCCAGGTGTCCTTTGGTGGCCCATCTTCCAAATAAACATGAACAGGTGCAAGGCCAACAACGGCACAATCAGTGGGGGCATCCAGATGCTTGATGGGACCACCTACATCTATAGCATGTCCCCCAAGAAGGAATGAAAAGCAAAATCCAATTCTGAACTATAACCTGCACCGTTGTATTTCAAACCTTGCCATGTCTATCTTTTTGAACTTTGCTCTACTTAGACTACTTAGAGGCAAACTTGCCCCTCAACTCACCCGCTTCGATATGCTTCGATGGTGACGCCGCTGGGCCTGTACCACAGCCACGCGCGTTTGAAGCGCGTCCAGTCTTGTCCGTTGGGCGAGATCTCGAAGTAGCTCAAGATGCTGTGGACCGTGGATCTGCGGGACGAAACAGGGGGCCAATGTGTAGGGAATCTGGTGAACTGTACCAAAGCCCTACCCTCTGGTAATTTAACGTAGCTATTGAAACTAACATAACTATGGAAAATCACCATTTATAGTGGGTTTTCTCATTAAAAATTGTGATTTTCCATAGCTATGTTAAACTACCAGAGGGTACCAAAGCCATCCAAAGCCCTATTTTGTTGGTTCATGTCTTTGCGGGAATTATGTATGACTTGTAAATCACAACCAGCATGATTCTTAGATGCGTTTTTGCGTCAAGAAGTGATGAACAACATTTCATCGTCACTGGATTTCACAGTTTAACCTATCTTGTTTCAACCGAGGCTGGCTTGACAAAAACACCATACCAAACCATCCACCATAAAATGCAGTAAACCACCACGGTTGTTCGTTAAATTCACCATGGTCTAGTTGTGTTCCCCCCATTTTCCTGGTCTAAATCCACATTCCACATGTGTGCTTCTTAACTCCCCATGTTTGCCAAGGAAATCCCTATTTTTCCAGCTCAATCGACCCATCAACGACCCAGGCCGCGCACGCGTTGTCCGGACGCATCTCCACGGGGAGCTGCGGTGCAGTGCAACGCATGAAGCCAGGCGTCACGTCCGTGGCGGGGCTCTCGCTCTGGGCGGAGGACTGGGATGTTGGAAGTGGGTGATACTATATGCATATATATATATATCCATCTATCTATCTATATCTATGTATGCATATGTATGTGTATATATATATATATATATCCTGAAGTAGTAGAATATGGACATGACAAAAAACAAGCCACAAAAAAGGGAGCATCTTTGACAAAAAAATGGTGGTTCATACTTGATTGTTCTAGTGCTTCTCTTCTAACACAACCCATTTCAAAATATATAATAGAAATAGCATGATATAATTTCTTGAGCCTTTCTCTTGCAAGCAGACTGTTTCCTTTAGTTTGCCCGGCCCAGTTTCTGCTGAATTTTCGTTTGTAACCTTAGTTACATGGGGATATGATCAACAATTAAGGCCAGGAACCAATACGACTGGATCGTTTCTTGAGAGAACAACTTGAGAAATTCATTAATCACGACGAGAAATCAGAACTTACACTCTGGTAATTTAACATAGCTATTGAAAATGACCACTAATAGTGGATTTTCCCATTAAAAATGGTGATTTTCCATAGCTATTTTGACATAACCAGAGGGTAAATTCCATCCAATTGCTTTATGACATGATTAAACGAGAGCCCGGCTTGGGGCCATGAGTTCATTGATTCTTGGTCTCCATGTTAACCAAGCTGTGCGTGCCACAAGCAGGAAACAAACAATGACAAGAACCAGCAGAATGACAATAAGAAAAGAAACAATCGTATCATCATAGTAATAAAAAAATGCATCTGTAATCATCTGTATATATACCCTCTGGTTATTTAACATAGCCATGGAAAATCCCTCATAAATGGAGGTTTTAATAGGTAAACCGGTAAACCTCTATAAATGGGCCATTTCCGATGGCTATGTTAATTCACCAAATGGTATATGATAACATTAAATGACATATAATGAATAATAATCACATCAACAATCGTCACAGCATCCTCCAATTTCTCCTCCCAGATATGGGCGAGATGCCAAGTCAGCCCATCGACACCACATGGGCTCTTGGAAGTTCATGCCGAACAAAGCGATCGTGAGATCGTTGCCTCATGTGGAAATCAAGTGGAAATCAAGTGGAAATCAAGTGGAAATCAAGTGGAAATCATGTGGATATGGATGTCTCCCATTCCGAAAGTTATCTACTGTATCTAGACTACAAACAGAGGGTGTTCCATATCCATGCGGATATATTTGCTTGAGGGTGTGTGGAACGTGTTGATCTGAACAACAAAAAAATGCATGATCTGGAATGACTTTGCTGGAAATTGGATTCTGCGACCCTTAAAAACTGTTAGTTTGGTCAGAAAAGCTGGACATAGAACCAGAATTCATAGCGTTATGATATAGGATTTCTGCCACCAAAATGTCTCTGCCATTGGTCGGAAGGCAAAGTTTACAAGAAACAATGCTTTTTAACGCAAGGTAACAAGGTTTCCCTGCGATGTTGTGCTTCACCCCAGTTCGTAAGTGGTTTGCAAGCCTCGCTATCACCGGACTCACCCTGCTTAGAATTGCTACCCTCTGGTAATTTAACGTAGCTATTGAAAATGACCATTAATAGTGGATTTTCCCATTAAACATGGTGATTTTCAATAGCTATGTTAAATTACCAGAGGGTAACTGGGGTAAACCATCCAAGTAAAATGCGCACTTCAGCCACTGCTCTCGGGCCGAGAAGCTCCAACCGCTGGCCGGGAAGGGGCTGGCATAGGTCACCTGTGCAATCAGCAACTCGAGAAGCCGGGTCGAACGAATTGAAGCGTCTGAAACCATTGGTCACCAGTTTGGCCCCTTGGCTCCTTCCCGGTATGGAGATGGATGAAACTTGATTCAAAAGGGCTGATTCATTTATTCCTGCAGGTTTGAGTCGTTGAGTGCTGTTTCATACTGTCTGGTCTGCTCATGTCTAGCCCTGACTTGCACCCAATGTCTATACGTGGTTTTCGCTGCAGCCTGAGGCATCTTCACATATTCGTAGGTCAGGTTGCCGAACATGTTGCGACCTGAGCTGTTCAAAACCTACTGGACGAGCATGTTGAAGACCAAAGGAGCCGCAGAGTCCGGGGTCGAGTCTTGGATTGTGTTTGTTTTGTATTCAACCATCTATCTAATGTCAACCCCAGATTAATACCCCTGGGTTGTTTAACTGGGTGGCACCATCTAAGTCGCTTTTTTTTATATCAATTTATCACTCTTCGGCGGAACCAACCTGATTCATCAACCAGGCTTTGTTAATCCGATGGTGATGGATTCTACTGATGAAAAACTGATCATCCCAACATGACAACTGATTCCGTCTCAGAAACGAGGAGAAATACCAGCAAATTTGCAATCTGGTTGGTGGTTGACCTAAATGATGGACTTCGTCAGCTGGGATCATTTGATTCCCAACTGAATGGAAAAATAAAATTCATGTTCCAAACCACCAACCAGTAATGGTAGGCCACTGCTCAGTCTACACATACGCAAGCACACCCAGGGAATTTACATTGCTAATCTCAGATATTCATTTCAACAGTTCCTCTTTTGTTCCCATTCCAAGAATCTTCGCTAGGACCTGAGTTTCCTCCGTGGCCAAACATTCGCCACTCACCAATCATTGATTTTTGTTCCAAATCCTCGGCTCCTTTGATGTTTATTCAAACCACATCTCAATGACAGCTGGTACAATAGACCATTCGCAATGTAAATACGTCTGCATTGTCTATATGTCCAAAGATTTGCATGAGGAACACATAAGTGTGATGATAAAATCCTATAAAAAGCTATGGCAGCCCCAAAAAAATGCAGAAAACCCACTTACGAAAAAAAACACTTACCTCTGATTCTCTCTCTCTCTCTCTCTCGCCCTCTCGCTCTCTTAGTATGTTGTTATTGTTCTATTTTGTTTGGTGGTTGTTTTGTCCCATACATAAATGGTCATAGACACAAATGTATATACTGATAGTAATTATCCCATCAGAACACCGACTTGCATATCAACACCAATCCCCATTTATATTGGATCATTCACCCAAGTTTGCTCCACGGGTTGTGGGTTGCACCGGTTGCACCCCTTTTTGGGTGGATTTATCCCAGTCAAACGAATATTTCCAAAGAACCCCATACTAGCTACCGCTAACAACCACCATTGATAGCCACTACCATCAGCTTCAACAACCACTAATGAGTATTGATAACCACTGATGACCACTAATGAGGACAGATAACCACTGATGAGTACTAATGAGGACTGATAACCACCGATGACCACTAATAAGCATTCGACCAATAAGCTGTGACCCCTAGATCGCAAAGTGGAATTACAACTCAATTAACCATGTTTTTTTTGCAGGTATATCTCGATAGTTGAAGGTCTTTACCAACTTAAAACTGAGGGGTCCCACCTTGAGTAATGTCAACAAACGGCTGTTTCAATCTCTCTCTATCGTTATTTAAGGAGGCTACCTCCATGATGAAAATAAACCATGGTTAGCTTAAATCCGGGGTTGACATTAACATGCCCAGAAGTTTATCCATGCCAAAACAATCCGGTGTTGGAACGTTCTATAATTAATAAACGATATGGTTATATTCCAACTTATCACGTTTAATACCACATGGTTATATACAAAAAAAACCAACTTATCTGTATTACCTGAAATTGATAAAAAACTGTTTTTACATGTTTTTAACATGGTTATTCCCATTAAGAATCCATCCAAAAAAAGAAACTCCATGTCCGACCGGCGCACCGTTGAAGGTCATCTGCACGGTGACGAAGCCAAAACAATCGACGGAGCTGTTGGGCCCCACACCGTCCAAATACATGGCCTGGCGCAACGGCTGATGGTCACCCCAAATGTATTCTTACTGGTGCTTACAACGTGGTGCCCCCCAGTTATAAGTTGGTTTATAAGCCCCAGTAACTATAGTTATAAGTTCCATAAACCATAGTTATTGGAGTTATAAACCAACTTAGCTATCTTGGGGGCCCCACATTGTAGTAGGGAATGGATGGGAATGGGGGAATGGGATGATTATTACTAGTGATGACTGGGATCATTCCTGAAAATTCCATGCTAAGCACCAGTAAGTATTGGGGTAATGTGAAGAAAGTTGCACATGGACACGTCTTGTAAATGTGCCTTTTTATGCGATTTTCACGGGGCTTTATGTGTGTTTGTATTTTTGTTAATGGGATGTAAACATTAAACGTCATGATTCAAGGACTTTTTTTGCTGGGATTTGATATGATTTGACATTAATGTGTTTCATGTGTTTCTCATAGGTTTGTATGATTTGGGTTATGCTAGTTTTCAAACTTTGTCAAGGAACTCCTCCTGTATTATTGCTTGGATAAGAATGATTAGATATTCCATGTATTCCCCGGTGTGTGCCGGTGTTACCATATTTAATGTAAACCCTGGATAGACAGTTACCCCGGTTAACAAAATAATTCAAGGGGTCCTGCGAACAAATGAGTTCATCTGCTACTAAATTGGTACCAGCGCTGTGCCCCTCGAATTGTTTACACCTGGGAAATACACCTCAACCGTTCAGCCTGTGTGGGGCCAAATGATTTGCATATTATCGTGGACAACCACAAGCCGGCAAGGATTTGAAAGACTTTCAATTGATTGTTGAACCTCAAATTTCCACGTGTGAAAGGCCGCCTGGTCTATTTTGGCACATTGGAGTTCATCGTTCCAAATTGGCCTTCAGAATAAAACATGTATATACAAAATAATCAGCTTGTGCATGCATGCAACACTATATGATCATATTGATATGTGTACATATATATATACTGCATATATATATATACTATATATATATACTATATATATAATACACGTGTCGACACACATTTCTACACGTATCCGTATGTGATATTATATTATACTAAAAGGATCCCCACATACTTAAAGAAAATAATAAATAAGATACATGGGTCCCCTATATTAGTACCTACAATATGGAACTACAATAGAACTACTGAAACATATATATATATAATATAACACATAACAAATAGCATATTTAATAACTATAACATATATAATATAATTATAATATAATATACAATATACTATAATAATATTATTATAATATTATAACTTTAGCATATATAATATAATTATAATATAACAATAATATTATTTATATACTCACCTACAATAGAACCTCTGGCCCTCAGGATGTCCATCCGCCTTCTCACAGGGTGGTGTGAGGCAAGTGAGGCGTGGATTCAGTGGATCCTCGGGGTTGTACACCTGACGTCCAACGTCCAAGTCGTCCAACGTGGAAGCCACGGTAAAAAAATATCAGCTGCCCCATAGTTTACTAACTGGTTAATATTGATGGTTAATTAACTGGTTAATAATGGTTAATGATGGTGGTTATGGTTAACCATGATGGGAATGTTAACCATAACTGGTCGGTGGTTGACCTACCCCTATGAAAAATGATTGACTTCGTCAGTTGGGATCATTATTCCCAACTGAATGGAAAGTCATAAAGTTCATGTTCCAAACCACCAACCAGGTTTACGAAGTTGGTTTAGTTGGTTAAGTAAGGTTTCTGCTGTGGTACATTTAACAAGGTTTATAAACCAACTTGTAACATCGGGTAATATCCGCTTGTGGTGCATCATCTTGGAGTGTGCTTTCTGCTGGGCTGTTTGTTCATCACATGAACAAACGTGTCTAACGGTTCTCAAAACAGTGCTGCGGCTATAACATGTGATGACATCAACAAATAAGTTCATATCTGTGGCTATGGGTCTAGAATTGATCACAATCTCAGCACCAGCCATCCAAATTTACGCGCCCCTTGTTCGACGCATGCGGTACCCATAGGGGAAGTTCCCAGCCCACTTGTACCCAAAGAAAGTGACTCAAGCAAAAACAAACCTCCCAAAATAAATATTGGCTCGAGAAAAACGCATGGACTGCAATGGAACAAAAATGGACATGCCATGCCTTTCACTTCTGTCTCTCTACCATTATCCATCCATCGAGGATCGAAATGCCAAAGCCAGCCGCAAACAGCGGCCCCCACGGCGTCAAGGCACGGGAACGGTGGACACAGGTGCATATCCGAAGACCTGGTAGATCGAGAGATAAATAAGCTATTTCACCATGCAACTGGGTGGCTATCTTATTCACCTATGATGGGTTGCATCCATACTGCTACTGGGTGGTATATGCCACTGCTCGTCTATGTACCTTTCTATAGGGGCACACTACAACTGGCTGTTGAGCTCAAAAAGCTCCACCAAAGTCCCGTACATAAAGCATCCAGGTTGAAAGTGGCACAAACACACGACAAGTCACAGCGGTGGAAGGTTTCCAGTCAATGGATCCCCGGAGAAATTAACCCCAACTATTAATTTTGGGGGTACAACCAACTTCGATAAGCTGCTGGTTTATCAATCCCGGGTTACCATCACTCAATTGTAGTTTTCTTTACAACTCAAGACCCATCACACCTGTATTTTGCATTTGTTTGATGCGTCCAAGCTGCGCAAGTGAGCGTGGGCAACCAATAAAGGCCACCTTGGGGGCACACCAAATCATGTCGTGGTTCAGCCTATAAACAAATGGGAATCTTGTATGATACTACCTGCCAATAAACCGTCTTTCAAAACAGAAACCAATGAGTCCTCTTGCTAACTAATATGCTATGGAAAGGTCCGCCAGCAAGGTTCCCATAAATTCTTCGGGAAGATTTCAGCTTAAATGCTGAAAAAACACAAGTACCCTGAGCAAGACTTTCTATAGATTTATTTGTCATACACCAACTATACTACAGATATACATATACATATAGATTTATAGTGATTTATTTATGTCATAAACCCCTGTTTGACCCATTTATTGTCACCACCAGCAGCCAGGCACTGGTCACGATGGTCACGTTGGTCCCGCCCACCCGGAAGCCGCGGTCTGGAATGATAGCAGTGACCTGGCCATCGAACCATAGAATTAGACATGCTCCAAGTCTTGAAACCTATAGGTTTATGATAGGTTTATGTTACTTAAAATACCTATAAGTTTATATTACTTCATGTTACTAGTACTTATAAAATCAACTTGACTGAGCCAGAGTCCTCCATGTATCTTGCTTGGTTGTTTGATATATAGTTGGTCAAATTTCGGATACATGTGTTGTTGGAATGAGTTTGAAGCCGGCTATCTTTTGCTGTGGCTGGGGGTGACTCTGAGACTCGCCAGGTAGCTCCTTGGGTCCCCTTTTTTAATAGAACATATGGATGCAAACAGAGCTCTGATAGTTGATGTATCATATGAAGCTATATGTGATATATGTCCTATATATACATCAACATATGGATATTTAATAGAACATGACTTGGGATACAAACATATGGATAATAGCTCCCATTCACCGCCAGATAGTTGATGTTGTCCCGCACTTCCTCGGATTTTCCTTTGGATTTGCTTAAGAGGCCTCTTCCGAAGTCCACAAATGGCGGGTTGCCAAACAGAAAGGTCACCAATTTACTTTAAAACAAACTTAGATGTTGCCATCAAATAAGATAAACTCTATCAACATCTACCAATCTATCAACCTACAATCCTTTTTTGTTGCCATTTCAGGTTACCTAAATTGGAGGTACCTAACAAATATTATAATATAAATCAATAATAAACTTAATAAACCATCCCCCAAATCACCATAAATATCAATAAATAAATAGGTGCTATAAAACAATTCCCAAATGGGTGGTGTATTATTCTTTTACCCACATTAAGGCCTCTTCCCACGGATTTCTTGATTCAACCGAGGCACCAACGACGTGGCCGAGGCCACCCAAACCAAGCCCGTGTCGACAAAGGTTTGGTCGTCCACGGAGTACTGGATTTTGTAGGTGCCTGGCATAGATTCACCGACATTTATACATCTTTACATGTATATTTATATTGATCTACTTACTTGTATATATATATATATGTATGTGTGTGTGAATGTGTGTATGAATATATGTGTGTATGTATATATTTATACGTATGTGTCAGTGTATGATATGTATGTATGTATTAAATAAGATTGTTTGTATGTATCTATGCGTGTAATTCATGGTCCTGCTAGTGACTCAGTGGTGCTTGGCGTAAGTCTGGTAGATCACGTGGTCGTGACAGTCAGAACCCTGAACAAAGCATCGACCCAAAAGCTGCTCAAGAACGATGGCTGCAGACTGATCACTGTGCATGCAGATTTTGATCTCTCATGTTCCATATTTTGCTAAACTCCAGATGTTTGATGGTGAAACACCTTCCGAGCCAGTTGCTTTCCCTAGTTCACTCCCCAGGTTTTTAAATATCTGCTGCTTAACATCCCCATGTAGCTTCACCTCGACAGACTCAACACACCGCACCTGGCTCCTCCTGCTGCGGCGCCAGGGTTCTTAGCGTCTCGGCTGTAGCCAGGGCTGCTGAGACCTGCCAAACTGAGTCCAGCGCGAAGCCGACACAGTGGGGTGCCTTGTTTTTTCTATTTGTTGTTGTGCTGATCATCCAAGGGTGAGAAAGTTGATATGTTTCTCTTGGTTTCTGTTGGCTGAAACCAAACAAACAAATTTTAACTTCAATTGCTGGGATTTAGCGATGGATTTAAAGCGAAGAAATCGGACCAGCTACAGATTTGGAGGACACCTTGGAAGTTGCTCCTGAGACGAGATTAGATGCGATGGGATGAGATAGATCAACTACCAATTGGAGTATGTGCATAACCCAAATATGTATATATATGTATATATATATATGAAAATATAAATATAGTATATTTAAATATACACATAAATAAATATATATATATATATATATATGTATATTCCAGGACTTGTTTATTTATTTCATTTATTCCGACAAGGCACGCGAATCGTTGCCTACTGTGGTGGTTGGTACTCAATGGCCACAGTTTAACCTCCTATAGGGTTTGTTGACAATGGTGATTCATGATATATAGGGATTTCTTAAAGCGGGGGACCCGTTTTATTGTTCAAGTTGTTGATCACGTTTACCCTGAATCTCAATTCTGTGAAACACACATGTAGCCATAATTACAGGCAAAATACATGTAGAGGGCGATTTCTTGATGGATACCCTCCAGTAAATTAACATATAGACCCTGCCAGTCATCGGGGATGGAAGATGAGTTTCCATTCAAAAAAAGTAGTAATCTGGTTGGTGGTTTCAACCCCTCTGAAAAATATGAGTCAATGGGAAGGATTATTCCATAGACTATGGAAAATAAAACATGTTTGAAACCACCACCCAGTAATTTTCAGGGTCTGTGTTAATTTACCAGAGGATCATCAATGATGCCACCAAATCCAACTGTGGCAGGCCATTGGTTCCACAGCGTGGAGTATTGGCACCTAGTGACACCTAGTTCTCCCTCCAGCGCTTTGCAAACTTTGGGCTGTCAAGCAGCAGCAAAATGATAAACACAATATACAACGATATACAATATATAATGCTGTTTGAACATGCTGCAAAACAGATCTGCAAGCACCAGCTGATCAAAATAAAATGCTGGAGCTATCCTTGTAAAACGTGTTGCGAACAAGTCTCATCTTTCAAAATCACCCCAAGGCCCCAAGGCTCCGAAATAGCATTTTTCAAGTAATGGTCCCAAATCCAGCAATCTTCCAACATCTCCAGCCTTGATGTCACCAAATTTCAGGAAGATGTTGGGAGTTCGCTTGAAGTTCTTCCCTTGCAACGTCGCCAACGTTTGCGTACCTGGTCCCGGTCTTGCCATGTCTTGCCATGTCTTGCC
>Ga0126342_10000750_pt1 | contig 39318 bp, 40 predicted proteins | sample Cyp1metagenome_FD_92528 | JGI IMG/M metagenome (GOLD analysis project Ga0126342, IMG submission 92528) | Coral microbial communities from Lord Howe Island, Old Settlement Bay, Australia - Cyphastrea 1 metagenome | ecosystem: Host-associated > Invertebrates > Cnidaria > Coral ...
ATATATATATATATACAGATATATATATACACATATATATATATGCGCGCGTGTGTGTGTGTACATTTATCCCAATATCAACCTACATATCCATATATATATATACACACACACATATATATATATGTGCGTGTGTGTGTGTAAATTATAGTGACATCACTGTGACCTCACTGGAATCATGACTGGCAAGGAGAATCATCCCCAAATGGCCCAACATTTCATGTGAGTGAAATATTTTTGTTTTCCCATACACACACACATATATATATATATTTATGTGCGTGCTTGCTTGTGTGTGTGTGATTGGGGGTTCTGGAAAACATCCAGATGTGACAATCTGAGTGCTTTTCTTTCTGAGTTTAAAAAAGTGCCTTTTTTCGTGGCCGTTGTGCCCTTCTAAGGCTCACGTGCAGCGTTTGGGCGTCTACTTTGGTCTCAAGGGACTCAAAGGCGGACAAATCCAGGGAGAGTCTGTGGGTGTTTTGAATGGGTAATCTTAATGGGTTAATCAATTGCCAATACTGTGATGATTGTATAACAGTTAATGATAGTGGATACATATTAACAGTTAACACTCATCATTATTGGATACATATTAACAGTTAATGATAGTTTAATGAGAATGCATTTTAATGATAGTTTAACCCATAGGATCCATGGTGCTGGTATATATGCTAACATAAAGGGGGTATATTGATGGGATCCATGTTACCATATATGGCATACATGGATCCTATGGGTAATGATGAGTGTTAACTGTTAGTCATGCTTAAGAAATTAATGGTACTTGTCAAAAATGTCTTTCTCGTGGGTCAACTATGAGTTAGTTCACAATGGTCAATGGGATGTTTAATGTTAGATAATTTCATGAAACCATTTAGGTCTGTAATGGGATGTAATAATGAGAAAAACATCCATAATGAAATATGATGGGGATGTAGCCGGGATAATCAACTTAATATGGATGATTTGAGTTTGTCTGAGAAATGATTGGTTTAACCAACCAAAAAAGTAAGCTAATGGGATACAATGAGAATTAACCAGTTAAACAAACTTGATATATTTGGGTCTGTCTGAAAATGATGATACCTTAATTTATTGTCATTTTTATGTTGGATGCTCCATTGCGAGACACACCCATTTGGTCATAAGGGAGTTGAAAGTGTACCCTCCTGCCATCAAACACGGCTAGCTGGGACATTTTCTGGGATGTTGTAAACTTAACTCATATATATATATATAAACTGCAGCCGGAACAATGATGGTCATAAGGGCAAGCATCCCCAGTTTGGCCGCATGATGCCACGAGACCATTGGTGCCTTTACCTCACCCATTCTACCAGCCCAAACATGGGAAAACCATAGGAACATGTGAAAATCATAGGAAAACCATAGAATGGAGGTTTACCCTCTGGTAAACGTTTACATAACTATGGAAATCACCATTTTATAGCTGGGAAAATCAACTATTTCTATGTGCTATTTTCAATAGCAATTTTAAATTACCAGAGGGTAATATCTGGGGTGTTGGGAGCCTAATAATCTCATCATTTCCCTTCATAATGATTGTATAACAATCTCCCATCAACCTCCTGCCAACTAACATTAAATGTGGTTTTCACCCACCATTTGGAGATCATGTTCCGTTCAGGGGTTTCCCCATAGGTTTCGCACATCTATGTATATAAAAACGTATACCCTAGGGTCATCCCATATTGTTGATTATATTCTCCCATGATATGTTCCATCCATATCCCATTCATACCCATTAATTTATGCCACAAAAATATCCCATGAATCATTCATATCCATTAATCCCACAAAAATATCCCATGAATCATTCATATCCATATCCATCAATTAATCCCATTCCTACCCTTGGGGCCCTTGGGGCTGGGGTCATGGGACGACCGGTCCCACCAGGCAAGATCCGGCAGAACCTCTACGTCGAGCGCTTGGGACTTTTGGTGCCCCGGCGGAAAGTCGATGGTCCACTGGTTTTTGTCGCTAACATCGAACGAAATGGATGAACTGGTGGATTTTCAATGGCCACATTTGATTTCCGACCTGTTCCCCAACGACCGTTCCACCACTCAGAAGTTGGGGCCCGCGCATTGGGGTAAGGTTTGTTTTTTTTTCTGTCGTTGCAATCCAGAAAATGCCAATCAGAAAGTGAGTCAAATCATATATGTGTCCCGGATGTTCTGCATTTGAGTAAGCCAAGCTGAGTTGTCGCAAACCCACAGCTAACCCAGGGAAGATTCAGAAAAGTCACGAGTTTCCACTAGCTAATTTAGGTTGCACGTTTACACACACATATATATATGCATATGGGAGTTTCAATATGCATCTGGACAAACAACATCGTCATTTATTTTTCATATGTTCACTACAAGTTTAAGAAAGAAGGTAGACAAGTATCTTGCGACCATTTTAGATTGGGATTATACCAAATTATATTTTTTTGGGGTTTGCTAATAAATTACAAGGTGGTGCACCCTAAACCAAACTATTGGCCACCACGGTCACCCTTATAGCTTAGTTGATGTGCATCCAGTTGGTTTCGACCGTTGATATCCTTACACATATTATTCGCATTCAGGATGTTGCAAACATATTTTCATGATCTGCCTGAAAACTTCCCTACAAATAACTCAAATAACCCACTCAGCCCCACCTGAAAAAAGCATCATATTCCATGAAATCACATATAAAACCAATGAAATGCAATGAAATCCCACAACATCACTAGAATTTCGGATAAATTGTAGGTTGAATCTATGATTCCCTATTGCCATGTTGGACCAACAGAGCTTAAAACCAGCTTAGCCCCGCCTTAATATTCCACTAAACTTCCATTAAATCCCATAAAAACCCTTCAAATCCCAGAAGAAACAACATAAATTTGGAGAACAAATCCCATCTCAAAATCAAATAAAATGTAAAATTCCATAAAACCTGTCAACATCTCAAAAAAATCCCTGAAAGAAACCATCAGATCCCATTAAAATCCCATTAAACAAAATCATACATCTCATTAAAAATCCCATTAAACAAAACCATCAGATCCCATAAAAATCACATGGGATTTTCAACCTTCCATAGGTCACCGCCAGCCCCGAGCGCCGCCTGCGCATCGCCTTCGGTCTCCTGGACGTGGGCGGCGATGGCGTCATCGGGCGCCGCGACGTCTTTGCCGCGCTGGCGGCCACGCGTTTTGAGGCCACTGGTAGAGAGACCCAGGGAAAATCATAGAAACACCATGGGAAAATTGGAAAATCATAGAAAAACCATAGGAAAATGGAGGTTTACCGTCTGGTAAACGTTTACATAACACACAGAAAATAATCCGTTTTTAACAGGTAAATCAACTATTTCTATGGCCATGAACCAAAATAGCGAACTGTCAGGGATTTAATTGGGTTTTTATTGGTTGCTTTTCATGGGGATTTATGGGAGAATGATGGGCCATAAACCACCAATTTTTGAAAAAAAATGAAACATGTCCAGGTTTTCGCACCAATTTATGTTGGATTCAGTAGTTATGTTAGTTTACCGGAGGGTATATGTCATTTGTAGGGGTTATATCCATCGGCCATTGATTCCCATGAAAATCCCTATGAAAATCTATCGGTGAACTGTTCGGGAACTCTTCGGAGCTGGTCTCCATATTCACATATATTCCTTACTGTAATATGAGGAGCCAAGGAGCTACAAAGAGTATCCCAACCACATGATAGACCAAAAATAAACAGCAGCATCCAACAGTCCGACATAGTCCAACTGACGTTGTCGGAGAAGTGTGGCATGAATTCCGGCTGACAATCCCCACTAAGTTGCATCCTATGTGCCATTCACTTCCATTAATACCAAGTTGAATACCCCATTTTTTGTGATTAAATCAATATATCCCATGAACACCTTTCTGAATATCCTATGAATATCCCATGCTGGCGTCATTAAAAGCTAAGCATGTAAAAATCCATGGGTTCATCCTGAATATCCCATGAATATCCCATGAATATCGGTAAACTCACATAACCATGGAAAATCACCAATTTTAATGGAACAATCAACTGTAAAATGGCCATTTTCAATAGCTATGTTTGTTTACCAGGCCGGGTATCTGATTGGATTGGTTTAAGGGACATTTTACAGGAAACCAGAGTTATTTTCCCATGAAATATGGGGCTTAAACCAGTAAATTTTCCCAACAAAACCAATCCATTGAGTATCCCATGATTCAGTGATTCAGCCCAGAATCCACTGAATCCACTCAGCCATTCCCCCAGGACCCGGGCTTCACCGACTTCGTCACTGCCGTCTTCACGCAACCGGGCGCCTACGGCATCCACTTCGCTGACTCGGTGGGAGATGGGAGATGGGTGCAGAATGGGATTTCTTGGGGCAATCCCTATGGATACCCTCCAGTAAAACTAACATAGCTATGGAAAATTGTCATTTATATTGGATTTTCCCATTAAAAATGGTGATTTCCAATAGCTATGTTAGTTTACCAGATGGTACTCCCCAAGGGATTGATACCCTCTGGTAATGACTAACATAGCTATTGAACATGACCATAGAAATAGTGGATTTTCCCAGCTAGAAAATGGTGGATCTTTCCATAGTTATGTAAACGTTTACCAGAGGGTATCCCAGATTTTTTCCTATATATGCTAACATTTGGGGTATATTGATGGTAAATGTTACCATATATAGCATACATGGATCCTATGGGCAAGGGATTGATATCCCAGATTTTTTTTCGGTGAATTCCAGTAATCATGAGACATCAATGCCTCAACTCAATGCCGAAAAATAGGACACGCCATCGTTGCTGGTGGTGGACGTGGTGACCGAGAGTCCAGCGGAGAAACAGGGCGTGCGCCTGGGTAGCCGACTGGCCAAGATCAATGGCATGCACGTGGAGACTCGGCACAGACGGTGCTAGGATACCCTGGGGTAAATTCAGGTGGTAAAACCCGGTAAAACCCATGGTTTTTCCATAAAATATGTAAAAACATAGGGTAAACTATTTATAGATGTGGAAAATCGACGAACATCTGGCATTTAAGTAGATCTTTTTCCGGTGAAAAACCATGTGTTTTCCACGTTCTTTTTGTATGTTTACCCTCGGATAAGCCTCGATTCAGTTTGTTAAGTTTTATCAAAAGAGTAGGGGAGGTTATCAATTTAATAGCAATTTATCACTGTCACCCAATTATTAGTCGGGGGTTGTTAATCTGGGCTTTACATGGCCCGCATGAATGGATCGATCCTTTACTTGGGGTGCTTCCAGGATTGATTTGGAAGTGGCTAGCAACCATAGTAGAACGAAGTTATAACTCTACTGAGGCTTAAAGTAACTGGGATGCACACACCACAGCCCTGGATCAATAACCACCTGCTTTACGAATGGGGGTGGCCCCCAAAATAATGATAACTTACTGTTAGAAAGTTAGAATTAGCTGCCCCCTTATTGACAAACCAGTGATTTACCAATCCGGGATTGACATTCATGGGTTCAGGCCTTCATTGGGTGTGGAATGCTTGGATGATTTTGTAGATGACACATATAAACGATATAAACCACCAGACATCCTCATGGAATCTGGGCTAACTGACTGGTTGGCTTTCCCGATCTCAAGTGGCCCAGCACGACTCAGCACGTTTAGCTCGGGGTGAAACCCCAAAAACACGGGCTTTTGCACATCACATCGTTTTCTTGCTTTGGAGGGTCAACATCAGCCACAATGCCGATCAAGGATGCTGGTGTTTCAAAAGACATGGCGTGGCTCAACATTTTTCACCCCAAATCTCCTTTGCTTTATCACATATGGAGGCTACACATGGGTAATTTCGGCTCAAACATATGCATCAGTTTTTATGCATTATGTATATATAATTTTATATATATGTTACATGTCACAATTATGTCACATATACATATATCAGCACGCAACCATTTTCTGGGTCCGCTGGCGCCTTTTTTTGAGCCATTTCCACCAAGGACAGGTTGACCCCTGAGGAAGTTAGGGCCCTATGACTCGGCCAGGCCCAAAAAATGGGGCTTTTCCCGGGCCCTTCCCATAGGCCGGAATGGGAATGGGATGGTATACACATCAAAAGTTTGTTTTGTATTTTTTTCCGGGGAAAATGAGCTGTGAAAGATGACATTTGGAGGTGTTATGTAGGTGTTCCCCTACATTTTCAGACAACAAAAAGCCATGACTACTACCCTGCTGATGATCTGATGGATAGCATGGGGGCATCACGGCTCATGGGCCACCCGATTTCCATGAAAGCCTCACCCATTGATTCAGGCTGTTCTCCAGGGGACGTGCGATACGTGCGATGATCGGTTCAATGGTTGAGTGCAATGTTTCGGTCATGCTAGGGGTAGTACTATCGACGTGTTTGGTTTGCTTCAGAGTCATGGCCGTCCAGACTTGAGAACCACTTGTGCAAATACATTGCATGAAACTTGGAGAATAGTGAAGAGAGAAAAAATAGTCCTGTGACTTTGCCCATCCCATCATCCAAAAAACTGTTCACAGATACAACTATTAGAAACTTATAAGACACATTGATTGGGTCGCATTGGGTCTTAAAATTGCTAAGATTTTCTGTTCATTCTGAACAAAATTTAACGATTTTTCGGAACAGTTCCCAGCTTAGCAGCCGCCGAGGCTCATGAACCCAGCAAGGCCAATGTCAATGACCTTCCGCAGCCGACCGCAGGATGCGCGACCCTACCTGGGGTAACCTGGGTCACCTGGGGCCGGGGTCTGTGGATCCCATATGACTTGGAAAGCCCATGGGGAAAATGGGAAAACATCGATTTTTATATAGAAATGTTGGGGTTTCCTCATCAAAAATTATAGTTTACACAAGGGACATGTCTGTTATGGGGATTCTATAGGAATCAAACATTTTCATCATTTGATATACAACTTTGTTTGTTTGATTTTGTTTGCCATTTTGACGGGCGAATCTCATGCCTAAACATGGCTTGCTGGAAAATCCACCGAGGATTTTCCCCATTGAAAGCTCTATTTATTGGGATTTCCCAGGCATATTTGATGAAACCGGAGAGTATATTCCATAATCATCTGGTTGGTGGTTTGGAACATGTTTTATTTTTTCCATATATTGGGGTGAATATTTTTTCCAACTGACGAACTCATATTTCTCAGAGGGGTAGGTATACCACCAACCAGTCATCCCAATGATTACCCTCTGGTAATTTAACCCACAGGACGAGGGGTTGTCCCGAAGGGACAACCCCTTCGTCCTACGAGGGTGAGCGGAGCTAGCAACTCATTGGTTCCATTATCCCAGTGCCCGGGAGGTTTTTCCTTGTCATAGCATTTCCTTGTCATAATCTCCTAGCCCCATGGCACATATACGCATACTTCTATTAGGGTTCATTTAGGGTTTACATAAGTTATAAAATTGCCGGGCCCAATGGAACATATACGCATATACTTCTATTAGGGGTTTGATGAGGGCTTACATAAATTATACAATCTCCCGGCCCCATGGAACATATACGCATACTTCTATTAGGGGTTTGGGTTTACAGAAGTTATAAAATCACCCGGCCCCATGGAACATATACGCATACTTCTATTAGGGGTTTCATTAGGGTTTACAAGTTATAAAATCGCCGGGCCCCATGGCCCCATGGAACATATACGCATACTTCTATTAGGGGTTTCATGAGGGCTTACATAAATTATAAGATCCGGAGTCGCCAAAAAGTGGAAACGATTGAAAAAGTGGAAATGGCCGAAACGCGTGAAGTCCGCAGAGGGTTCACTTTTCTGACTGATTTTCCCAAAAATTCGTCTTAGACCACGCGAATTCACAGATGTACCAGAGTCAAAAAACACTGCGCCTGTGCAGAGAAATGAGCTTCCCACTGACGTTCATACGACCATTCCGGGACAACCCTCAGTCCTGCCCGTAATTTAACATAACTATTGGGAATCACCATTTTATAGCTGGGTAAATCAACTATATTTCTATGGGCCATGGCTTCAATAGTTATGTGAATGTTTACCAGAGGGTAAACCTCCATTTTCCTATGGTTTTCCTATGGTTTTCCTATGGTTTTCCCATGGTTATCCTATGGTTTTCCTATGATTTTCCCATTTTCCTATGGTTTTCCTATGGTTTTCTTATGGTTTTCCACACTGTTCCAGGTTCAATGCTTTTCTTTGGTAAAAAAAAGGAGCCTTCCGATTCTGCTGCCGGCATCATCGAGCCGGCGGATCTCAAGCGCTTATTGGCAGCCCTACGTGCCCCGGCTCTCGGAGGTTTTGGCCATGGCCATGGTGGGGTGATCCTTTTTTGAGGGGAGATTTAACCCTCTGGTTATGTCAAAATAGCTATGGAACATGGCAATTTATAGTGACTTTTGCCATTAAAAATGGTGATTTTCCATAGCTATGTTAGTTTACCAGAGGGTAAGGATTTTTTTAGGTCCTCTTTTTGGGGACGAAATCCCATTCTTTGGGCACAGAGAGCACAAACCCAACGCCACACCACTCACTTGTCCTCAAAATTTGCTAGCAAATGAGGGGCGGAGGAGAAGATTTATCATGATGCAATATGAAAGTCAGTGGATAGTCCCCTGAAGCTTTTGAATCCTGTGACCATGTCCATAGGGAAAATCCTCTCCGAACCGAATCTATTTTCAGGACCGTATTATATATAATTGTACATACACCCTTTGACTAGGTAGGTGTTTGGGAACATCTTAGATGTTTGGCGAATACTTACAATTCCTAGAAACAGGAAATTTAGATACGTGAAATCCTCAATTTCTTTGGCGTATTTCACATGGACCAGATATCAGAAACCTTCAGTTTCTCCTTGCTGGTTGCCGCACCGTCGTGCTGCTCGCAGCGAGGTATGGATTTTGTAACACGACGTGTGAAGATCTTGGTGGCTCACGCAAAGCTGCTCGGAGATGTTTGTCCAGGCTCCGACACGATCCCGGTGTACAGATTGGTGAATGGTTGGTTCATCCCGGATTACAGCTTTTCTTGAACCAATAGAGAAGGTGTTTTGGACCTTGCATATCATGATTGTTTTCAGTGCGCATACCTCACCGACCCGACTTTTTCAAGGGGTATTTAAGCTCAGACATGTACCCCTAGACTGTATAGAGATCATCGTTGTTCACGCCTCTTGTTGTGCTCCATCACACGCCACCTGACGTGCAATCATATACTGTATGATATGTTTGTTTTCTCTAGGTGATTAATTAAGGCATTTAATGTTATTTTCAGGGGCAGGTTAAGGGAAGAGACACACCGAAACCCGTCGACTATGTGCGACGCGCTGCACTTCGACGGTGGTGTCGTATCTAAGGAACTTGAAGAGTCCAGATCAACACTTCACCAACTCCAACCCCTACTGCCAAGTCGAAGTGGAAGGTCTCGGGACGGGTGGCAAGCTCTCTGCTCAGAGGGATGGAAACAATCATATTTATGTTTCTGAAATTCGAATTTCCAACTTCGGGATTTTGAAGGTCTTCAGTTGTGGAAACACCCACTTTGTGGGGATAGTCTCATTTCTGTACTGACAAGGCCGCTGGCTTTTCTCAGTGAACACGCCCTGTTTCAGAGACCTACAGGGGTAGATTGGCTTCATTCCAATATTAAGAGGTAAGACATCTACATGAACTCATAACACTGATAGGCTATGTAGCATAGAGGTATGATATACATTTGCATGAACCCAGAACACCGATAGACCATGTAGTACACACGCACATCTACAATATATATATATATGATATATATATAATATGCACATTACATATTTGCAGCATTATAAGACATACATGTTCCTTTGGAGGGAGAGCCTTTGTGGACTTGCCAGGAAAGCCAAGGACCAGGTGGCAAACCAAAGCGTTGCCTGAAAATCTGGATCCGGAGTGGAAAGAGGAGCGTGAGTCACTTGGTTTCAGGTCACTTGGATTGGCCCTTTGTGGTTGGTTAATGTTGGGGATCTTTTGAAATCCATTGGATGTGTCAAATTAAAATAGAAAATCCCCAAAATTTGTTAAAATAACATCCATTGGTTACAATTCTATTTTGGATGTGTCAAATTGTCAAATCAAAATAGAAATCCATAAGCCCGGAGCCCCGACATGAAATGCATAGAAATAATGAATCATGATTGATAACTGCCAACCAATTTCACCACACCAAAGTCAACCCAGTTGCCGGTGATCAAAAAATAGCCTGAGGATTGCGGACTTCGCCGTTGGCGCCACGTTGAAATTTACCGTGCGGGACAAAGATTTCGGTACCAAGGACCGTGGTCCGACACCCTGGGCCGGTGCCATGAGATCTGGTATGGAAGTCGGCCATCAAGAAGTGGATGTCACGTTAAGCAAAGGGTTTGCTAAGGAACGCCAGTTTTAATTCCTCGGAGGGTACGAATTTTGTCCTATTTTATCCCATTTTGATGGCAATTGACTTCACGGACTTCATGGTTGTTTGGGGTAACACCGTAACCCCGCCCTTGCTGACCTGAGGCTTCTGGAATTTGCCAATTCCAACGGCTTCTATAAGTAGGGGACCTAGATTCCTAGATATATGCATCCAGCTTAGAGGGCCAGCCATTTTATAACCCAGTTATACACATATGTATACATATGTGGGATGGTATATATATATGTATATATATAGTACACACCCCAGTAATATATGGGTTTAGTTTAACATATCATGGTCTTAACATGTAACCACTAAATCCAAGACCACCTGGCTTCATCGATGTCATCCCATGGCGGCCAGGAAGACGATATCCTGGGAATCGCCACGTTGCACAGCAGCCGCTTTCAACATTCCATCTTCGATGGCGCCCTGGTGAAGTTGGAGACACAGTAATAATCAATCAGTTGGACTTGGGTACATACCATATTTTCAGAGAAATCCACATATGGGCCAAGCAAAGGGAGATCCTGGGCAAGACCAGCCTGGGAGAAACCAGACCTTTTGTGAATCAGAAGCCATGCGTTGCCTGGACACCATTGTTGGTAAGCTTCAACTTGGTGTTTTGAACATAGTATTGATAGCATATCATATACATGATGATATCACATATTGTTTGATGGCTGTTTAGGGGGTATATCATAGGTTTGTGATAATCACATTGTATGGATGCCACACATGTTCCATTTACATATCAGCAAACAGTAGGAGATTACAGAGGCTCTTGGTGATTGCTCGTTCGCATGGCCGGACCCAGGATGTTTCAAGAGGTCCCGGGGGTTCCTGCTGATTCTCAGGTGAACTTCCGCTATATGATGAGAACATGAGGCAAAAGACCAATTCTCTCTTGACTGTTCGCGCGACCTCGGCTGCATACTGCAGATGCCGCCAAACTTTGATTCACGTTCATATAGTAACTGGACCAAAGAGACTAAGCTCAGCCAAACTTGATTGGTGTACTATATATATATATTACATATGTGTGTGTATGTTATATATCTTAAAATAATCTCTCTCTCTCTATATATATACATTGCATTCCATGTGCGTATAGTTAGTATACTAGTATACTTTGGGAATCTGTATCCGCTAGATCCAAAGAATCGAAGATACCCACCTGCTCGCCTTCAGCTTTGCTGCACCCCAGGGATGGCGATCGAGAGAGATGCCCATTGTAGGAAATTCCTAGTGATGGCGGGATGACTATAACCCAGTATTATTATATTGCATCACAACAAGAAAGAGGTGGGTGGAGTTTTGCTGTGAGGGTTTGCTGCCAAAAGGCTGTGAATTTCCCAGATTGGTCACCCGTCCCATTTCAACATGGGACTATATAAGCAAATCCTTCTAAGTTTGTATGGGATATTCCAATTTTATTGGGACTGATATAGCCTTTCAGATCCTTCAAGCTTAGACAATCCATTTTTCAGTTGCCATTTCAGGTACCTAATCTGGAGGTGCTGTACCATATAAAGCCATCTTTTGTGGCTATAATATATATATAGATATAATGTATATATAATGTATATATAATGTATATAATATATATATATATTATATATATGTTATTTATTATATGTATAATATATCCCCCTAAATAGGCCTTACATAGACCTGGTTTATACCTCCAATGGTCTCTCCATGGTAGGCAAGCGGCTGAAATTCATCCCAGGTGGGCCTCAGTGGTGAAGGCGGTGTAGGCCTCACGGACTTCGAAAAGGCGGAGAGTCGCGAGGAAGGAGAAAACACGGATGTTTGAGATCGAAGAAGATCAAAGATCTGTGATTTGAATGATTTGAATGATTTGAATCCGGTTTCAATCATGAAAATGTTGGGATTCACACATTTTAACAATCCAGAATTGGCATTGGAATGATTTTAATCATCGAACATGCTTGCTTTTTGACCAGAAAAAAGTCCGTTGGGATTTATCCTCCAGTAAATTGCCATTCATAACATCATCTTCACCGGGGATAGCGGGCTTGGTTGAAGGGAAGATCCACTGGAGTTCTGGGCTTCAATACCCAAATACCCTCTGGTAAATAAATAAAAAGCTATTGAACATGGCCATTTATAGTGGAATTTCCCATTTAAAATGGTGGATCTTTCCATAGGTATGTTAAATTACCAGAGGGTACATGCTGTTAATTTGATAAGTCATGGTACTTGTAGCCACATTGGTCAATAATCGGTTAATAGGGGTTGAAGATGGTCAATAAATAAAACAACTACCCTCCAGTAGCTTGTCACAGACTACACATGAATATATATATATATATATAATATATATATACATACAGTTATATAGTTATATATATATATACATATATATATATATACATATACTCATATATGTATATACATATATATATATATAGTTAATTATAAATGAATGGAAAGCCAACGATGAGGTTTTGGGTTATCCTCTCTTCACACACAATCCCATCCCCTAATTCAATGGCTACAGCTGTAGTTGTGGTAGATATATGCGTGGGTATATGTACCAAGTTTGGAGCATTGCGATGTCTTCCCTGACCACCCTCAGAAAACCCTGGTTGGGGAGTGCATGTGTTCTTTTTTTGCAGTTGAACAATTACAGCAATTTTAAGATCAGGAGGAGTCCCATGTTTTTTTCCGTTGGTTGGGCCAAGCATTGAACAATTGGTAATTGTGGCAAAAGTTATCGTCCTGCATCACCATAGTCAACTGTTTTCCTAGATTTGCTAAAAGCGATCATTGGATGATCATTGGTTAATCGGGGAATCTAGTTGGATTAATTAACTGGGATCATCGACCATTTAAAGGGGAACCAAGTGGAATTATGTTACCCTTTGCGCAACAAATCATTTTCATGAGGTAAATCAACTATACATGAACATTTTTTAAGGGCAAACTCTTAAATTACAAGCTGGTAATACATTGTTTCAATGGCTTTAGGATATAATGTTGTTTTTTCTTAAATAATTATAATTATATATATATTATTACTATTATATACATATCAAGGCATATGTAAACATCATAATCTCCGCAAATCCATGGTTCTTCTCGGATTCTGGAGGTCTTTCACGACGGGGAGCCATCCTTCCTACAGAAGCTGCAGGAAGTGATGACTGGCCGGGCATACCCAGCGCAGCCATGGTTTTTGAAATGGATGTTTGTCCCTCAAAAATATTTGGTATCATGGTTTTCGATGGTATTTTTGATGGTTTTTGATGTGTTTTTGATCCATCTCCACATCCATGTTGTTTACCAATGCCACAATGCTTATCATACATTACATTACATTACATTACATTACATATCTATATCGATCATTTCCAGCATCCCCACGGATCTTCGCTTTGCTTGAAGCCGCTTCGCGGATGCTGACGGCACTGAGGATGCGTTCAGAAGAAAAACGAACACCAAATTCAGCCTGTGAAGATTCAAGTGTGCTTTCTCAGACCCTCAGCCGCAGCCTGCCGTGGGTGCATGATGGTCAATGGCTTTCCGGGAACGGAGCGGAGCTGAGCGGAGCTGAGCGCGGCTTTTTTTGTGATGAGCACAGGAGTTTTTCAACAATCATGGGGAAATAGTGGAAATATGTTGGGAACCTGGGAACCTTATGTGAATGTACTTCTGCGATTCCATATGTTTGTGAAAGCCAATATTTGGTTGATAAGGATTGTAAATTAGAACCATTGTAGGAAATCCTCATGAGAAACCATGTTCAATAGCCAAACATATGTACACTCGCCAAAGATGTCTAAAAGCGCCTTAGCGCATCTGGCAGTTTTTCAGTAGCGCACTCATCGTCATTTGTGCTAACATGTATATGCCCAGTGTATGATGGAAATTGCGAGACGGCATTCAAGTTCGAAAAGGTATAACTGGTTGGTGGTTTGGAACATGAATTTTATTTTTCCATATTGGGAATAATGATCCTAACTGACTTTCATATTTCTCAAAGGGGTTGAAGCCACCAACCAGATAAGATCAATTCGTTGCGATGACCCCATCATTTTCAGGGAAGAGCTTATCCCCAATAACCTGAATTTGTGCATCAAGAGGGGCTCCTTGTCATTGGTCAGATGCTAATCCAATATTGAACACTCATGGAGCCCAGCCTGCCAGCCTCTCAGAAAGGTGACACAGCAACAATAATTCGATGCTTAATAAGCCCTTACACATATTAGTAGTAGTGGTGGTGGTGGTGGTGCTGGTGGTGGTGGTGGTAGTGGTAGTAGTGGCAGTAGTGGTAGTGGTAGTAGTTGTTGCTGGTTGCTAAGCCCCTTACAAGGCTCCTCCTTGTCGGGTGGTCACCATTTTTTGGGGGGCTGGATTGTGTGCCATTGTGTGCCGCTCAGTGCCTGAACTTACCAAGATGGTAGTTGGTTCTCGCCCGAAGACACCTGCTCAAGCTTCACTATCAAGTCACTTTTTTGGGAGTTCTAGAGATTCAGGCAGCCATCAAGCATTGGCAGAACTTCCGGTGAGTTCCCACCAACCCCAAAATAAAGGTTTTTTTCCCCATGCGCTTGTGTCATTATGGCCCTTCGACCAGCATGTATAGCCCACATCAGATTAAACAAGTTGTCTCCATATACTTTCTTGTTGATAAATCGTGTGCTCATCGATTTATACCTCAAGTCAGCCAAAGTTATTCCCTTCAATCTGCTTGGTGGTTTGGAACATGAATTTTATTTTCCATTTCATCTATGGGATGTCATCCTTTCCATAATATATGGTTTGATTGTAGGTATCCCATAACCCATGACGGATCCATGGTGCTGCTATATATGGTGTGCCATGAATCCCATCCATATACCCCTGTTAGCAACCACCAACCTGTCAATGAATCCCAGGGTCTTTTTGAAGTCACCCTTAGTCATCCACCGGTCAGAGATCCCCAGGTGCCACCGGCCTCCGCAATGCTGCCAGGGCGCCCAGGGCATCCGGGGCACCCGATGTCGGGTTTAAATGATGTCCTGTATCCGCATAGAACTGCCGCAAAACTTGTCTGTCTTGAGTTTTTCTGGTATTTTTTTTAAAACACTTTTTTTTAGTTTCATATTTTTCAATCGGATTGAAACCACGGTCCAGTTTTGGACTTGACCTAAGCAACGCACCCCAGCGTCCAAGGACACCGCAGCTTACGCCGCATGTGTCTTGGTTGGCGGTGAATCCCTTGCGTCGAGCCGGACGAGCCAAACGCGGCAATGAGTTTAGCGTCACCAAAAGAAGTGAGAGAAGCTACCCTCTGGTAAACTAACATAACTATGGGAAATCACCATTTTCTAGCTGGGTAAATCCACTATAAATCACCATTTTCAATAGCTATGTTAAATTACCAGAGGGTAGGGAAGCAGAAGGAAAAGGAAAACTAATGAAAACTACCTTAATTACTGTTCTCGACACATCTAAACACTTCATGTATCTTCATGTCATTTTCGGTTCCAAAGGTTTGTTTTTCACATCATATGTCAGCAGCACGTGTCCCAGCCAAAGGGGGGCCAAGGGTCACCCTGTTCCATGACTGTTCCATGATGTTCAAATTTTCCTCATCGAAGTTGAGGTGAAACTCACAACAAGGCAAAGTTTGACAAGATCCGTCCCAAGACCGTTTCAGTGCCTCAGACAGCACAAAAAGCAGGATGATGATCGTCTCTGATGATTCATAGGGGGTGAGTTTGCAGTTTGGCTTCAACCATCACATGGCCACAGTTGCAACCTGGAGCCATCCTTCTATGCTTCAAACTGCTGGATTTTCTTGGAGCCACAGTGACACATTTCCATATTCATGTCATTGATGCTTTCATCTTTTATCTGGTTGGTGGTTTGGAACATTTTGTATATTCCATAATATACATATATATATATATATGGGATAATCCTTCCCATTGACTTTCATATTTTTCAAGATGGTTAAGACCACCAACCAGTTATTTTCAAGGTGGAAATGAATACGGAAGCAGCAAGTTTTCTGATTTGGTCCAGGTCATTTGGCCCAAGTTGAAAGGCGTTTCGCCCATTGGTGTTCGGCAGCTGTCCCTCCAAAAAAAAGCGCCAGACATTCCAGATTATGTTCCTTTACAGTCACATTTACTGCAGAAGTCATCCAAATGTTAGTGAATCAATTAGTGAACATACCATACATGGATTTTTTCTAGTCATCCAAATGTTAGTGAATATACCATACATGGATATACAATGATATACATGGAGCATATGAGAAGGCTTGCAGAGCTTTTTTAACGCCACAGTCAGCATTAGTGAACACCTCGCCCAGGAGACTTTGGATTTGGCTGTGGCCTCAGATGGGACCCAGGTCATCATGCCCCATGTATGATGAAGAAGTCTCCCACAAAACCATAAGCCATGGTGAAGCCAAGTAAATCGCCATTACCCTCTGGTAAACATACAAAAAGCTATTGAAAATGGCCATATTTATAGTGAGTTTTCCCATTAAAATTTGTGATTTTCCACAGTTATGTAAACGTTTACCAGAGGGTATGCCCCATGTATGATGGCATTGTCAAAGGAAACAAAAAAGTTCAAAGTGGCTGCTGCTTTCGCATAGCTGGCATAGCTGGCATAGCTGTAAATGTTGTCGGATGAATGCCAGGTGAAAAAACTGGCTGTGCCTCATTCATATCACAGGGGTCGTTGCACAACAAAACGGGGTCAGAGGCCAGGCCACTTCAGGTGCGACTTTTAGAGCTCTTCAGGTGCGTATTTAGCTGATTGAATGGCAAGCTGAGTTACCCCTGATATGAAGAATCGACTAGTTTTACAATAGTTCCCTACGTCTTGTGGTGTTTATATCCAGTTTTTGTTGGCAACAGTTACTTAAGCTGCTGGCTATTGCTGGTCTAATCAAATCGTGTATGGATAAAGTCATGTGAAATCATTGTTTCCCTCAAAACCACATGTTTTAATCTTTGTTAGTTGCCCCACTTCCCTTGGCGGTCTCAGTCATCCCATCCTTCTGTGCCAGGTGGCTATTGGAACAGAGAAACCTCAAGTGGTCGAGTACATGCCTGGGGAGGCCATTCTGGGTACTGCAAGGTGGTGCCCCCCCAAGTTATAAGTTGGTTTATAATCCCATCAACTATAGATATATAACCTATAAACCATAGTTATTGGAGTTATAAACCAACTTAGCTATCTAGGGGGCACCACCTTGTGGGATATTTCTGGGGTATTATATGATATTATGGGATTTAAAATCCCATATTTAGTTGTTTGCAAGGTGTCTATCATGTTTGATCATCATTGTTTGGGTGGCACATCTGGAATGAAAACATCCGGTTTGTTAGACATTCACCAGCTATGTCGATTGATTTTGCTGTGAAAAGTCCTTCGACTCCAACGCTGGAGCCTCTTCAGGCCTTGCGCTTTGCGGTCTTTGATGGTCCCAAGGTGCGGTTGATGAAGGTCTTGATCGTCCAAAACAAGATCAACATGTATTAGACAATTCCAACTTGCAGACTGGTGGGCCTATGGGGCCTTCAGACATGAATATATATATATATTCATATGTATAATTATATGCACACCTTGGGGATCTTTGGGGTGTTTTTACTTTTTTGGATGTTGTCTTGGGTGGTCTTAGAAGGACTTATGAATGTGTACATAATTGTATGCGCATATGTATGTATATATATATGTAATATTGTATATATATAATATAATTTAATATGCATCATACACATGATATGCCTCTTGTTTTGAATCGCTTTACATTGGATATTCTGGGCATGTGATTCTGGGGATAAGTATGGATGTTTATATCCACTAGCATAATATAATATATATATATATATATATACATATATAAATATGCACTATGATATGTCAGTAATTATACGTAGATTTATATGAGTCACATACATACATATATATACAATATATATATATACAATATATAATATATATATATATATAAACAAATGGATGCACGCTAGATTCATGTACATGCTGAGTATGCCACAAATATATCCATGTGCACATAAAACCACCCTTGTGATCAGATTTCTTCCTGGTCTTTGCAAAGAAACAGTTCTTCCTTCCTTTCATCCCTATCCCAAGCATAAGTGGCCCAACCATCATGCCTTCATTTGCGGACGTTGGCCAGATGTCCAAGGATTGTTGATTGTGTAACGGTATCCCCTCTCAGCCTGCCTCTCATAATGTAGACTCAAACAAGAAACATGTATACATACATATCCACTTTTATGTGGCAGTGACTAGAAAGACTTGTCATTGTTGGTTGGAGAGAAACACACAGCACACTTTGGGTGTACCACATGTGTTGCTTCAGCCCTGTGTGTGTATGGCTCAAAAGTAGCAGCCCGGCAAAGTGCATCTTTTGAGTTTTTGGGGCCTACCGGTGGTAGATTGACCTGATCCAATAATAACTAGCAGACCACTTGACCATCTGGAAATTATTATGGACCACTGTCATAAACGTCATAAACTGTTATTGTTGTTGTTGTTGCTGATGCTGTTGTTGTTGTTGTTGCTGCTGCTGCTGCTGATGGTGTTGTTGTTGTTGTTGTTGTTGTTGCTGCTGCTGCTGCTGGTACTGCTGTTGTTGTTGTTGCTGCTGCTGTTGTTGTTTTTGTTGTTGCTGCTGTTGTTGTTGTTGTCGTTGTCGTCGTCGTCGTCGTCGTTGTCGTTGGGGTTCTTGAGGTTCTTGAGGTTTTTGAGGCAGTTGAGGCTGTTGAGGCTGTTGAGGTTCTTGAGGTTCTTGAGGTGCTTGAGGTTCTTGCGGTTGTTTTCTCCCTGAATTACCATAGAAACAACAACCAAAACACGTTGCCGAGATTACAAAAAATGCGTTCTAACAAAGAGCCCAAGAAGCCAAACTAATCATAACTAATCACCCCCAAAAAAAAAATCCCCTCCAGAAAGCCTCAATTTCCAGGGCCCGCCACAGGCCGAAAACGCCGAGCTGTTGGGATCCCACGTCTTCGCCAGCGAGCGCTTCTGGCCCGCCGGCTTTGAAGGTACCCTGCAGTTGGCTGAGGAGTGACCTGGCCAAAGGGCGTGACGAAATCGGGGGTTGGGGGTAGAAAAGCCATGGAAAAACATTGGAAATCTTTGGGAAATGGTGGAAAATAGGGATTCAACCATCCAAATGCCATGGCAAATCGGGATTTAACCATGATTCAACCATGATTCAATTGGGTTCTTTATGTCCTTTGAATGGAATGGAATGGGATGCATAAGCACTTTCACCATCATCCTACGAATCGCAGGTAGGGTTCATAGTTAGTTCACTCTGATGAGATAACACACAAATCGGGGACGCGGTTATCAACCACTTGCGAGTCGTGGGATGATCCTCAGAGCGATGAGTTTGTCTGGGAAGATGGAGAAATGGGCACGGGTCAAAGTTTAGGACCTCTGGCACCGCAGATTTTGGTAATGTTTATGTAGTCAAGAGTAAATGCTCGGATTGTACTCAATTGTATTCAATTTTGGGGTACCTAGGTTTCAACCCGAACTCTCAAATTCTCTGAAATGAACGAATATAACGAATGGACGACACCTTGATTGGGAAAATTTCGACAGGCTTTGGGGGTACCGGTCTTACGCATCGGGCTGGTCGTTTCCACCCGGCAATCGCGGCGAAGTTCTAAGGCAAAGCCGCAGAGAGAAGAAGTCGAATGTGATGCTGAAGGTCAAGGCGGAGTGACTTTGAACTCTTTCGTATCTTCCGGGAGATCATAGCGGGATACCATGAAAAATCATGGATTTTCATGGGATTTTTCCATGAGGGGAATATGGTTGGACACTTTTTTGGGGGATATGCTGTGATTTACTGGATACACTGGTTGGGAGTTTCATGTTGTGCATGTTCAACCCAGATTTTGGAAGATGCAATCGGTATCCTGAATCTGGACTTGGCATATGTTCCCAGCATAAATTGACTCCTGGTTGATCAATAGATTCATTCCCCGATAGCCAGTGATAGCTTCAATCAAAATGGCGCGCTCTGTATCATATTCGTCGATCTTATCTATCCCGGGATGATCATCCTCTACCCTCTGGTAAATTAACATAGACCCTGGTAGATAGGGGTTGGAAGACTAGTTTCCACTATAAATTGGTCATTTTCAGGGTCTATGTTAATTGATCATCCTCTAGTTTCAGTTGAAACCTTCGCTAGACATTTCAGGACCGCAACCTGATAGAAACGGTCTCATGCTACACCATTTTTCGAGATCATTTTGGTATGACACCTCAAAATGCGGCATACCCCAGGGACCCCAAGTACTCCCAATTAGTGCAAATCATCTTGCAAATCATCTCGCAAACCATCTCGCAAACCACCTTACAAATCATCTTGCAAATCATCTTGCAGATCATCTTGCAAATCATCTTGCAAATCATCTTGCAGATCATCTCGCAAATCATCTCGCAAATCATCTCGCAAATCATCTCGCACATCATCATCATCATCATCATCATCATCCTCATCATCATCATCATCCTCCTCATCATCATCATCATCATCATCCTCATCCTCATCCTCATCATCATCATCATCATCCTCATCATCATCATCATCCTCATCCTCATCCTCATCCTCATCCTCATCCTCATCCTCCCATTAATAATCATCATCCCATTTATCCCCATTTATCCCCAATTATTCCCAATTACCACAGTATTCCCAATGGAAATCGTCCCATTTCTTGGCTCTTGTGACCGGTTCTCAGATCGCTGCCAGGTGGTGACCCCCGAAAGCGCGCTGCCACATCAGTTCGCTGCCGCGGTGAAGGAGTCCAGCGGTGTCAACGGCTTGGAACGCTTCGAGGTGCGCCGCGGAGGCTGTGGGATGAGTGCGGTCCATGAAAGCCATGGAAGCCATGACCAACTTGGCATGATGCCAACAGATACCCTCTGGTGAACTAACATAGCAATGGAAAATCACCCTTTTTATTGGGAAAATCCACTATTTCAATGGCCATTTTCAATTGCTATGTTAGTTCATCAGAGGGTAGCAGCCATGAAAAACTGGGATTTTTAGTCAGTGGGGATCAACGTTTGGGGGATGGTGGATCGATGTGGATCCAGAAAATGTCAACCATAAACCAACCAGGACTGCGACTGTGAAATGATCCTCATCCCGTAGGAGCATGGCATACGCAAATTTATAAACCGCGAATTGGATCAAATTGGTTCAGCATTATTGTGATACTATTGCTTACTATATGTTGCTATCGTGAATTGCATGTTATACATGCACATAGGTGAACATGAACAATTATCTATGTTCCTACAATGGCAAGCTTAAATGGATGAACAAGGATGAACTTTAAGTTAATGTGGCAGGGTATTTGAGGGATAAGGCATGAACATTGGGTTTGTTGGAATCAACCCAAGTACCGATAAGAAATTAAAGCCATCAATTTGGTCAATGTCAGTGAAACAGAAGGTGTAAAGCCTACTTAATGATTCTTTGCGGCAGACAAAGTATAGTTTAGTTTAGCCAATTTTTTGTCAGTGCACGAATGCAACATGAGCTGTGTGCCAAAAAGCCTTACCTCAATAGCCTGACAGGTGGAAATGAAGGAGTTACGTGCGCGCATGCCTTTCTTGAACGAAGCAGATGCTGGGACGTGGGGTCAGCTGCGGGGGGGTCCGTTCCATTTCGTTCCCGTAGGAGTGGGGTGGGGGGGTTCGGTGCTGATTTTGGGGTTTTCCCATTGAAACACTGGATGGAAGGGAATGATTCCTCGGGGGGGCCGCACTGGTCCCACGGCGCTAACTGATGAATGAAGTTGGTAAGTTGGTATTTTTTTCCCTCATGTATTCTCATCAGAAAGTGTAAGCCACATGTCCCAACTAATTACCCTATGGCTATTTAACATAGCCATGGACAATCACCATTCTTAAGAGGTTAAGTAAATCATCCATAAATGGTACATTTTCCATAGCTATGTTAAATAGTCAGAGGGTAATAACAAACACATGAACACTTGAATGAAGAGCAAGAATCCTGCAGGGTTCATGGGACGGCTTTATGTAGCTGGCCTAGGTGAACTCTGGAAAAACCTGGTGACTAGACCAACCGCTGAAAGGGATGCCGTGCATTGTAATGTGGTAAAACCCCTTTTGCGGTATGGTTTTTCGACGTTTTCACTTCGCCCAAGTGGGTTTTGTTCAAACATAGGATGCCCCGTAGTTACTTAAAAAGTCCGCTGGTTAATCATTGATCTTTCCAACGAACATCGGCCATTTTGGGAAACACAACTGCTACAGAAACAGCACGAAACGACGCCCTGGAGTAACCTGCTGTTTCTTTCCTGGAATTTTATGCCCCCCCTACTTGGCGAAAAAACCACCAAGTAGTTCTCCCCAAGGCTCCATGGGTATCTGGTTGGTGGTTTGGAACATGAGTTTCTTGACTTTCCATATAGTGGGAATGTCATCATCCCAACTGACTTTCATATTTTCAAGATGGTTGAAACCGCCAACCAGATATGGTCGGTATGGTGTATTCTTGCTGTCTCACCGCAAAGGCCTTGCCTTGAGCCACCAGCGCCTCCAAGGACTTTGTGTGGCACACTCGGGTGTTTGAAGCCTTAAGAGACGAGGTGCGGTTTGGGCGTGAGGGGGACGACCAGGGCCGGCCAGGAAGGCAAGTGACTTTTTCGCACCAATTTCGGGGTTTCAGGTTGTATTTACTTTGGTGCCGGAACTGACTTTGGTGCCGGAACTGACTTTGGTGGCGGAACTGACTCACAGGTGCGCGTTTTCAGAGGGAGCTAGCACGGAACTTGCTACGTCTTGCCAATTCCAGTTGCTTTGAATTCTTGTCAATCTATTTCTGAGCGGTGGAGCTTCAAACATCTTCAAACATTTTTATGTTCAACCGTAGAAAATGGGATGATGATTCCCAATGACTATAGCACCAACCAGACTTCTTGAACCAAACTATATAAATCACTCATCCAGCTGTTAGATCCCAGTTTTCCCTCATTTTTTGATTCTTACACTCCCAATTAAATCATATTAAACCACGATGTTTCATTGTTACAAAGTATGTCCCAATTAAATCATATGTTAAACCACATTAAACCACATTGAACCACATTAAACCACACTGAACCACCATTTTTCATGGCTCAGCCAGGGACGACTTCCCCATTTTTCCGGGTCCCCGCCGTCCCGGGCAGGACTGGTTGGTGCAGAGGGCCAGGTTGATCACCTCCGCAGACAAGTGCCGCCGGCGCCAAGTTGTTGGGATATTGGATGACCGTATTTATTTACCATGTATCTATGATACGTCATAGTTGGATAATTATGGGTAGATTATGGGATATAATGAATGTTAATGGATAATCTATGGTATGTCATAGTTGGATGATGTTGGATGCATTATGTATCTGGGTAAATTATAACGACCTCACTGTTCTCCCTCACTGGAAATCATGGTTAATAAGGGAAATCATCCCCAAATGGGCTTAATTCAGGTTAGTGAAATATTATAATTTGCCCAGATGGTATGTCATAGTTGGATGCATTATGTATATATAACATTTCTATAACTATCTATAACTATGGTTAATGAATCTAATGAATGTTAATGATATATATATATATAATTACACCTAATGTGCGTGTATATACATTATATATTATTATATATATATGTGTATACATATATACGTATGAATATATGCATACATAGGGTATATATATATATATACATATATATATATACATACACGTGTTTTTGTGCGAATGATACAGTAATGTTTGGGTCATTGTGAACCTGGTTTGAACCATTGCCAAGTGGGATGCACATGCAAGTTCTCTTTGGCCAGATGACATCTCCATTTGTTCAACCATTTCTATGTGCAGGACAATCACCGACAAACGAAAACACATTGATGTTCCATAAAACCATATTGCCATTTGGTTTTAGAGACGTCAAAGTCTTTCAACAACTCCCTAAGAGGAACACACTGGTTACAAGCAACCCTTGTTGCTGTACTTTGCGTTCGCAGGTTTTCAGGATCCTTTTACCCTTCAGCCATTCAGACTATTGACTTGACAAAAAGCACTGACAAAAGAAATCGATCTCGTTGTTTCGAGGTCTTCCTCTTCTTCTTTCACAAGAACACTCCCTCTAGGAAGTTCGACCGATTCAACCTATCGCCCAGCACTTCAATCAACAAGATCATACTGCTGAGTAACTTCAACAAACCAGATGAAATTCAATCAATTCCCCATAGTATCCATGGTGCTGGTATATATGCTAACATTGGGGGTATATTCATGGTAAATGTTACCATATATAGCATACATGGATCCTATGGGCATGTGCTGAAGGGGAAACTCGGCAGACAGCCAGGATCTTTGGCATTCCTGTGGGGCACATCGCAGGTTCCGGTGGGGCAGTTGGCCAGTTGGGTCGGAAACCGGCTGGAAGACGGCTGGAAGATGCTGGACTTCGGTAGGACATCATATATGTATTACCATCTGGTTATTTAACATAGGAAAATGGTTCATTTATAGATGGTTTACCTATTAAAAATGGTGATTTTCCATGGCTATGTTAAATAACCAGATGGTAGGAGCACCTCTGCCTCTGCTTGAGAGAAGTATGGCCCCAATCTCTGTAGCCAACAACTCTCCCAGCTTTTCAGTATTTTTCCGGTGACTGGGATATATTGGAGAGATTATCTATTAAAAAAAATATCAGGGGATTTTGATTTCCAACTGGGATATATGTTGCCCTCTAGTAATTTAAAATAGCTATTGAAAATGGCACATAGAAATAGTTGATTTACCCATTAAAAATAGTGATTTTCCAGTTTGTTATGTTAGTTTACCAGAGGGTAAACCTCGATTTTCCTATGGTTTTCCTATGGTTTTCCCATTAAAACCTCCATTTTACCTATGAAAGGCCTCCAAAAAGTTCGTCCTCGCTGCGAGGACGACTCTTTGAATCCATCTCGCCCAAGGGACAAGCGATTGGCGTGCTGGTTTCTTGGAGAAACAACATGTCAAGGGTGCAATTGGTAGATCAAAAATATTGCAGATTCATGCAGAATACTTACATCATATAGTATGCGTATGTAGTATATGTTAGTTTTTTTTTTGTTAACATTCATAGAGTATATCTATTTTCTTTTTGTTAGGTTTGTGTTTGGATTTTCTTTTAGTTTTATGTGGCCAGGACCGCAGCTACTGCACAACAAAGCGATAAGACAGTTGCGATTCACGAATTAGGTGTGGCTGATCAGAGCAACAGGACTGACAAAGGTCTGTTCTAATTTGGATGAGCCCATTGCTGGCCCTGAGTAGATTCAAATGACCTTTGGAACTTCGTTGTTGCTTTGATCCTGAGGTACACATAGGGACCATAGGGAAATCCGTGTGTGGAATCGTTTGACTACGGCCATGTCCGTTCTGATGTTGACCGTCTTGAGATTTGTAATTCCAACATTTATAAATGCCCAAGTGAATGGCCTTTGGCGAGCGCTGAGGGAAAGTTTCCTCAACAATGCTAATGTTATGCAGTATGTAGACCTCACATGTGCTACTTTGGCACCCCTGAGATTTCAATTGTCCCAGAAAGTGGGAAAAGTCTGCAGGGACCATGACCAAGCCGCTTGGCGCCAGCGCCTAGGATTGGGGCATGTTCATGCAGAAGCATCGCGGGAACACTTGGGATGCCCAGCAGGCCACATCCAAACATTGGGAGGATGTAAAATGACCCCCAAATGGTTGGTTTTTGGGATGGTCTCTTGAGTGGGTTTTACCAGATTTTATCACTCTACAACTGTTTTCAACTCCAATATCCCAGCATGTTAAACTATATCCTGCAAGGAAGATGTGCAGGACGCTCAACTGCTCAAGAATCGTGCCTATGTTTTGGTTGTCTGTTTTTCTTGGTCCATGTTACGGAATATCTTAAATCTTTAAGTGATTATACATGCGAATACCTGGGAATACTTAAGTTTTACAACTATATACATATACATATACATATACATATACATATACATACACATACACATACACATACACGCACACATACATACATACATACATACATGCATGCATGCATGCATGCATGCATGCATATATATATATATATATATATACATAATTATTTGCATATACACGCATATGTGGACACACACACACACACATATATATATATATAAATGACCATATGCAAATACAGAAAAAGAAACTAAAGATTTGACTCTTACTCAGCTATGACGCCAACTTGAATCCTTCTTGGGAAGCCCCACCTGCAGCAACCCAACTCGATGTCTGGGGGATGGGATTTGGTAAGAATTTCAGCTATGGGATGGATGACCATACCACATATGTTTAACATATACTGTATATTATGTGTAGCATATGTATATATATATAATTATGTATAATATATAATTATGTGTAATATATATATTATATATATATATGTATGTGTATGTATATGTATATGTATATGTATATGTATATGTATATGTATATGTATATGTATATAGATAGATAGATAGATAGATAGATATATATATATATATATATATATATATATGCGTACCATGTTTTGACCATGACACATACGGAAGGTCATTGCCCTCCATTGAAGCTTACGGCACTTTCGAAGCCAGGAAAGGCTCAACTTGACCTTCACGCTCTATGACTTAGACGGTGATGGAATGTTGTCTCTTGGCTGGTTGTCAGAACGATGCCGCCTTTTGGAGCTTCTCAGAGTTCCATGAGCCCTATCATTTGGATGGCAGAGTTGTGCGGTAGCTACGCTTAAGAAATTCCCAGGGATAGGGAACCCAGCAAAGGCTTAAACCAAGATTGGTCTGAAAAAACAACAGCTAGGAAATTGTTTGCCATATCTCAGGTTCAGAAACATCGTGAATTACCAACGAGGTGCTTTTCATGCTATTATGAACTTCGCAGCAACTGACCACTACCACTGGATATGTACATAATCACTTTAGTAAGGCAGTGCCCCCTTGGGTCTGGAAAGTGCACCAAACGCTGTGTAGCGATAGGGCCCCCAAAAAAAGCTAGACAAATAATGTCCACATCTGAAGCTGATTTGCACAAAGTTGCGTCCATGCAAGAGGCGAAATTAGCGATACCCTATAGCGATACCTTTGCGATACCCATTTGTTCAAACAAATGGTCCCAGACCACAGATAGCCCCATTTTCTCCTTTCACTTTTCCTTCCCTCTTCTTTTCCTCTTCCCTTCCTCTTCTCTTCCTCTTCTTTTCCTTTCCCTTCAGTTTTCCTTTCCTCTTCCTTTCCTTTTTCCTTCCCTTACACAGATTTGTTGCTCAATCATCCTCAGGAATACAAGACCATGGTTACCACTAGCAATAAGCCACCCCCCCTCCCCCGCAAATAGCGATACTTTTGGTTTTGAGTAAGGCAAACATATATATATATATATACGACGGCGGCTCGTACGTAGATTTAGATAGCAGCAGATAAAAACGATGTCCTGTTCCCACTGGTTGTATGATGGTATCCTGGAATTCCCACTGAAAATAGATGAACATAGGAAAATAAATGCAGGCCGACTGCTTTGTTTTCCTAAGACATCAGTGATTGCATGATCGTTGCAGGTATAGAACACCAACGGGAAAACATTAATTATTTTGATTTCATTTTGACGAATTTGTTACCCCACATCAACTCATGGTAATCTAATCATAACATAACATAGCTATGGAAATCTATGATATATGATATGACTTGTTTGCAGATGATTTATGATGATTTACCCTCTGGTAAACTAACATAACTATGGAAAATCACCATTTTTAATGGGTAAATCCACTATAAATGGCCATTTTCAATAGCTATGTTAAATTACCAGAGGGTACTGGTTGAACGTGGTACAAGAACCATGGGAAAACCCATGGTTTTTGGTCGGTTTCTCGCCGAGGTCTTTGGCGGATGCCATCAGCCTGTCCAGTGAGGTTGTACGCCTTGAAAAGATCTACGGCGAGGCGGGGTTTATGACGTGGGAAGCATCCTTTTTTTCATAGGGAAATGGGACTGAAAAATCAGATGGGACTGGTCAAATCTATGAAAATCCCAACTTTTTGGAGGTCTTTCATAGGTAAAATGGAGGTTTTAATGGGAAAACCATAGGAAAAACATAGGAAAATGGAGGTTTACCCTCTGGTAAACTAGCATAGCGAACTGGAAAATCACCATGTTAAGAAGAAAATCAACTATAAAAGGACCATCTCCAATAGCTTTGTTAAATTACTAGAGGGCATCTAAAATGAGATCCATGTGTTGGATTGTTTTGGCAAAACCTTATAATTACTTACATACTGTTAGGGTGTATTTTAAACATTCTAACATGAATCGAAAGTCATTTTTTTTCAATCCTAAAGGCCCGGATGAGATGGAAAAACATATCCCTAAAGTTCCAGAAATGGATGATGGGGAAATTTGCAGGAAACCCTAGATTTGGGTTAAACACCAGGGTTTGCGGTGAATCTTCCTTCAAATCAAGCCATTGACAACTGTGTCATTGGGTATGCCCGAAAAACGCATGTTCCTGATCTGTGTCATGAACAACAGTTGGACATAGTTGGACTATATTATCCATATTGGGGGACAGTCATCCAATTAATAAGACTTCATATTGAGTATTGTGACGAATATCATTCATGTGGGATGACCATAGCCCACATATCATGTTTTCACCATGGCGCCTCTGACTATGTGACTATGCCTGAAGAATGCCAACAGATGGCTGCTGAGTTCATCCCATGACATTCCATCAACTATCCCATGTTTTCGAAGACATGTTCCCCATGATACGGTTGTTGCGAAATCCAATAAACCACCAAGCTTGGATGGTTGAAACATGCTGAAACCCTAAAAGTAACGGGATAAACAACCTATCAACTGCAGGATTTCGCAACCATCCACAGTATTGTCCTCACAACATATGGCTTTATTTTAGGTACAGTACCTTAGGGCCTTAGGGTCCCATTGACCTCTCGAAATCCCAGGACAGCAACTCCATCGGAGTTTGTGAAGAGATGCGCTGGCTCTACGGGCTCATCGCCAATGCCGCGGAGCCGGGCGGATTCGATGATTCGATGAGGGTTGTTTGATGGGGGTACCCCAATAGCTGGTTTGTTGATCATAAAAAAACCCAATCTAAAATGGATGATAACTGGTGGTACCCCCATGACTTAGGAAACCTCTAAATGTTGGAAAAAGTCCAGGTCCCTTGTTTGGAAAACACAGGAAGTAGAGTTCCACCTTTTATTGGTTGGAAATTGATGGTTCAACAAGGTCGCTTTCCACTTGCTTGGTTATTTCGCGTCGGGCAAGTCCTGTGATGACACATTCCATGTCTTGGCCACATGCGATGTCCAAGCGGACCATTAACATAGAAACTTCGGGATTCTGGTTGGTAACCTGGTAGTTTTTCCAGCATTTTGACACTTCAATCCTATCTGAGAATCGATGATCCGAATTGACAAATTTACCCTCCGGTAATTTAACATAGCTATGGAAAATCACCATTTTTCAATGGGTAAATCCACTATAAATGGCCATTTTCAATAGCTATTTTGACATAGCCAGAGGGTACCTTCGATAGCTTGAAACCACCAGCCGCTGAGCGTTGGCATGGCATTTTTTCACTGCTCACTTCCGACAAATCGTGGCAGGACGGTGGACGTGACGGTGGACGCTTGGACCTGCAGGCGAGGTGGCGGAGGTTGCGGGGACGTTCACCATTAATTTTACTGGTAAAACCATAGGAAAAACATAGGAAAAGCACAGGAGGATGGAGGTTTACCCTCTGGTAAACTAACTAATAGCCACATAGCTGACATAGCTGTGGAAAATCATCCCCTTAAATGGTAAATCAAGAATTTCTATGGCCATTTTCAATAGCTATATGTTGGTTTATTGCTTTACCAGAGGGTAAACCCAATGCCATAAACCATCACCAGCTTGATGGATGTCGACCATCCCGGGATGATGTAATGGTATGGTGTATTGGGTTGCCCACATTACAACTAGCCTCCAGTCATCAAAGGTGGTCTGCTGGAAAACCCACCACTGATGATATTCCAAGCTACAAAAAAAATCAAAAAATACCATGTATACCATTCTCCTGCATGAAAATACGGCATTTCGCAGCTGTAAAAACCACTCAACCACTGTTTGATTAGAGGTCAATGGGACTTTCAGGACCCTAAAATAGAGTAAATAGAGGTACCACTGTACCATAGAAAGCCATATGTTGTGGGGACATTCCCCTTAGCACTTGCAGCACGTACATGTAGGATCATGTAGGTACCTCCGAGTTCCTTAAGAAATGGTGCAGGTCTTCAAGCAATTGCGGCCGGATCCCTCCCTCATGGCCGCGTCGGGCAGCACAGATTTGACGTTGGCGGCAGCTCATCATCTTCCGGAAATCAAAGGAGGCTAGCTGAGAAACACCCCAATGACCACCTACCCTCTGGTAATTTAACATAGCTATTGAAAATGACCATTTATAGTTGATTTACCTATCAAAATTGGGGATTTTCCAGTTCGCCACGTTTTTTTACCAGGGTAAATGGGAAAGTCATCTTCAAACAGGGGAAATTGATGGAAATTGTGCGGTCCATGGCCATGTTTGATTACCACAAATTCCACTTGCAACTGGAACAGCGGGAAACATTGACATTGTGACATGAAGCGAGATGCTGCAGCCATCCAATCTCGCAAGACGATCTGAAGAGAGATGGAGCTGCATTTTTGGCCACTGAAGATCTATAATTATTACGTTTGTGTATGTGTCGTTGGTTTTTTTGGTTGTTGTTTAGCTTTCGAGTAGGTGTATAGTTGGTGTACAGTTACTGCCTCCATGCAGAAATGTTGAAAGAGAAAGCCCACAAATGGGGAGACACCCGCCAGTGCAAATGAACAAGCTGCAATTCCTTAGATGATCTTTCCAACTATTCCTCATATTATGAAATAGTATGCATCTTTAGTACTGTATTCCGTATTCCTCGTGTGCTTATGAAACACAGTTTAAACATTTGAAGATTGAAAGCTTGTATATTAAAACTGCATTTTTGGATCTCTAAACGCAAACGCATACGTGTTTTGTTATTGTTTTATCATGTTTTATGGTATTTTTGACAGCAATGAGGGCCATGACATCATGGAATTCATGGGAAATCTCCGTTGCTTCCATGGCCCCCGAGGATGTCGAAGTGCTTGGATGCCTTGGCAAGAGTCGGTCGATGAAGGAGCCTGCTTTATGGCCATTCTTTGGGAGCATGATGATTTTCACCCAATTTTTTCAATACAATTTTCAAACTATCCCGTTTTTTGTTAGGAATTTGAGAAATTATGGCTAATGTATAGGGGAAATTCCATAGGAACATATGATTCAAGTGCCAAAAAGCGAAACGCGACTTGGAGGATCAGTCCATGTTTCGCAATTGCTGTGTAATGAAGAACAAAAACTCTTCCCGAGAGAGATCATTGTCAATGGTGAAGCCGCAGTGATGTAGCTTTACCCTCTGGTAAACATACAAAAAACTATGGAAAATCACCATTTTTCATGGGAAAATCCACTATAAATGGCCATTTTCAATAGCAAACTGTTAAATTAGCAGAGGGTAACACATCTGTGTAAACACGTGTAAACGTTTTTTTTGTTTGTTTGTTTCTATGAGCAGATTCATTGTGATGTTGTGTCAACCCCAGATTCGGAGGTTTAATTTTAGGTTGGATGTCCCACCTCCAGCTAGTGATTTAATTTGTTGCTGCAAAGGTGCCATTTAGTTGAACAGGGTAGTAGTTTGTTTATTTGGTACCTCCCATTTGCTTGGGTATAGTCAATGTGGTAAATCATGTAAATCCAAGACCGGCAGAATAAGTAATGCCAATGTCAGTGTCAATATGGCAGGAACATGTGCGGCAATGCCCAATTCTAGTGCCATGCCAAGAGTTACCATGTGGAATATCCAGCATGTGCAGAAGGAATCCTTCTTCATACTATGGAAAATCCGCTGGATTATCACTCCCAGAATCAGTTTAAGGCAAAACCTACAGTAGAACACCCTTTTCATGAATGTTCCATTACCAGTGTAGTTCCTGGAATGAATGTTCCATTCATATAAAATAATATAAACCCAGGGCCCAGGGGTCAAGAAAACACATCGAATCAGTGGATCGATAAGGTGTTCCTCTATATCCCGGCAAAAACAACATGTATTGTACTTATCAATGCTATCCATATATATGATATAGCCACTCATAGGGATAATCATGTACCTATCAATATTTTATGTGACTCGTGTTTTATTGAATCGGTTTTCTGGCTTGTTGAAGAAGTGGTAAATCATACCAATCCCGGAATGGCTTGGGATGATTGAAAAATTCTTGGGAATACTTGATGCAATGGATTTTTTTTAAGATCAAAACTTACCCATATGCTCCATATATGGTATATTTACCTACATAACTGGGTGATTTTTAGGGCAAATGTTGGCAAATATTCCAGCACCATGGAGCATCTGGGTTAGTAAGTTTCCCAGCATGATGAATCGATGTTTTCATCGTAAAAGCACGCGAAGATCCGATGGAATTGTGAATAAATACGGTATAAAAATTGTATAAATATAGCAATAAATAATTATATACTTGGTGGCTCATCCCACTTAGTAAGTGGGTTATAAAATGTTACAACCCCAGTTATAAATGGGATAAGTAGGGTTAATCCACTTATAACTGGGGTTATAACCCACTTACGATTCGTGGGATGAGCCACCAAGTATATAGTGGATATATGGTATATATTGATTATAATACCGTATGGAATTGATATGAATATATATATATATACTATAATTGATGATAAATGATGGTATGAATTTTCATGAACTATCGTGGAAGCTTTGGGAACATACCCTCTGGTAAACATTCACATAGCTATTGAAAGTGGGCATAGAAATAGTTGATTTACCCATTAATAGCATGGTGATTTTCCATAGTTATGTAAACGTTTACCAGCGGGTAAATCCGGAACATACATTCAACAGGGGTTCAACAGGGGTTCATCCCTGATTTTTCTTCATGGATCAGCAGGCTGGCGCATGAACCCCGAGAAGCCATGAGAACGGTGAATGGTGAGCTGAGAATCTTCCTGCACTGGCTATGGGCAGATACATCCTACATCATCCTACCACCTTTCAGTCTGAGATGACCCGATGGTTTTCATGTGTCAAAAATTACGAAGTGCACCATAGTGCACCGAACAAACAAATCCTTCAGCGTTCCTGTGCTTTTGAGATGTTCTGCTTCGGGTCTTCGGATACTCTGCTTCCCATCCCCCACTTTGGTCCGTTAGACTCATCCCAATAATTCAAGGTGGGTAGGGTGCAAGCTGTTGGGCCTCAAAAAGGAGACGTATTGGATTTATTGGACCATTAGACGCCACAATTCCGGAAAAAAAACATGGATAGTAGACATGACCATGAATGACCGTCAATGACCCGAAATGACCATGACTCTGAATGACCAACATATTTTTTGATTCCTACCCTCCGGTAATCAAAGGTAGCAATGGAAAATCCCATATAATGAAGAGTTTTTATGGGAACATCATTTATAAATGGGGTATTTTCCATGACCACGTTTGGCTACCGGAGGACACATCCGTAGTACCTTCCATTTGCCCATCTCCTTGTGGCCGTGGTGGCCTTCGCTCGTTGATTTGAATGGTACCGAATGGTATGGCCCTCCGCAAAGCGTGGGGAGCGCAACACATTCAGCCGCCGTTTGCGGAGACATGTGCAAAGCTACGCATGAAAAAAGGATGACGATATGATAACACCATCGTTTTTTTTACAAGTAGCCTCTGGTGAAGTAACATAGCAATGGAAAGATCCACCATGTTTAATGGGAAAATCCACTATTTCTATGGCCATTTTCAATAGCAAACTGTTAGTTCACCAGAGGGTAGCACCCACTCAGGGAACCCCGGGTCCAAAAATGTCCCAGAGATGTGGTTTCATCCCTTGCGAAAAACCATGGTTGGAAGGAGGTGCTTAGTCTTCGGGGGATTATGATGATTATTTACAGTAATTAATACTTAACTATAATGAAAACTATAGCTATAGTTGGCTTATAAAGCCATTTACCATATAGTTATATGAGTTATTAACCACTTACCAACTGGGATGCGCCAGAAAGTAGGTTTCTTGCTTTGACCGCCACGAGCCACAGCTGGGTGGTGGATCTTTGCTGTGGCGAGAAGGGCGGTGAATGCTGCACCCAAAACTTGATGAGCATTCTATAGCATTCTCCCACTATTACACCATATCATACCATGTATATATATATATATAACGCACACACACACAGGTGTCACAGGTGTAATCATATAATATATTAATATCACACGCACATACATATATAGATATAGAATGATATAGACTTGTTTGGATGATATAGATATAGATATATGCAAAAAAAGTATTCATTATGACATATTATGAAATCGCAGAGATATCCTCAAGTTTCGACTGGTCCAAACGTTGTGGTTTTCCTCGAAATCTCTGGCCAGGCAGCTGGCTCGGGAGGCCGGAGTTCTCCTATCGGAGGTGGAACGTCAGGGGGACCCAGCCGCTGGCCATTGGGCCATGGGTGAAGACAAGCTGCTGGTTGGAATTTTAAATGACTGGTTAATAATGGTTAATATATGGTTAATAGTGGTTAATATTTGGTTAATATATGGTTAATATATGGTTAATAGTGGTTAATATTTGGTTAATATATGGTTAATATATGGTTAATATATGGTTAATAGTGGTTAATATATGGTTAATAGTGGTTAATATTTGGTTAATAATGGTTAATATATGGTTAATAATGGTCAATATATGGTTAATTAATATATGGTTATTAATGGTTAATGACTGGTTGGTGGTTTGGAACATGATTTTTATTTTCCATTTCATATATGGGATGTCATCCGAAACCCATTGACGAAGTCATACTTTTCAAGATGGTTAAAACATTGTTAAAACCACCAACCAGCCTGGTTTTGGAGGTGTAATTAATGTGATGAAATCGACTTTTTGATACAGAATGACTTTTGATATATAAAAAAACACCATAGGTTGTGATTGACTATGATTAGATAAAATGATTCAATCCTGGGTTTTATTTGGGTAAAACTCGAAGTGTCTGGGGCATTGTGGGGCATGCTTTTTTTTTGCTACTTGCTGGTGGTCAAGGAGGTACAGTAGCTCACAAAAGCGACCTCAAACTCCCCAAGCTAGTGATGACTGCCGCCAGCAAAGGTTACCGTGCGATGTTCGACGAATTTGACACTGACGGCAGTGCCGAAATCAGCCAAGCTGAGTTCGTTTTTGTGCAGACCTCAGCTTTTTTTGAATTGGAGCACGGGTCTTATTGGAACCCACGGTCATGGCTTGACTTTACATGACTTTACTATTGGACCGTGGGGTGGGCAGTGGGGTGATACTGTGATGCAGCTATCAGCTATTCAGTATTCCCAAGGACGAAAGCACGGTTCTCCCATGTTTTCTCTCATGCCACTGCACGCTCGATGCGGTTCTATGTGGTTTGATGCCATAGTTCCAGTCAGTTGCTTGGAAGAACCCCTGCAGAATGGGTCAGGCCGCCATAGGCCGCCCATAGGACACCAGTAGGGTCTTGATCATACTTGGATGTGCACCCCACTAGCAAGTGGTTGGTAGCCATTATGAACCATGATTTGTTCACCAAGTTTTAGGTAGGTCACTTCATCTTCCAGTTATAAATATGTTATTATCATTGTCTCATCATGTCTTATCAGTCTTATCATTGTTATGATTATTCATTGTTATGTCCATTGTTATTATATTATTGTCATGTTTGTGTCATTTTTGTATCATGATTATTTATATATATATATATTATATTATATTAAATTATATTATATTATATTATAGTTACTGATGATTTTTAGAGTGTCCAACTAGGTAACCAAAGGATCCCCACCCGCGGCCCATCTCCCTCCGTCAGGTCATCATGCAGATTCTGGAGGTGAAGGATGCCAGAGACATCCCCACACCCATCCTGAACCGTGGCCTTGGCTCGTTGCTTTTTTTTCGGATGAGGGGATCATGGGAAAACCATGGAAAAACCTGTGAAAATCATGACGAATCATGACGCAGCCCCTTCATGGAAGTGTCAGTTGTCACATCAAATCACGGAAACCTCGAGGGGATGATGAGTTTTTTTGGTGGGTTCAGATTCAAGTTGTTTTTGAGATCTTCAGATGTGGTGTACACAAAGGGAAAGCACCTGGAAAAAAACACAAAGGGTTTCTAATGACCTAGCCGGTTTGGTTATGAATACCTAGTTTTTTGAAAGTATGGCCAACTTCTCTGCAACCACAGGATCTTAGATGGCTTGAGATTGGAACGACATTCTCTCAGGTTACTGGCAAGAAGTGGACGCCGACGGCAGTGGCGAGGTGGATACAGCTGTTTTTTTTGGGGGGGTTGGTCGATTGCCCTCCTCACTTGACCCCTGTTTACTTCAGTTTTTAGCAAATCTATTGGGATTTTATTGTGGGGACCAAATCTTCAGCAAATCAGAGAGAGAGAGAGAGAGTTCTATCGGAGTCTGCTGGAGGAGCTATACCGTAATACCAGGTCCATCAGTGTATGTGGTTCCTTCGCAAAAATATGTGAGTCTTGACGGATCTTGACGGTGTGCCTCCTGGGAGGGAGGGAGTTGGAGGCACACCGAGACTCCACCCATAGTCTGGTGAGAATCTCCGGTCTGGTCGACGTTTTTTTTTTCTCGATATCTTTATGCTATTTGTACAGTTGAAAATCACAACAATATGATTTGATATCATTCTATATCATTCTACTGTAATTCATACATTGATGATCATTGATGCATTGTATTGCATTGTGATATGTTTAAATATTTGAATTTGTCTACGTTTAAATATTTAAATTTGTCTACATTATATGTATATATATGTATGTATGTGTGTGTGTGTGTCTTTATAGGCGATACATCTATTGTGAATCGGCAATTTCAAAGCAAGTTATCGGCAACACCACAAGAAGCATTGCAGGTGTCTTTCCGCGAATTCCTTTACTGGATGCTGACCAAGGGCCTCGGATGACACTTCAAAATCAAGCGCCCTTTTAAGGCGATCGCTCGCAATCGCCGGAACCATGGTGTCCCATGGCGATCCATAGCGTGGCCGGAAATTTGAAATCACCCGACTCGCCGAATTTTTGTTGGTTTTCGCCGATTGCTCGCTTAAAGTGAGAGATCTCAGACTTTTTTTCGTGGCAAGTTGGCCTCCTAGGGCGGCCCAATGTTTTTCGGGATGGGATGGGATCGTTGGATCTATGGTCCATGGTGCTGGTTCTTGCAGGATGGCCTGTATTTTTTTAAAAAAAATCCTAAGGGTTCTTTTTTAGGATGGCCTGTTTTTTTTTTTAAGTTCCTAAGTTCAAGAAGTGTTCATTTTTGCCATCATCGTTAAGTACTGTCATACAGCTAGGTTACTAGATCTGTCTCAAATGTCCTTTGGTGTGGAGAATGCCAGTTCAAACAGCAATCTGACTGCAGTTCAGGATAGTTTAGGAAGCCCATCATTTTTGAATAGATTGAGATCTTTCAGCTGCTGCTTCAGTTTATATATACTGCAGCGGCAAGGAGCAAAACCTTTCAGTAGAGGAAATATCGCTGGATGTGAGGTCACTTTGCCGATTAGCAGCAAGTAAGTGTAACTATTTATGACGAAAAGTCAAGATACGCCATTTTTTAAGCATGTCCAGAGACGGTTTGTACTTGCATATCAACGGACACGGAATTGTGATGAATTGCGTAATTGGCGGCCAGCCATATTGAAAAATCCCCATGCGGATACCCCCTCGAATCATTTGCCTGGAAGTAGAACATCCATTCCGAAAATTCCGCAGGTAGGGAAAGAAACATTTTCCTTGTCGTGGGAACAGCCAAGTGTTCTGGCATGACATGTTCTTGACTTCTCACCCTTTCTCCACGTTACCAGATCAAGGCCTGATGAAGGCTAGAAAAACTGGACCTTTTATCGTGGCTTTTACTCTGGGAAATTTGTGATTAACCATGATATTTAATTATAGGGCTTTCCCACAAAAATCAGACGCACCCAATTTAGCACGGCCGCAGCTCCTGCTGTATTTCCGTTTTTCCCTTTGATTCTCGCTGGTTGGTTCCATTTTTTGATCAGGATTTGCGGAAACCGCAGAAAAAAATGGGCAAGCGCTGATTTCAGAGTGATAGGGCGATTATTCATTGTAGTTTTTCCCATACTTTTGCCGTAATACCCATGGAATTGAAATGTCACCAAAGCGGAAGAAGAGCCGAAGGGCCCCCGGTTTCGCACATCTTGGTCTCCACCAGGCATAATCCTGAGTCTTTGTCGTGGCTTCGATCAACAGACACCCATCACCAGTCACATCTCGAAACATTGGCATTTGGACTTATTATGGATACAGGTGCGTCCCGGATGGATACAAGTCCATCAAGGTTAGGCGGTTTGTATTTGGATGTATTTGGATATGTTTAGAGTCACCCCCATGTGCATTCTTCGGATTTCTTCGGTCGTACCTATTATCCACTGTCGTACTTGGTGGCTCATCCCACTTAGTAAGTGGGTTATAACCCCAGTTATAAGTGGATTAACCCTACTTATCCCATTTATAACTGGGGTTATAACCCACTTACTAAGTGGGATGAGCCACCAA
>Ga0126342_10000751_pt1:0-2500 | contig 39317 bp, 35 predicted proteins | sample Cyp1metagenome_FD_92528 | JGI IMG/M metagenome (GOLD analysis project Ga0126342, IMG submission 92528) | Coral microbial communities from Lord Howe Island, Old Settlement Bay, Australia - Cyphastrea 1 metagenome | ecosystem: Host-associated > Invertebrates > Cnidaria > Coral ...
GTGCTTCGCGCCACAACGGCGTGCACTTTTTCGACATGTCAACTTCCAAAAGTGCTCCGAGACCGTCAGTTTTTAACACTTTTGCCTGGGAAACGTTCTTCCCGCCACAACGGCGTGCTCTTTTTCGACATCTCAACTTCCAAAAGTGGTCCGACGTTGGTGTGTTTTGTACGTTTTGACTTCGAAATGTACTTCGCGCCACAACGGCGTTCTTTTTTTCGACATCACATAAAGTTGTCCGAACATGAAGTGTTTCGCGCCACAACGGCGTGCAACTTTTCATCTCTCATCTGGCCAGATGGCTCCGCACCCGCCGCTTTAGCGAGCCTACTTTTCGACCCTCCGGAGCCGCAAATCATTGGAAAACACAGTGTTTCGCGACTTTCCTACCTTTTCGCGCTCCTGAATCTTCTTTCTTCTGAGACTTTCTCTTCTCTGATCTTCTCTCTTCTCTGACTCTTCCCACCTCTGCTTTTCCATCTGTCCATATTGTTGGAAGTTTGATTTCTAAACTTCCTTCGATTATTGTTTTACCAACATTTTACCGATATGATCATCCCCAAGACCACCAGCCACCCCACCCCAGGCCCGCCCCACTGCCTGCTTGTACCTCCGCAAAGCGCTCCCCAGTCTTGCTGCCGCCAAACGCGCCGCCCTGAGCGATCTTGGCGCACTGACGCACCTTGGCGCTGATGGATTGGCCTCAGTGAGCCGCAACAAACTGGATGAAAAACCCTGGCATTTGCCATAGAAAGCCCAACAAAAACGATGGGGAAGATGTGAAACATATGAAAAATCAAGGAAAACAATATAGAGGACAACTCAAAAATGGAAGGAAAAGATCAAGATGTAGGAAACAAATCGAAAAATATATTGTGGCAAACCGGTATGCAGATTTGGAGGACCTGAAGTTGAAGGATCATCCTGACGAGGCACTGATATTTTATGACTTGGAGGACTGTCCCAGTTGGTAAGCAAGCAGCGACTGGGGTATGAACGGGACACCAGGAATTGGGGACCTTTGGGGCCGGGCTTTGTAGCCAGAGATCTCCGACTAAAAACGAGGTGTTGGACTGTTTCTATTGGCCATTCTTGGGGGGGATCCTTCACCAACATGAAGTCAGTTTAAGCGAGGTGTACGTAGCGCTGGTGTCTGTAACTTCTTTGTGGATTAAGCCATAGTTTTCCACCCATGGTGACTCAGCTTTGCGGATGAACGCGCCATGGGTACATCCATGCTGGGACAAAGTGCATTGCCCTCAACACCCCGGAGATTTCTGGAGAATGTCCGTTGATTCTCGGTGAAATCTCCTCATTTTCGTAGGCTGAGCCTTGAGAAACCAGCCCACCTACCACTCACCAAGCCTACGATCCCCCAGTTGTATGCGAAAATGATCTCATTCACCAACGCAGACCCACCGTTGAAACTACAGTTTTCTCTTGGTTTTAAACCCCCATGTTTCAAATCCCCAACTTCAAGTGAGCAGTGGTGAATATAGATTCCCATATATAATTGATCATGATAATCCCCAATACATAAACGGTAGTATATGGTAGTATAATCCATAGAATCATCAACCAACAGCTCAGGTCAAGGTTCACATGCATTCCTCCGGGTTGTAACTGCCCGGCGCAGCACCGGAGTTGCTGGGCACGGAAGGCCTCTGTGGGCCACTGCAGTCGAAGCCAGCCAGTCGGACACCATCCTCGGCGTACACGAGGAAACGCCATGGAAGATCAACCTGTTTCTGCATGAAAAAAAAATGGATTTTATGAAAAAAAAATTGATTTTACTTTACACCATAAACACCTATAATTATAAGATTTAGCTTTTCTTTTTTGGCCAAGAAGAGCTTGGAATATTTAGGACAATTGGGATATGACTCACCCAAAATCTAGATTTAGCCATCAAAAATAGTGCTTCAAGTTGCTCCTAGTCATCATTGTTCCGTGATCCCGGCGTGTTGGTTGGTAGATCATGTTTATCCCCTATCATCTGAACCAGCTATATCTCCCTATGGCCCTCAAATAGATACAGCAAAAAATATTACCCCGCCACAAAAATATACCAGAAATCATGTCGAGTCTCAGTTTTGTTGCTTTAAAAAAATATGTTGGATAAATATATATATATATATGTATCATAAAATACATATAAATACCATGCTTTTGGAGATGTTTAGTTGGCGAAATCCCCAAGCCGAAGCCCTTTGAGTGGCTTCAACCGTTTCCCATTTCCAGGGCATCCAGGGCACGGTCTCTCGGAGGGATCGAAGTTGCTGCGGATGCACTCCGAAGTATTTCCTGCGTTCCCGTGGAGAACCTCATGATTTTCTTGGCAAAAATAATGTAAAAGATGGTAATCGTAATGGTAATATAATGACAACTGAAAAGAATAGATAATATAATAATAGTAATGGCAATATCTTTTTGTAATATATGATAATTATATGGTAATATATGGTAATTATATTAATGGTAATGTAAATCATGAGATGGT
>Ga0126342_10000751_pt1:7500-39317 | contig 39317 bp, 35 predicted proteins | sample Cyp1metagenome_FD_92528 | JGI IMG/M metagenome (GOLD analysis project Ga0126342, IMG submission 92528) | Coral microbial communities from Lord Howe Island, Old Settlement Bay, Australia - Cyphastrea 1 metagenome | ecosystem: Host-associated > Invertebrates > Cnidaria > Coral ...
CCCGGCAGGCGCTGACAGATTGGCAGCTCAGGGGGCTCGTGGTCATAGGCTCCGGGCCCCGGATTCTTAGCCATGCCCTTGTGACCTGCCAGGATTGGGGGATTTGGGGATGTGGGATGCTGTGGGAGGATTTGGCGGTGATTTTTATTGAAAATCTGAATGGGAGAATCAATTCATTACGGGTTTAAACATGTTCGCCCCAACCCGGACGTTGCTCCACACTTACAATCGTCATGATCATCATCATCATCATCACCATCATCATAATTATAATCGTCATCTTTATCTTCATGACGGGTCAAAATTTGCCACCCCCTCTGAACAATATGTTGATTGGGGTAATAACACCAGCTATATCTCCATGAGGGGACAAAATTCGCCAACCCCTATGAACAATATGTTGGCCGGGGTAGTAACATCAAATTTATCTTCATGAGGGATCAAAATTCGCCACCCCCTATGAGCAATATGTTGATCGGGGTAATAGCATCAAATATATCTCCATGAGGGATCAAAATTCGCCACCCCCTATGAACAATATGTTGGTTGGGGTAATAGTATCAAATATAATATATCTCCATGAGGGATCAAAATTTGCCAGATCCTATGAACAATATGTTGACCGGGGTAATAACATCAACTTTATCTTCATGAGGGATCAAAATTCGCCACCCCCTTTGAGCAATATGCTGATTGGGGTAATAATATCAACTTTATCTTCATAACGGATCAAAATTTGCCACCCCCTATGAGCAATATGTTGATTGGGGTAATAACATCATCTTTATCTTCATAAGGGATCAAAATTCACCACCCGTTATGAACAACATGTTGATTGGAGTAATAACATCAACTTTATCTTCATAGCCACCTGAAGTCAGACGCGGAGCAACGTCAGGGTTGCAGCGAACATGTTTAAACATGTATGTAAAAAGAATACTGGAAGCATCAGTTTAAGGATTCAATCATGTTAAGATTTAAAATGCATCAGTAATTTCGACTTTCACACCAGGAATCATAACTGGTTTATCAGGAATCATGGCTATAACCTGGGGGTCACAACTTTCTGAGCAGGGAAGGTGTTGATCGGTTGTTAGCTGGGATACACATCCCAAGTGATTAAGGCCCGATGTTCGGTGGGTTTGAACATGTTTGAACAGAAAAGACTGAGACCTGGAACCCGCTTTTCTTTACGTTTACGATCTCCAAAATGCGAAAATAATCAATGGAACAGGATCTGTTTTGAGATCCGTTGCAAAATGTCGTGGGCGCACCCGACTAAAATGATTTCGTGGACTCAGTTTGGCCCATTTCCCTCAGTATCTGGCGCCAATCGGCGTTGCAAAATTAGCACTCACCTAACTTTCAGGTGTAATTCGGTATAATGCATTATAATGCAGGGTAAACCAATTTTGCCCAGTATGCCTCATGTTACCTGGAAAATTTTGACAACAAACCTCAACGAAGTCCGCTCAAACTTGGAGCAAAACATGGGGTGCCTGGGCTTTGCCGTTCGCAGGCGGCATCAAAGTTGGTCACGGGCTTATTCTTGCCGATGGTGAAATAGTCCGGGCCTTGGGCAGAGCTTTTTGGGAGCTGACAGGGCCCCAACAAGAACGATACTCTCCATCTATGGCTGAAAATCTTGTAAAAGTGTAGCTGTGAAGCTGCCAAAGACCAAATCAAGATTTGCCATGTACTAGCAGCTGCGGGTTGAGACACCAAGTTGCATGAGTAGTAGATGACGGAAGAGACCTAGTAAACCAACCATGGATGCATCCCCAATTTTAAGAAACGCGCCTAACACTACCAACAATTCTTTCAAATCTATACCCAAGATCACCTGAATATACCCAAAACGAATCAAGAATTTAAGATAATTAATTAATTATATAAGTATATCATAGTATATCCCAACTTTTCTCCAGGTCTCATCCATTGTTTCTGGATGTTTCTGGTGCCCACTGCCCCGCTCTCCAGGGGGCCCCACAGTACTCCCCCGGGTCTGGGGTGTCTCCAGACTCACCCGTAAAGTTCCACTCGCCACGGGCCCGAACGGGCTTGATGGCCGGGGCCGTCCTTGGAGCGAAACCAGAAAATCCCCGACCAGAAATACATCCAAATACTCAAAAGAATTCAAATGATCTCAAAAAATACAGCCATGTTTTTTTTTTAGTTTGTCCATCTTGTACTTGAGTTGTTTTCCTCTTTTCTTCCTGAAGTTTTGAATTCGGGGCCCATTTGGTCCCATGGCCATTGTTAACATCCATACAGTTCCACCGGTTCCCCGCCGGGTCGCGTGGTCGGAAGTCTCACCCCGTCTTTCACCGCTTGGACCGCCCGCTCCGCTTTCCACTCCAGCTTGCCAGGTCTGCTACGTTCGTAGATCCCACCTGATCGGAGCTGGCCAGCGCCATATCACCAGGCTACCGAGGGAAAGTCGATGTTGGAAAAAGAAAGGGCAGATTCGAACATGTTCTGACATTCTAACAATGTAAATAAGTTTCCTGAAGGTAGGATCTCTGTTTGGGAACTGGAGCCTCGACCTGCTGTGGTAGCACAGAGAATCTAAGCCACTTACTTACCATGCATCCAGAGCGGACCACATCTGTGACCTATCTGTGACCTGAAGTAACATACGTCACCAGGTTTCAGCATCAGGTGACCCGGTGACCCACTGCGACCTGTGAAGGGGCGAATCTCAATGGGCTTGGTGATGTCAGGACCGGGGCCCGGATTGTCCAAGATCGTTGAAGGCATGTACCAGCCCGAACCTGACACGGTGCCAGGGCCAGGGCAGTTGTGAGGCGGATCATGTACTTGTCCTTGGAGATACTTGGAGCATCTTGGAGCAAGTATGTGATTGCTTCAAGGCACGTGCAATCTGGGACTCTGACATGCTCTATTGTGTTACATGCACCTCCCACTTTACGAAGGTCCCAGGGGATCCCAGGGGTCAACATGTTTTCCCGGGACATTCAGGGCCCACTGGGCCCATTGGGCCCATTGGACGACCATTGCCTGGAACGAAGGTCGGTTCTCTGAAATTGTCGGGGTCGCAGCGCGACGTGGTCGAACGAAAGGCGCTTCTGGTCACCTGAAGAGTCGTCCGCAGTCCGCAGCCGGAAAGGGCTCATAGATTAACAGATGACTGTAGACTTGTGGGGTAAATTTAGTCAATTTCTGGGCTGAAGCAAACAATAGAAATAACGAAATAGTTCAAACTACACAAATTCTACTGAATTTTAAGATGCTGAATGATGCATATGATATGATATCATGATTTAATACGATTTAATATGATTTGCTGAGGAGGGGCAGCTCCGCAAGGTGCTTCCGAGTCGCATTTGGCATGGAATCACTGGCCATGCGTTGCACTGCATACTGCCCGGGACCTCATGTGTTGATCACGGCTGACGCATCTGTTGGCCATGTGAAGGAAACTGATATGATCAAAGTCATTAATTTGAGCCACACTATTGGAATATAGTGGGACGTAATTTCGTGACACATGATTATTGTGATTTATATATATAAATATATATTGCTAGTTTTATGTGGTTTAAGCGGTTTAAGCATGTTTAAGCAACAAACATGGGGCTTGCCAAAAAGATCTGATGTTTTGTTTAAATCAAAGATGAACAAGTCACCTTCAATAATAGCGGTTTCCGCAAAAAGAATTGCCATACCATCAACCAACAATCTACCCACTCTCACCTACATAAGCCATACCATCCATGTATCTGGTCGATGTGAACCTTTTGATTTGGGGGGATTAATGATGATTTTTCTTGGAAAAAATGGCGGCCACCCCGGCCACGATGTTTTTTTCAACCTTGGAATTTGGATCGCACCCTCCGGTATAAGCTATGGGAAAATTCATGAACATTGTCCGCTAGTTCGATGACTTAGCCAGGAAAAAAATAGTGACTGACAATAACATGCAATAATCACAATAGCTATGTTAAATTCCCAGACAGCAATTGACTTGAAAAGGACCCACTGATTTTCTGGTTTTCCCATCACCATCATGAAATCCATCAGATGGAGCCCAGCCACCTGGCATATCGCCTGCATCCATGGCTTCAGGCCGACTGCCGACGCCCATGCTACAGCTTCGACTCTTTGGAAAGCGCGGGCTGTAGGTGCCAGGACCCACACCCCTGGGCAGCCCGGCAGCTAACTGAAGAAAAAGATGTTTTAAATCTCGAGAATCAAACTGGAGTTGGGATCTCACCAAAAAAAAGTTGTTAATATTCCCTCTCTCTATTGCCGACTGGGAGTGCATCTTGCTGAAGGCGAATGCATTTGTTGAGAGCTCTTTGAGAGGTAGGACGTTTATGGACGTTTTCTGTCTAGGATCATGTGCTACCCATGGCTGACCTCAAAAACCCTGCAAAACATGTATGCTTTTCAGCCAGGTAGGTTTATATGAATTTATATCAGAGTTCTATATCTACCACCAAAGTCTGCCCACTTAAATTTCTTAAATCCCATGGTTGTTGATCCGAATCCATGGATATCCCATGAGCATCCTCGGACCTTGATTCCTGGCATGGGAAGCGCTCACCGTGGAAGGAGGCCAGCAGTGCCATTGCGGATCAGGCTGGCTGGGCACAAGCTGAGATCTATGGCTGTGTCTGAAACTGGCACCGTATACCCCTGCTGAAATTGCCACTTTAGTGTGGGAAAATGTGGGAAAATGAGGATGATCCATACTAGGGGTACCTGGCAAAGGCATTCAACTTGAATTCACAGTATACAGTAGCTGGCTCCCAAAAAAAAGTCGCCTCTGCAACTGGTCCAGGTACTTGAAATTTCTGCCCCCTGTCGGTGCCAAAGCTCTAGCCGCAACCGCCCTTTGGTCCCTCAACACTGCCGAAGACATGTTTGCCAGTTCATGCTGAGGAAAAAAATCTGGAATTCCCAATATTGTGGATGTTTTGGCACATTGAGATATGATATGCAAATGAACATCCATAACTACAAACTATTTTGGTGTGAAAACAAGGGGGATTCCAGGGTATTGGCTATGTGACACTATAATACTCATTTTGACAGTCACCTACAATCGCTACATCCTTCCCATATCTACATGGTCTACATACGCATGTGCATCCTCCCAGTATTTCCCTGCACTTCACTCACCGAATTAGGACTTTACCGGCCAGGATCTTTACCGATATGGCCTCCCACCTTTTGTTTCGCACCACTGAGGTTCGAACTTCACTATCTGCATTAACGTTTGACCCTCCTGAAAGCTCCTACCATCCGCCGGCCGCCAACACGACTCTCAGACATTCTCAGACCATCTGCTCAGGTGGGTTGGGTTGGATGAGCACCTTGATCGGCTCACCCGAAGCGAAATGTTCGAAGGCGTTCTGCACGTCCTGGCAAACCATCAAAAGATATGGTTACCCTCTGGTAATTTTTACATAGCTAATTATTGAAAATTGCCATTTGTAGTTGATTTATGTTGATTTACATAGTACTTAAATACAAATAATGGTGATTTTCGCAGATTCTTAGTTTACCAGAGATGGACCACAAGAAATTGTATCACAATCGGGGCGTCGATCTGGCAAATCCACCCTGGCTCGGACAGTCGGACACCTCCAGCTGGAAAGTTTTGGAGATCAATGGTTTCAAATTGATCTTTCCACTCGCCACCATGGCCAAAGCCCTCGGATACAAGTTGCAGTAACGATAGACACCGATGATGTCCACCTTAAAAAGCAGCGGGAGTGGTCTGATTCTGATTTTAGATGATTTTATTGGAGAAATCCCATGGGACCTCAAATGGTTTCTGGACTTTTCAGGAGCGGGCGTAAATTCTTGGCATTCTGAAACCCCTGCCTGAGAGAGTCTGGGAAGTCTTTCTCCCCACCTTTGCACCCATCAACATCCCCCCACATAGAATATGTTACTCTTCAGCATCTCTCAACTTAGTCCAAACCCCCAACTTTCCCCATCCTTTAGAGTACCACAATTCTTCAGCACACCACAATCTCCATAGATCCCCATCCAGATGCACCTCGTGTCTGCAGGCCACCTGCAAATCCAAAGGCACCTGCTTCGGCATGTTGGCCACGACACAAACGGTGCCCCCGGGGACTGTGACCTCGATGCAGCTGTTTAAGGCGGCAGGGACCCCGCAGCACTCGAAGCTCATGTCGAACTTCTCGCCGATGAAGGCTTCCTTTCGGGATTTTTCGGTGGAAAAGATAGGAAAAACATTGAAAAAGTCGAAAAACATTAAAAGAAATAGGAAACAAATGCCTTGAAAGTTCTAAGGAATGATTCCAATTCCCCAGTTTTTGATGAATGATCCCGGTTCCCCACTTTTTGATGGAATTACTCATGGGAAAGAAAAACACTTTAAGCAATTCCAAGTTGAAGTCTAAGCGATTTGGGGCCGCTGGAAACAAAGAGGTAGGAAAACGTCGGGAAAATATGCGGACAATGTGGAAACTAAATGTGTAGTTATATATGTATAGAAGACATGTTATCTGACAATTGCTGTAAATAATGCAGCATATGTACGTGTTCCATATGTCTTCCAAAAAGAAAACATGAGAGAGCTGCACATAGATGTGCAAGCACTAAAGATCACTAAAGCTTAAAGTACAATCTTTCATGTTTGGATTCCGCAGTCGCAGGGACGGGTTTCCCAACGTGCAAAACATTGAAAAACCAACCACATCATCTCCAGAATAAGCTGGGTTTCTAAGGCTTCGTGCAAGTTGGGTGTGTCCGCTTTGAGGGTGAAATCTGCACCTGGTGCAATTTTTCCGCTCCCGACCTCGCGGCTGGGTCTGCCGCATGATGCCGCAGTTTGGGCAACCAAAAGAGTGATTTCACCAACAAAAATTGTGAATTCGCTGGCAAAAAATGTGAGATGTCACCCAACAATTCAGCTCAGCAAAAGGATTTTTCGAACATACCCAAACTCTGCAGTGCCTATCTCCTTCGCTTTTTCCAGTTTTGATTCGACCATGTCCTGAGAGAACCATTGGTAGCACCAACCCTGCACCTGGTCCAACACCAATTTGGGATTGAGTTTACACGAAATGTCACCACCAATTTATCTTGAAACAGATTGAAACGCGCAAGAGAGTTTCAGAATGTCGAGAATTAAGTGGCGATGAATTATCCGCTTGCATCCGCTTGCATCCTCTACAGTTGACATCCATTTACCACCAGCATGTGCTTAGCACAGGTTGAACACCCAGAAAACCAGTCCTATTCTTTTCAACTGTGAAGCATACCCCAAAAAAATGCAACTGTCCACTGTCATCGGATCTTTAAACTGGACCCTCTGTACAGACTGGAACCTATTCTTCACTGCTTGCAGTAATTAATTCCCCTGTCTTGCTCAACCCCTTGTGTTTGCTGGTTGAACTCTCATCTTTCCTTCAAAATGATGCATACTTTGATTTTGGGCGAGTCAAGCCCCTGCGACATTACTCTGCCCCCACATGGATCATGCATTCTTACTAGCCAAAATAGCTGCTGAGCCCACCAAAAATTGAGGACTCCCATCTGATCATATTACTGTCTACCACCCCCAAACATGGACAAAGAATGATAAGTGTAAAAGTATCCTGCAGCTTTTCGCTTCATCCACTTGGTACCTAGTTTCCATGTGAAAAAGTGTCCCTATTTTGTTGCTTTTTGTTAAATCCCCATTTTGTGCCCCAGAAAAACCCGTGAAATCATCATGAAAAACCACCATATCCATATTTCCCTCAGAAACCAGCTGGAACTACCCACTGCCCACATTTCGTCTCGTTTCAGTGATGGTCACCGTGGCTGCGCCTGCCGCTTTGGCACACATGGCCGTCATGAGGCCAATGGGCCCCGCGCCGCTCACGAAGACGTGGTGCCCACAGCCCACCTGGCGCCCGAAAAAGGGATGGTGAGTTCAAGAAAAAACGTCTAAAATCTACTAAAGCAATGGGAATTGTTTGTGTATTTAAGGGTATTTTTAATGAGATTGATTGGAATTATTAAATGGGTTTGTCTTAAAATAGGGCACCCCAAAACCCAATGGATTATCATCACATTACCTATTTACCGATATTTATTAAAGTTGCCATTTCTGGGTATCCGATTTTCAGGCACACCCAAATGGATTTGAGACGATTTTTTATCTTTTTGGGGGAGCTTGCGTTCGAGGAACACGGTGTTCACGGAATGCCTAACAACTGTCACACAAGCCAATGATAGTTAAGTGGTTAATGGGGTTATTTTGTCTGCGCCCTCCATGCGGTTTATTAACCTATTCACTAACCGTTAAACAGTATGCTTGGATGTGGTACATCCAAGAATCAACATTGACCAAATTTACCCATGTGCACCAGCCTTTGCACGCGTCACGCCCTGTAGGGAAACACAGAGAGGCTCCAACCTTGGCATTTTTGGGTCACCCGAAGCGCAACATAGCGCAACGAGCCGATTCTGGTGCTATGAGATATTCCCGCATAAAAGTTCAGAATTTTGGCTGATTGGTGGCTAATTGATGGCTATAGTTTTGCTATTGTTTATGGCACATCGCTGTGGCTAAGTCTTGCTAATGGCTGGTTATTAAATGTTATTAACCTAATTATTATCTGGCCTGGTTGGTGGTGTCAATCCCTCTGAAAAATATTAGTCAGTTGGGATGATTCTTCCGAATATATGGAAAAATGAAATTCATGTTCCAAACCACCAACCAGTGGCTTATTCATTCCTGATTTATAGAAAATCATGGCAAAAGCGACTGGGCCCAGGCGGCCCAGGCGACCCAGGTGACCCAGGCCCATGCATCGCTGAGTTGCATGGCCCCCTCTTGCAGACTGACATTGGGCGGAAGCTTGTAGCAGTAGGAGGCCTGAGAGGTACAAGTGGCTTGTGCTCTTTGACCCTGCGGCCTTGGCTTGTATACAAGAATATGTACACATACATATATGATCATACATGTGGCTGTTTGTGTAATTATGTGTCCATCTCTGTATGTTTATTCTGTAAGGTCTCCATCCTTCTATCTCCATGCCAGAGGTACATGTTCAGAATAATTCGTAAAAAATTACCAGTTAACATCACCACATTGTCAGCTTATGTCAGCTTAATCTCCTTCACTGATGTCCAAGGCTTCGGAGCTGTTCCGATTTTTCGGGCGCCGCGGCGCCTTGTGGTTGAACTTCCGACAGAGCGCTCCCGGGACTCGATTCACGGCTGAGCCGATGAAGCGCATGCGCGGGCACAAGTTGTAGCGACCATTGCGACACAACTTGCAGTCAGAGCCTGGGATTTTTTTCGGCGGATCAGCTGGTGGGCCCAGGGATTGGTACTATGTGCATCTATGTGCTATGATTAGCCATAGCAACTGGAAATTGGATGGTCTTTTGAAGACAAAATGTCATTGTGATTGAAGTAGCGGCATGGTGATTGGAGTAGTGGGGCTCATCACACGGTGGTGAGGATTCTATCAACAAGAGGGTTTTAGGAGTCTTTAGGGTTTGACCAAGGTAGAGCTCAGCAAGCATAACGGTCAGGAATAGAGGAACCAAACAGCTCACTGACCAGGAGTGCTACCTGCTTCTTGAGTCGGATGTGACTTCAGAAAAGTCAGATTTTGGAAGCTACGGTTCTCATAATTGGACCACAATGAATGCCACAGTAATCCGTGTGCAAAATAAACAGCCTCCCTCCGGTGCACATGGCACTGGAAAACCCCGTGGGTGATTTTCCCATTGAAACTTCCATTTAGCTCCAGAAATTTCCCAGCTAGCCATCTTTGAAAACCAGAGGGCATCCAGTTTAGAAATTCTGAGGCCATCCTTGGTGGTTTCAACCCACTTGGGATTTGCATCTTGCCTTCGAGACATCTGATTCATCAGAGAAATCCGGTTTGCAGCGCACCTAGATAATCCTCCATACGCACACAGTATGTGATGACGACTCAACCTACAAATCATATGCTTTACACATTTATTTTCATGTAATGTTGGATTTGATATAAATATATATATATACATGTATAGTGATAATATAGATCGATATTACTAGATATACACATTACTAATCATTACTATACATATAATTATACATATATATATATGTATATATATGATATATATGATATATATATATATGTATATATACAGTATTATACAGTATATATTATGTGTGTGTGCAGAATCTCTCACCCCACCAGCTTCCGCGCCATGCTTCCCTTCATGACTCTTCATGCCACGTCACATGGCACCCCAGGTTCCATGGCTACTCGATCGCCCACCTGCAGGTGGCTCACCTTGCCTCCCACGGCCTTGACGGTGCCGGAGCATTCGTGGCCCATCTGACCGCAGTAGCCCTGGTTGAGGCCCTCCTCACCTCGAAGGCCGTTGGGGATGGGGGACGAAAAATCCAATGGTTATTCTTAGGGATGGCAACCCAAAAAAAAGATCGAAAAGTTGGACACCTGGAAGTTTTTTCGCGGAAAAAGCATCGAAGCAACCAACCAACATCCTGGAAATATGTGTTTGTCTTTTTGGGGGTCACTATACACTGTGCCAATGATTAATTTGTGTTTATCTGGTTTGCCCACTGGGTTGGTAAAAATGGCCTGGTATACCGTACCCCTATCAGATTTTTGATTTGGTTTACCCATTTGGTTGACTCTCAATTGGCCCCTCAAACCAAAAATAACAGACAAGTCAACACATATCGAAGTCTCATTTCATGGATTATTGCCCCCATCAAGAAAACGGCTACTCTCCGGTAATGTAACATAACTACGGAAAGTGGCCATGTATACTTGATTTGCATATAGTAATTGTATATATATATATAACCAAAATGGTGATGTTCAATAGCTATGTTAGTCTACCAGAGGCCCCGGGATGCCCCGCAAAACGTGCATCCCCGTGACTGAAGTCCAGGGGAACGAAGCCGCCAGCCATGCCCTTGGACCAGTAGGCCATATCGGAGCCACAGATGCCCACCTTGGAAGCGGGGCCTCGCTGTGCTTGTTGGCTTGTAAACCCCACTGACTGTGGATATATTGTCATTAAGATGTGTATATATCAAAAATTTGTGTGTGTGTGACTTCATAAACCTTACAGTAGTTAGAATATCCATTCACACATATATATCCACTTAATAAACCTTAGTTAGACTAAAGTTGTAACTTAGATAACGATGGCTGACTGTAGGGCGTCACCTGGATAGACCCATGATGTCCCCAAAGGATCTAAAAGAACCTCGTCATCCATCAACCGAACAAGGGATGGGGGTTGGAAGCGAACCTGCCATCCTTGAAAACATGCATTTAACCACGCGCTGACTGATTGGCAATTTCAACCAATTCAAGAAAATACCTGTCCTGGTTGACAAAAATATCAGCCTTCAAAAAATGGGCAGAAGGGTTACCCCTACCTGGTTGGTGGTTTTAACCTATCCCAAAAATGTGAGTCATCTCAACCAATCATGTACAGTTGAAAACAATAGGTATATGAAGCCACCAACCAGTAAATCATAGATTGCATGCCTATCTATTGTATCCTATTTTATCCCGCATTTTAGATGTTTAAATCCTATATTTTAGATGGTCAAATACCTATCTTTGATGGAAACCAGATATAAGGTTATCATTAGCCAAGGTGAAGCCCATTATTGGCCAATATTAATAACATTATGCTTAAATAAATATATTAATCGGTATTATCAACAGTTAATGTTCTAACCATTATCCCATTATTAAACCAAAATGTCATACTATTAACAGTCGATGGACTACTAACAAATTATGATGATATACTATGTATATACAGTAGTGCTATGGGAAAATAATGGGATTCACAGTTGATAATAATTACTATCAATTTAATTATATAATACACAATAGAGGTTCCTCTGGGCTGATAGGCTGATAGACCATCAATTTTTATGACTATTAACTCATTATTAATATGGGGATGGGTCAAAACCCTGGTACCTAGTGAACCCCAAGTCATAGCTGGGATTTATGGATGTTCATCCCACTAAAAATGTATCTATAGGTATTGACCCATACCCATATTTATTCATAGACTATACCTATTTTTGGTCGAGAAAAACTCTTCCGTCCCAGGTGTCCCAGGTGTCCCAGGTGCGCAATTGATCTGTAGCTGGACCTCATCCTGGACCCAGTGGACCAGTTGCAACAAATGGTACAACAAATGGCTATTATAAATTATAAGTGTGCAATATAAGCACAACATAGTGTAACATAGTATGAATGTATATAACATTATATGTATATAATATATGTATATATATATATAACTAATATTAAATATATATAACATTATATAACTGTATAAGTGTACAACATGGTACAAGCTATGATTCAACTATAAGTAACTGCTGATAACTGCTGTATAACGTTGTATAACACCCTGGGTTTGCCCATTCTGACGGGAAATGTGAGACCCCTGTTTGTTCGCTCTGGCATTTTGACATAGTGGACAACCCCTTCAACAAAAAAATGGACCCCACCCCCTTTCTAGGTTCAAAATCAACTTCGTGCACCGACCAAAAAGAAATAGGACCCAAACAACTCAAGATTTGAGCCATTTTGGGGATTGAAAACCATCCAAATTTGGAGCAGAGATTAGTTTAGTGCAGTTAAGTCCTCCTTGGGCGCATTGATGGGTCGTTTTCGGAGTCGCATACTCCGAAGACCGTCCAGGACTGCTACATCTACAGCCTGGCGCCGGCGGCAAACGCCCAGGCCTCTTGGACTGTCCCACCGTTCCCACCTCGGGCACATCTGCAGGATAGCCCGCCATGGCCGCCATGGTTTCGAGACGTCTCCGAAGCGAGCCCCGGATGCCCCGGATGCCCCGGCGCGAAGGTATCCAGCTAAAACTCCGAAACGCACACTACTGAAAAGCAACCAAAAATCAAACTCCGACGCTTCTCTGATTTCTCTGTCTTTTGACTTATTTTTGAATTCTCTCTTAATTATTTTATCTTATTTTTATGTATGTGTTCTCCATTTCTCCTTTTTTTCTTGCACTTTCCAAAGCATTGGGTCGACATGGGTCGACCAAGCCGATATCAGCCGACTGCCAGACACTTTGACCTGGACCGTGCGCCTCAGGCGACGGGAGCTGACGCAACATGACGCGATGCAGGCTGCGGGTGCCAAACAAGCGCGCCTCAAAGAATTTGCCGTTTGGCCACTGAGATCTTGAAAATGTATGAAAATGTCGAAGATTTGTTTCTCGAAAATTTAACTGAAGCATATGGTTGGTGATTCGTAGCATTTCTTAGCATTGGATGCATATAGGTCTGAATTGCTGAGCCAGTTGGCAAATTTGAGACTCCCAACCCGGAAAAAATCGCCTGCAAAAAAAAAAAAACGCCCGCTTTGTGGCACTGGCTGCTCTCAAGTTGGCAGCTTGCCGGCTTCTTTCCTGCATTGGTGGAGGTGCCGGGGCAGTTTGTGGAGTTGCCACAAACAAAAACGCCGCCGGAGCTGGATGCGACTATAAGGCTGAACTATAATATCATATAACCATCTATTACTACTATACAAATTATTATACACTATTGATACAGTTATATACTATGTATTTTGCCGATTAGGTCATGAGCTGGGGTGATGTTCATTAAATATTCCTTCCTTCTGGGACACGCCATCAGCGGATGTATCGAGGCCATTCGAGGCCAGCTCTCCTTCCGTTGAAGACCGTGAACTGAGTATGGGCTCCTGGCGGTTTTTTTTTCCGGGACTGGAGGGAAATGCCATGGAGAATTATATGAAATTATGAATGAATTATGAAGATTTGGATCGTAAAAGCCATGGGTGTCCAATTGGAAAGCCTCAAGCCATGAGGTGGTAGATGGTGGTAGCCACCACCTTTATACCTTTTGGCAAGCCGAACCATAAACCCCAAATCTGACCATTGATTGAAGACCCTTATAAACCTGCACAACTGCGGGTTGCTATCGGTAATGAACATCAACATCAATGCAAGTAGAGGCTTTCTTACTGCCGATGATCAATCCAACCCCCGTTTTTTGACCAAAAAAGGTACCTTGTCAGAATTGGCTTGGCCACCAGATGGAAAAGTGATTCTGTGCTATGTTGATACACAATTTTCCATGGATAAAAAAACTATATAATTGTTTCCATGGATAAATTCAGCTATGTTGCTATGTTGATACCCTCTGGTAAACTAACATAGCTATTGAAAATGGCAATTTATAGTGCATTTTCCCATTAAAAATGGTGGATCTTTCCATAGCTATGTTAAAGTACCAGAGGGTACCAATTCGCTGCGATCCTTTTCCTGTCCATCCGAAATTGGGAAGTTCCACCGGTGGCAACTGTGGCAGATTCATCGTCCTGGGCCGGGATTGAACCATGGCTCGAACTTGGGATGTCCTCGGTTGCAGGGCAAAAATCCGGTCCCAGCGGTCGTCATGAGACCTCCAAAAATGATCAAAGATGGAGGTCTAACAATTATGGTCATATTATATATATATATATCATCAGCATCATCAGCATCAGCATCATCATCATCATCATCATCATCATCATCATTGATCATCATCATCATCATCATCATCATCATTGATCATCATCATTGATCATCATCATTGATCATAATTATTAGCCAATGATATAAATGATATCCAATAAGATGACGTATATTAGTCAACAATTATGCACTTCTGAGCAGCAAGAATCAATGATATTTTTGTGGCTCGCAGTTGGCTCTCATCTCCTGGAAAGTATCCCAGTTCTGCTTTGGATACATGAGATGATGATATGTACTGTATCTGCATAGCCCAACCTCGCCACTGACCGATTTGGCTGCATCCAAAGGTCTGAAGGAGTTCCGTTGCAACTTCATACTGCCCTGGGGTCGTCAGAGTCGTCGGCTCAATCGACTCGGGTTAACCCTGATTGAGAAGTCTCTTGGAGGTATCTCATTCATGTGTTCACCAACAAATAACATCAAATAACCTATGACTACGAACAAATTTGTACACACGATTTTAAATAAGTGAGTTTTATAATGTTTCAATATGTTTTATATTACTCATTACATCTCATTACTTATTTCTTCACAAATTTGATTTGTAAAAAACGATTGCACTTCGCCACTTGCCCTCCCCTATGATCCAACTGGAAACTCTGTGCCGAGGCGACCCTGCCACCTCCTTGAGCGCAGGTTCCCAAATGGCTTTGCCAAAGGAATAGTCGGGACGCAAATCCTGGGAAATCTCGGAGAAGTGGCTGCGAAATGGGTGGTTTTTCAATAGGGAAAACATGGGGGTTTGGACCATCCATGGTGAAGTGTCAAATTAGCCACCTTTCATAGGCTAAGACCATAAAGAAGGCTGCAAATATTGAATGCCATTTGATCTTGGTTATTGGATGTTATTGGATGTTATTGGTACATGTTTTCAGTTATTTCATGGAAAATCCCAATGTGTGATGGATCAACACCCGAATCCTGTTCAATTCTACCAGTGGGTGAGAGGAAGACTATAGGAAAACAGGCTTTGCGAATGATGTCCAGTGCAAAAAAAAAGTGTCGCTTTGGCGCCATTTTGCGGACCACCCCTCAATTAAAAGACATCTCTGGTAGTCAGTCGTTAACACACATAGTCCTGAGTTGTACTGTAGAATTAAATAATTTCAATATTATATTACGGCATGTTCAACCTATCTTAAGCTTCAAGAAATCGTATTGTTCAGGCCATTGTTAGCACATCTCCTTACATCTCCATGTGCTAACAATGGCCTTACGAAAGTAAAATAAACAATTTTTTACTACCTAAACACTGGTTGGTGATTTTAACCCATCCGAGGAATGTTGCTAATCTCAGCCAATCATCCCTTTTGTATGAAAATGTATGAAAGAAACATTTGAACCCACCAACAGAATACTAATCTATTAACTCCCACATTCTAGATGATTTTCCCAAATGTTCCATCAACACTTCCTTTTACATCTTTTACTTTGGGGATTTCCCAATGCCATGTCTGATTGCCAGAGGATACCAGAGGGTATATTCGGATTACCTTTCCCTTCGAAATCCATAAATCTCCATAAATCCATGCAATCCATAAATCTCCCCTATAAATCCTATAACATCCCCGAACTTCCCCGGTCTCCATGTCTCCCGGCGCCCGGCTCCTCGACGCACTTCTTGGCATCAAACTCGTTCTGATCGGGCGACACGAAGCTCCGTTCCGTCGCGTGGGCGCCAGGGCCTGGCACCCAGTTCTTCTCCTGGCAGCCCGGGTTCATAATGGGATATAATGGGTATAACTGGGATGATATATTATCACAGAATTAGCAATATGGGATCCCATTATATTCCACTATATCCCATACCAATATATCCCAACTGGGATGATATATTATAACTGGGATATAACAAATCAAAGGATATAACGGAAAAAATAATGGTTTTGTGGAATTTATATGATGGGATATTTCATGGCAGCCCATATATATATAGTACAACTGGGTGATTTCATGGGATATTGCTGGGATTTCATGGCTTGGAACACGGTGGCGCGTTTGTGCTTAAGTGGTGGCTGAAACTGGTGATATTGCTGGGATTTTTCATGGTGAGTTTTCTGGAGATTTCAACAAAAATATGGGGAACATACCCTCTGGTAATCTAACATAGCTATGGATTTTAGGTTCCATTTATAGATGATTTACCTGTTTCAAATGCCGATATTCGCTATGTTAACTGACCAAAGAGTACATCACAGATCCCTATCTATGAACAGATTCAAGACTCCAGAAACATATTACTTCGAAGGTGGATTTTTGTTGGGTTTTTGCGACTTATTGGATTGGTTTCAGGGACCATTTTCCAATATCCATTACATAAATCCCATTACTACCGAGTTGTATTATATAGTCTGCCATTATAATATATTATAATTATCATATATGTTTCCTGCAAAATTTCCGGTACCACTGGGGTGGCGCACTCCCCGGCACCCCAGTCCTTCACCACTTTGTCCACCCAGCTCTTGCGCACGCCATCAGCGTAGGCTGGGCGATTGGAAGACGATGTGCCCGGCATTTATTCCACATTTGGCAAGAAAACAATGAGTTTGTAGCATGTTTAAGCATCTAGCCATGAGTTTGTACCACATTAACCAGCTGCATAACCATCTGTACCATATTAATCATCTACTATCCCATCTTAACCATCTAGATAGATTTCCTTCAGAAACAATCTTCCCTCAACCAACTCTGGGAGAGGCAGATGCTTCTCCATGTTTCAGTCTTTGAATAAAAGAAGAAACCGTTATATACTACTTCTACTAATTTGGGCACTGTCTTAAAAAGATGCATATACATATGTATGCATACCTATATAAAATAAATATACATTTGAACATAGATTTAAAAAAAAAAGACTGTGAAGAACATCTCATAAAACACATAGGGTTGCAGCCTTGAACTCACCAAACCACTCCACCAGGCCTTCCTTCCCGATGCTGTAGCGTGAACCGGTGCGAGCCACTGGGTGGACGTCCCAGCCTTTGATCGAGGAAATAGTGCGACAGAAGATGTTGGAAAAAAACATGACAATAGCGAGTAGCATCATGTGTATTATGTATGTTGGACAATATCATATATATATATATATATTATTCTTATTATTATTGTTCATTATTATTATTATTGCTATTATATCATATCATTATTATTCCCATTTTTTGTTGTTGACACGCATATGTATGTGTATATATATATGATATATGGCTGTAGGATGTTGTAGGTATGTCAAAAATTGGATTTGGGACCCCCAAGTCATCATGTTATGGCTGTTATGGTAAGTACTTTCGGCCCTGCAGTAAGCCAAAACATGCCAAAATCATTGACTTTTTGACCTTCAATCTCCATGTTTGTTGCTGAGATCAAGATCTTTTTGCTGTTAACATCACCATTTCCATCTGCATCATTTCCGCAATCCCCTCATTCGTAAATTACCATGTCTTGTGGCAATCCATTCCCCCCAATATGAAACATCCAAGAAAAGTTAAAACACGTATTCGGGACCATAGGACAGGATGAATAGGGGTGTGTTTTTTTTGTTGCGGCATTGGATGGAAGATGATGGAGGATGTGGTCAATTGCCTTGAGCAAGTCCCCGATTTGCGGGTTAATCCGTGTATACATGGGCTAGAACTATATATAGTTATCAACTATCATATGGCTGGAAAACTCAATGTGAGTTTTCAGTGAATATATACAATATATATAATATATAGTTATATCTAACTCCAACTAGTTTCCCATTTAGTAGGGCTATGGCATCATTCGTAACCCTGGTGATCGTAAGTTCACTAAGGTTATTCCACTTATAACAGGGATAACCATCCGATTCCAGGGATGTTCCTCCAAAAATGACGATGTCAATGCTGATGAATCCAGCCGGTTTACCCTCTGGTGAACATACAAAAAGCAATGGAAAGATCCACCATTTTTAATGGGAAAATCCACTATAAATGGCCATTTTCCATTGCTATGTTAGTTCACCAGAGGGTAATATGGAAAAATGATGAAAATGCGCGAGTTTACACCTTCTGGTGATGAATCACAGTTCGCTAAAATCACCATTAAAACAGTTAATTAATAGCTAAATCATCATATCATCATGTAAATCATCAAACTAAATTTAAAGCCATGCCAATTCACAAACTGTTAAGTAAGTTACATTCCTCACTGTTGGTGAAATCCCATTAAACCACCATAAAACCCCAATGAATCCCATTAAATCACCATTGAATCCCATTAACCATCATAAAATATCACTAAATCACCAGTAAAATAGGCACTTTCAACATCATTGTCCACCATTGTCCAGTCGTATCCATTACATAAAATCCCGTGAAAATCACCGTTTTCTTCGGCCCAAAACGACGTCCCCCGCGTTGTTTCGCCTCGTGCGAAGCCCTCCGGGTCCGTGCGCAAGGTCAAACTCACCTTCCGCCTCCGGGGCCTCGAATGGTCCCATCAAATTTAGATGAAACATAGTAACCATACCCTCTGGTTATGTCAAAATAGCTATTGAAAATGGCCATTTATAGTGGATTGACCCATTAATAATGGTGATTTTCCATAGTTACGTTAGTTTACCAGAGGGTATTTACTATGGTTAATGGCAATAGTAATCAATCTTATCTTTATGGTTAATAGTATCAATTATTCATTTACTATGGTTCATGGCAATAGTAATAATGGTTAATAGTAATCAATAATAGTAATAATAATAGTGATCAATAGTGGTTATGGTTAATAATGGTTAATGGTAATGGTTTTGTTAATAGTAATGGTTAATAGTAATTCACTATTAATGGAATGGTTAATGTATTAACAATAATGGTTTAATAGCGACTAGTGATTCATAATGGTCAATAGTGAATGGTTGAAAATAATGGTTAATAGTAATTCACTATGGTTAATAGTAACAGTAATTCACTATGGTTAATGGTTAAGAACGGTGTTCAGAGTGGTTAGTAGTGATCAATAGTGGCTATTTTTAATTTACCTCCGGAATCATCCAGAATCCATGTTTAGTAATGAGTAATGGTTACGGTTTTCATACTGATTAATAGTGGTTAATAATATGGGATTTGGTATGGCTAGTGCTGATGGAAAATAGTGATTAATAGTGGTTAATAGTGATTAGTAATGGTTATGACCATGGTTAATAGTGATTAGTACTGGTGAATAGTAATAATTATGGTTAATGGCCAATAGTGAATAATAATAATAATGTTTATTGGCTAACTATGGTTCCTATTATTCCTGTTTCTGGTTAATGATACTGTGCATGGTTAATCTCCGTTACTATTAACCCTCCAGAAATCATCCACAATCCATGGTTAATGGTTACGGTTTTCATAGTGGTTAGTGATTAATAGTGATTAGACGGTGATTAGTAATGGTTAATACCCTCCAGTAAACTATCATAAGTCAGGGAAGATATATGAAAATGTATGAAACCATATAGTACGAAAATATACGAAAATATATGAACATGTATGAAAATGAATGAAAATATATGCAAATATATGAAAATACATAACAAATATGAGATATATAACTACATGGTCATTCTTGGGTAGTCCACAAAAACATGTTTGCCGCTTGCGGTTATTTTCCATAGAAAAGAACGACGGCGGAGCAAAAAATCCTATCCAAGGTTGGGGATGACTTATTGTAACTGATAATGAAAAAGAGCAAAGTCAGGATTTGTTTGTAAGATATTTATAAGAAATAAACATACAGTTCAAATGTCAATCACGTGAAAAAATGTTTCAATCAGTTTCTTATGAACATGTTTTTCCAATTAGATGTAGCAACCCCGAAAATATAGAAAAGTGTTTCCAGGATGGTAGTTCGATGATTTTCCACTCCAACTGTTCTATCTTTTTCGGGGTTGCTACAAACCATGATTATGGGAATCCTGGGAAAATACATCTATTTATGCAAAGCCATGGGTAATATATGAAACTTATTAATAAACATCGTGCATGTCATGGAATATCCATCTATTTAGCCCAAACCACAAATAAATCAACATAATCCCTATGAAAATAGATTGATGAGCATCCCTCAAGGCCAATTTACTCAGGAAACCCAGTGGTTTCCAGTTATGGAGGATAATTGTGGGGAGAATCATGGAGAAAATGCTGGGGAAACTGGGGCCTCAGGGCCCCCGGGCTGCCCCAAACTTGAACCAGAGCTGGAACGGCGTTGCATCACCCTGCACAATCAAGGATGGAGATGTTTGGAGAATCTAACTCCCCTGGAAAATGCCAATTGCAATTGGAATCATCATCACCATCATCATAATCATCATAATCATCATCCTTCCACTTGTGGGATTGACAAAAAGATATCGATGCGATCAGCCATTTGGTTGTTGATGAGGATTCACTGATTGATCCGAGTACAGCTCCGGTGGCCAAACTAGAAGGGGTTCCTGTCAGGACTGATTTTCAAAAGGTGGATGCTTGATCAGTTTGAACCACGTCCAATCAATTGCCACCAGAATTGTGACAAAGTGACGAGGTTCATCAACTTCATCTCAACTTGATCCATATATCATATATCCCGTATCTACATCCCACATGTTTTTCAACTACTCATTAACACTGTGGCACTTCAATCAAATGTTCCATCTGTTTCCGTCATGCGCCTGGCAGAAGCGACAAAAACACAGCCGATTTGAGCCACAAGGGGACAGCTTTCAAAGAAACACCATGCCAACAGAACAGCACCATGCCATGATCTTTGATGGGTCATCTGGTCTCCGCCTTCTAGGCAAACATCATGAAAGGTAGGATGGCACAGAAGAACATCTCTGAAACATTTTGAAACCTCTAAACCGGAGAGAAAAAACGCTTTTTCCCCAGCCACCACAGGTGCAGCACTGCTGGCTGTGAGACAATCATGTCAAATTAACCCAGGTGCCATGCCAAATGGTACTCTCACCATGGCCACCATGGGTAATGGACATGTCCGATCCAATTTCCCATCAACATCATCGGGCTTTCCTGCAGATTCAATGGGAAATTCAGGTACCTAAAATGGAGCTACTGTACCATATTGTTGACCATATTTTGGGGGGATATTTAAATTTAGGCCTGAAAAATAGGCCTTATATATGATAGGTACCTCCAATTTAGGTTCCTGAAATGGCCATTGAATATTCCTTTCAACCAATGCTGGGGAGATTAGAATTTTTGGAAATGGCCTTGGGAACCCCAACGGATCTCCGTCCCCCGAACTCCCCAGACTTGGTACTTTCTCTCTCCGCATTTTCTGCACGGGTTTCAGTATCAAGTGACGTGCATTGAATTGTTAGATACCCTGACCCCAAAATTAAAAGGGCAGTTAACTTCTAGCAGGGATACGGTGTTCGCGCATTTGTGCAAAAACTAAATGGCCCATCAATTCACAAGTCGGTTTGCCTAGCTGAAATCCAACTGTAGTGTCGTCAAGATCGAAGGTTCCGTTTCTAAAAATGTTGGTCAATACTCACTGTTTAATTATTGGTTGCAGCCCATTCTTGATACTTAGATCTCAAAAGCAACTCCGGAATCAAAAGTTGCATTATCAGACATTATCCATAAAATTGATATCTTACATTTAAAATTGAGTATGCCCAGAGCCTACTGCCAGTTCCGGTCATCCAAGCCCAAGCGCTGCGCGGCTCCACGGCTGCGCGCCGCCTGCGAGAGCCAAGGGGCCATCTGAGATTCAGAACCCGAAATGATCCGAATTGAAAACCATACAGAATATAAATATTATATATATATACATTATATATTATATGATATATATATATATATATATCATTGTATGTCTCTGTATCTATGTTCAAACTTTGTGTAAATGGCCACATCTTGCATCCCCACGCCCCATTTTCAGCACGTTTTTCAAACGCAGTGGGTCAAATCGATCGGTGCTGATTCACCGAGTGGATTCACCGGCGGAAGCTGAACCTGCGATGGGAATCCCCCAGAAACCATGGGTTTTTTCGAAGGATATTTACACATATTTGGACCATGCAGGGTGTGTTGAATGGGGGATAGGAATAAGTTTTAGCAACAAGAAATGGAGGTTTAAAATGTTTAAACAATGAATTTGTAGGTTTCGCCAAGACAATTCGGGATGAAATGATGATATACAATGGGGGTATATTGGCACAAGGTGGTGCCTCAGTTGGGAATCTTTAAGTTGGTTTATCCAACAGGTTAATAAGCAACCTATTGGACCTATTGTGTGCACCTTTCAGGACCATTTAGTAAGTCGGGGTGGAACATGTTTTTTTGACACAGTGATGAATGGGATAAGCCAATGATAAACCGAGATTTTCATAGATTTTCAATAAATCTCCCTTTCCAATCCTTTCCATATTCTCGTAGCAGCGTAGCACTTCCTTTTTCAACACCCCAGGGGTGTTAACCGCGAGTCCAAGGGGCTGATAGTACGGTCCGCGCAGCTTCCCGCCATACTGCCGTAGCACTTGTTCGATCTCCTACATAAATCCCACGGAGACATGGTGTCGGCCGTAAGAAATCGGTACCCTCTGGTAAACTAACATAGCTATTGAAAATGGCCATTTATAGTGGATTTTCCCATTAAAAATGGTGATTTTCCATAGCTATGTTAGTTTACCAGAGGGTAAGTGTGATGATACCAAAAACCCGAGGAATTGGTCGGAATTGGAAATTTCCAAAAACCCCTGCAGTTGGTAATTAACCCTGGGTTTCAGATGGGTGTTTTTGGATGTTTTCCACCCCCTCTTTGTGCACAAGCGGGTTGTAGAAAACCTGTCTGAGGTAAACTTATTCAACCGTAGACATCGCGCAAAAAAAAGGGAAACATGGTCTATCGTATCTTTAGGAGGATGTGACATACTTATTTCTCTATGGCTACTGGTAGATATAAACAATGAACCTCTTCACCACTAACCACTGGCCAATCACCACAGCCGGTTTGCCCAGCTCAAAACCCCCATATTCACGGGTTAAACTCCCATGTTCCAGCTTCACGGCCCAGTCTTGAGAATGAGAATCTGATTTTGATAAGCCTGTTTGTTGGTCCAAGTACCATGTTTCCCAGTTTTTGAAAGTCAAATGGAGGTTTTCTATCCATGGGGGTGCCCCATTTATCATCCATTGATTGGTGGATTCTCCATGAAATAAACCATCCAGCTATTCAATGGCCATTTCAGGAACCTAAATTGGAGGTACCTACCATATATAAGGCCTATATAAGGCCTATGTAAGGGAATATCCCCCCAAAATATGGCCAACAATATGGTACAGTAGCTCCATTTTAGGTACCTGAATTTCCCATTGAGCTATTGGGGTATCCCCATGACGAGTTTCCCCAAATCCCAAACTCCAAGGCTTTCACCACCGCCCTGCCGTCCTTTGTTCCGAAGTATCCTGAGGGAATGATGGTTGAACCTCTGGCATGGTTAAGTAAGAAACAATATTTAACATTGGTGAACCAGGCGTGTATGTGATACACACATCTACGTTTATATACATATGCACTATATAATATATTATATGCCTATAAATATACAATAATACTAATAATAATAATAAATTGTGTTTTTAAGAACATGAAATATATAAATGGTTGAATGAACAAGTATATCAATAAACATGTACAATTTGCATTGAAAATTGTTAAAGGCAGGAATATCAACAATCAACACACAATTAAAAAGAAAACATATCCCCAGCCCTGTCAGCTTTAAAAAACCCAACACTGCTGGATTTCATCTCAATGCATCAAGGCACGCGCATGGGCCAATGGCGAGTCTCCCTCACTGTCGCCTGCGTTGACATCAGCCTGGCCCGGGGGATTGGAAGGTCCTATCTGCGAAAAGAGGGTGGGATAACCTGGGTTCATGTTTAATTCATTCTAGTTGATAATGGTTAAACCATATGTTCATATTGGGTTAACCATGGGTGAAAAAGGAATGGGATATTTAACATTGTTTAACCACATGCCCTCTGGGAATCAAACATGGCTGGGAAAATCATCTTTGAATGGTGGATTCTACAGCAAGCCGCGCTTGATTACCGGAGTGTGCCATGGGTGTTAGATGGTTTTAGCAGGTTTGTTCGATGAAAGTGATCTAGTTGTGGTAAGAAATGACTTGAACTACAGGCCAATTTAGTTTTTCATCCACTGCATGTCTTCCTGGACGAAATCTCTACGTCTACTGCTGAAATTCCAGATTTTGTGTGTAAACGACATGTCCACCTTAGGGATTTCTGAGATAGCAATGCTTCACCGACAAACATGATTCAAAATGCGGGGTTGACAATGTATAGTATAGTGGATTCCCAAGAATCTGAGGTTGAAATTAACGCATTACACACCATAGCAATGCACAATTTATGTGAACGTTTCTCAGACTTTCCAAGTATTTCCAAATGATCCTCAATAATGAAGGAGAATAAATGTCCATCCCACCATAATGTCAGCCCATCTCGCAAGAACTCTGGTGTGAAGGAACTTATCCCGCAAGTTTTTATCTAATTATTCCCACTTAAATTGTTTGATTGTTTACACTCAAGTTTGACAAGCCCGAAGTCAGATGGCCCAACTCCCACACTGATGAACTTAAAATCACCTTGAAACTCAGAATTTCCTTCTACACCCATTGATTCTTGAAGGTTTCGATTTTTATGGTTGATTCATGCTCTTTCTTCCCATGTGAGCAGTGTTCAAAACCCCTCTGTTATTCCATTATACTGGTTGGTTAATAGAGATTCCCTATTGGATTATAATTAATCCTCAATATATATATATATAATTATCTCTCTCTCTCATATATATCATATATCTCTCTCTCTCTCAATATATTGGGTAGTATATTCCCCGAACTAATCATCAACCAACAAGGCTTTTGAACACTGCTCATGTACAGCCCCCTGCAACTGAAGCGGCACCCGCATGCGACACAGCAGCCGCACCACTGAGGCGGCCCCCGGCTGCAAGTGCTGCGCACAGAGGGCGTGCAGGGGAGTGCCACCTCAGGATCCATGATCCGAAGACAAATTATATAGGTTATATATAAGTTATATATAGGTTCTATATAGATCTCAAAGGGCCACTTCAGGTGCCTAGAGCTACGGTTAACCATAGTTAACCATGTTTGAAGCCCTAAATTTCGGAGGTATTATATCATATTATATCAATATTATATCCCCTTTTTCGTAGCCCATTGACCTTCTACACCGTAGGGTCCTCCAATAAATCGGTAATTATATGTAATTATTATGATGGTTTTCAACCCTCAAGATGATACCACAACATACCACAACAAAATGATCAAAATGGGTCTACGTGCAACTGATGGGATTTAGAACTGAAGGTTGAAGTAAGAGGCTGAAGATGGCTGAAGGTTGGGTAACCATTGGGAAACAAATGTGAAGGATGAACTCAACGGTATTCCCTGAGTTTTCTGCGCATGTGGTCAACTCGCAGTTTCGTGCAGAGCTGCTGTGAACTTTGCACAGCCGGGCAGGACTTCATTCATCTTTCTTCACAGGTGAGCATGGTGAGGCATCTCTGGCCGTCGTCGAAAGAAAGTTGTTGAGCAACGCTCCTGCGAAGCTCACCGAGAAAGCTGCAAAATACGCCCGGGAAATTCTCAGCGGATCCCGCGCCAAGAGGATTGCCGCGGGCAAGGGCAAGTAAGCACTGCTCAAGACGTCTTCCGAATTTCCGGTCAGCAGCTCAACTGAAAGGCCACTGGCCACATAACCAGCCAGGTTCACAAGCAAACTCTTCTCCATAAATGGATAGGCAACCTCAATGAAGTCGCCAAACAAAAGGTTGATGCAGAGACCTCTGCGACTCAACCTGGGAATGTGCAGGTTCGGGCCCACCCAAGAAATATCTCTATAACAGGTGTCTAAATGTGTATGTAATATGCTGTACTTTCTACAGGCCTCCGCAAGGGGAGTCTCCAGCCCAGCAACTGAAGGGTTTCTTCCTTCCCCTGGTCCTCAAAGCTGGGCGTCACGATCAAATTGGCCAAACAAATGCCAGCAGAAACGCACACCAAGGTCGCTTCATCAATGGATCCACAAAGAGCAGCTTCGCCCAGTTCCATCTCTACCAAGATCAAAGGTAAGCAAATGGAATGGTAGTAGCCATATTTGCTGCCCCAACAGAACCTGGCCGAAGGTATGGGAAGGTTCTAAGCCATCCCCTCCAAGAAAAGAATCAAACATAGTGACATAGTGGTCAATTGGAATCATCCCAGGCAAGATGGAAAACGAAAGCGCTTGAAACAGGTTGAAACATCTTTAAACCAATGGAGCACCCAGGAACAGTGCACCAATGACACCTCCAACTCCCTGGATCGTTCCACTCATGCACAGGTGGATAGCTTGACGTATGTAGCCAGTGATCAGCTGCAAGTACGAGATGCTTGGAGCAATCAGAAGTGCCACGGCGCTTCCCATTCCCCCGGCCAAAATCATGTTGGTCATGGTGGCAGGGATGTTCAAAAGGATGCATCGATGCAACACGTAGGTAGCAGAAAATGCCACCAGGTACCCGGCCAAAAGCCCTCCAAGGATGGATTTCTCGCACACAATGGAGGCGATGGCTGAGGACATCAACACCGTTGAGCCATGCTGTGGGGCTAGAGAGGTCGCTGTAATCACGCTGCACACCGTAGGCAATGCGTGTGTTTGCAGCAAAAATAAGCAACTCTCCGGCCACCAATTGAGATTTGACCGCATTAGCAGCTTCAAGACTCGACAGGTCAGGGCAACTGCCCAAAAAGCTGGGAGACAAGCACAAAGGACACTGGTCACTTGAGGCTTCTGGCCAGTTGAACTCAGGGCATGGTACTTCTTCATCCAAGCAGTTGCCAAAGCATAGGTATACGAAACGGCCCGGGTGTATGAAGTGGTGGCCACCGATCCACCGGCATTGCCCACCAGCTGAATCCCAAACCTCGAAGACGCGGCGGAGAGGCTGGTGCCTCCACTACCTGTGACGGGAATCTTCGTCGCCGCAGCGGCACGCAGGGTGGAGGCATGGAGGTCCACATCACAGGAAATGCAGATCAAGCCTTGAATCTCGCCTGTAGCTGAGCTGGCTGAGCTACCCCTGCTAAAAATGTGGTTGATCTATGTTGATATCTGTTTATGGATGTGTGCCTGTGCCTGCGCATGCTATCCCAAAATCAGGATAGTTTAACCCGAGTTGGTGGTTGAGCAAGCCATTCAAAAACCTTGGCCAGCTCCCATAGAGGGTCTGGAAACAAAAGCATAAGCATCCATAAGCACCGGGCCACCATCAGAGATCCTCTTTGCCAACTCTTGGTCTAACTCAACGCAACGTTTGTTCACATCCTTCAACATTCCGGTCTTCATCAGTTCCACCGAACAGTCACCCTTCGCGGAATACCTAGTGGTTTCAAGCACATCCCAGGCAGGATGAAAAAACAACACCTAGTTCAAAAGTACCAACCCAGTTTTATTTATGTATCCCCACTTTGGAATAACTTGGATTTGCTGAAGGAACCCCGAAATATCAAAAACATATTCCCTATCGATTCCCTAGGTAGTTGATTTCCCATTGATATTCCCATTTCGGATTAAGAAAATATAGAAATGTCCGAAAGCACCGGCCAGATGCAGCATGGCCGTGTCCGTGTCAGAAGCAGAATCAAAGCCTTTCCCTCCATGCAGGGAGACGAAGATAGCATTGGTGATGCCTCAAGGGGGCCCTACATTTCACAGTCTACAGCCAGAAAAATTATGTTTTACCGCATCAAGGCGCACATATGCCGTTTACAATGCATAGATGGATTGTAGAGATACGGTAGGTAGCGAGAAACATAAATTGGATAGATCTAGATAAATTGCAACAATTCACTTACAGTACCCGAAAAGTTTGGCTATCTTGGGGTAGTTGCCGAACTCCAAATCCCATCATTCCAGTGACGTCGCGACGTAGGGTCGTGATCAAACTTAAACCATCATAAACCCAATTAAACCATGACGTTCCCATGGTTTAGCATCAATTGTGCCATTTTAAACTGCCAATTTATGTTCGTATACCTTCGTTTATCTTCGTTTTCAGGCACACCCAGAGATCACATCAAGTTGCTTAGTTACATCCCCTTCCCCATTCTATCCCAGTTGTACCCCCATAAAACACCATATTGGTAGAATGGTGAGTAGGATATAACCCATTTGGGGATATAATCCCATTTACTTATAACATGTAGATCTTTTTAGTGTTGACATATATCCCATAAATCCCATTTAATGTGATGTGCATATATATATATACATATATATATATATAACCAAATGATTCCAAATGTGTTTTACTGTCGCCATCCAAAAAAATGCCAAGAAAGTGGATCTTCACTATTTTGGCGGGGAAGTACCCAGAAAAAAAAAAAAACTTCCGGGGATGGCTAACTAATCCCTTCCCTAATATCAAACACGGTGTTTAATATATTTTAATATTAGGGGGAAGGGATTATATTCCATTAAATCCCATTAAATCATCACTTAAATCCTAGTTAATTCCTATTAAATGGTGTTTCACCATCTGTGCCTACTGCATCTTCCACCTTCCGCAGTTCCTCATGGATCGTTCGCAGCAGCTCAGCCGCCTCTGTGTGGCCCAGCGTCGCAGTGCCGCCACCGGAGCTGCCGATCACGGCCACCGACATGGAACACCGAGGTGAGGCTCAACTCTTTCTGGGAACCAGGAGTCACTGGCTCAAAACAACAGCATGTCCCCAGGCCTCTGACTGTGAACAACTACGTGGGGCTGTCCATCAATGGGGGATCCACCATTTATGGTTGGCTTTTAATATTTCTAATGGAAAATCCTATCAAGATGGATGATTTAGGGGTACCCCCCCATTTTGGAAACCTCCACATGTTCATGAATCAATGATTTCTGCCCCCCCATGCGCTCAAGTCTACGTATATAAAGGTCTGTAGGCGCAGGTCAACAGGTTGGAATCCCGTCAAATGACAGACCGTCAGAATTGGAAATGCCAACTCAGCCCTGGCATTCAAAAAGTCGTAGCTGGAGCTCTTCATACAAGATGAAGCCAGAATGTAGGCATCTCCAGAAGCATCCATGTAAGATGGGATCACAATCTGCAAAAATCGTGGTAAGGTCGGCCCGTGAGACTGTTAAACACCTCCGGTTGATGGTCATTTTATGGTGAAAACATCTGCCATAATTATTTGGGGTTAGTTTGATGATGTACTTGTGGTGATTTTCCATATGCTAGCTTACCAAAGGGTAACCACACCAATTTTTGAAACAAACCCCATCATATCAAGTTGGCTATATCTCATGAAAAACCATATTACCCTCTGGTAATTTAACATAGCTATGGAAAATCACCATTTTTAATGGGAAAATCCACTATAAATGGCCATTTTCAATAGCAAACTGTTAGTTTACCAGAGGGTATTCATTCTATCTCATTCTACCTCCCCTTTTGTTCGGTTGCAAACTCCACCAGTTGCTCTCCGGGGCGCCAGAGGTGTCCATGACACCTTCGCCTCGTCTCAACCAGGTGTTGACATCCTGGCAGCCGACCAAGACTTCAGTCCAGATCCCAGGATTTTCCCACCAAACCGCCATTTTTCAGATGGGGATTTCCCATTGCCATCCATTGCCATGGTTGATTGATGTTCATTGGATGGGAAATCATCTATCTTAAGTCACCTGAAAGATGGTTTCCCAAAATCAATGAGTTCACCAATTTAAGATGGGATTTCACATGGAGTTCACCAATGTTCAAGCGATCCAAACATAAAAACCTTGGGAATTTCCAAACACCCGTGGAATCTTGGGGACCCCAAAGATTCACGAACATCCGTGACGTTTTTTTTGCCAAAAATGATGAAGAGCACATACCCATGTTCTCTAAGAATTATCCCACAAATACATATAAATACCGGATAAATGCACCCTTGGAAAGGTGGTTGATTATATTCAATCATCCAATAGTTATATAATTACTCACATTATCCAAATTTATCCAACAAAATCCTTAAAGTAACCCCAAAAGATGGAAAAGATTCCAATTCAATGTTAGTAGGCTACTTTTTCGATCTTTTTCGGTGCTGCTTAAAGCACCACCATCCATCGGTGCTTTCTACGCAGCGCCAAGTTGCAGCCCCATGGGCCAAACACTTCACGGCTTGTGGCAGGCTACGGGTTGCCAAGGCTTGCCGCAAGCTCCGGTAAGTCTGCAAGGGGTCCCAAAGGGGTCGGAAGGGGTCGAGGTTGACCCGGCGAAAATGGGGTGGTCAAGAAGACAGATTTAGGTTTAGGATATATGTAAGTGTGTAAGTATGTAGGTATGTAGGTATGTATGTCAGTAAGTAAGTAAGTAAGTAAGTAAGTAAGTATGCATGTATGTATGTGTGTATGGATGCATGCATGCATGCATGTTATGTTATGTTATGTTGTGTTATGTTATGTTATGTTACGTTATGGTATGTATGTATGTATATGTATGTATATGTATGTATATGTATGTATATGTATGTATATGTATGTATATGTATGCATATGTATGTATATGTATGCACATGTATGTATATGTATGTATATATATATGTATATGTATGGTATGGTATGGTATGGTATGGTATGTAATGTATGTATGGTATGTAATGTATGTATGGTATGTAATGTATGTAATGTATGTAATGTACGTAATGTACGTAATGTACGTAATGTATGTAATGTATGTAATGTATGTAATGTATGTAATGTATGTAATGTATGTAATGGTATGTTATGGTATGGTATGGTATGTATGGTATGTATGGTATGTATGGTATGTATGGTATGTATGGTATGTATGGTATGTATGGTATGTATGGTATGTATGGTACGTATGTATGTATGTATGTATGTATGTACGTATGTACGTACGTACGTACGTATGTAGGTATGTATGTATGTATGTGTGTATGTATGTATGTATGTATGTATGTGTGTGTATGTGTGTATGTGTGTATGTGTGTATGTATGTATGTATGTATGTATGTATGTATGTATTGATGTCTGTAATGTAATGCAATGCAATGCAATGTAACGTAACGTAACGTAATGTAAGTATGTATGTATGTATGTATGGTATGTATGGTATGTATGGTATGTATGGTATGTATGGTATGTATGGTATGTATGGTATGTATGGTATGTATGGTATGTATGGTATGTATGGTATGTATGGTA